>Ga0307423_1000028_pt1 | contig 75995 bp, 66 predicted proteins | sample SalMarWE160310MG_FD_202154 | JGI IMG/M metagenome (GOLD analysis project Ga0307423, IMG submission 202154) | Salt marsh sediment microbial communities from the Plum Island Ecosystem LTER, Massachusetts, United States - WE1603-10 | ecosystem: Environmental > Aquatic > Marine > Intertidal zone >...
ATCAAAAGGGGCCAACGTTGCTTGAGCGCCACATCCGCGACCCGTTGTGCGAGGCCGCGCGAAATGCCGTGGGCAAGCGACCCGGCCATGCCGGCGGAACACGGCAGCACCACGACCCCGTCGAGGCGATGGGAACCGGACGCGATAGGAGCGGCCAGATCCGAGTCGGCGTAAGGGACGATTTTGCTGCGGTGGTCGTCGTCGAGCGGAAGATTGTCCCGAATACCTCGTGCGCTCGCCCACTCCGGACCGATCTCATGAGCAAGGACCTTGCTGGCGGCGCCGGTCACCACCAGATGGAGGGCGGAGATCCGGCCGCTTTCGAAGGCGGCGACGGCGAATCGGGTCGCGAGAACGCAGCCGGAACCACCGGAAACCAACAGGGCCAATTCGGCTGCCATTGTCAGCGCCCGAGCCATCGACCGGAGTTCATCGGTTGGACCATCGCGGGAGTATAGCAGCCTGTCACCGACAAAAATTCTTTACGCGTTCCGCGCAAGAATTTCGAACAAAATCGTAAACATTCTTTGTCGCCCGTGGTCGCCACCAATCTCGAGAATTTAATCTAAGTATTTGAAAGACAGCAGTTTATTCAAACTTCGCAAGGTGGCACGAAGGCTGCTTTTTGGGGCCACGAGTGAAAGGAGGATGCCATGAGTGATGAATGAATCGGCCCGGAGCCCCATCTACCAACTCGCTCAAGAAAGGAACCATGATGCAGTACCACAGACTTTTGACCGTGATTCTGGTGGCGCTCGCCGTCACCGCTGTTGCTGGGACAGCTGCCAGCTCGCAGCCCTCCGGGGTGGTGAACATCAACACCGCCTCTTCACAGGAACTGGAGCTCCTGCCCCGGGTGGGTCCGGCCCTGGCTGGCCGGATCATCGAGTACCGCGAGGCAAACGGCCCGTTCAAGACCATCGACGAGATCCTTGCAGTCAAGGGCATCGGCGAGAGCTCGTTCGAAAAGCTCGAACCGTTCATCGTCACAAACGGAGCGACCACCCTTGCCGAAAAGGTGAGATTGGCGCGTTCGACCGGCGGCGGCGACGCCGCCGACTGATGTTCAACGCTCGCCCGCGTCGATCTTCGCGTCATGGCTCGGGCGAGACAACTACAGCGTGGACGGGATGCGGCCCTTCGGGGCCGCGTTTTCGCCTCCATATCTCGACTGTCTACCGGCCGCCGCAGACAGTTGGTGAGACATGCAGACGAGGAGGAGGACATGGAGAGGAGACAGAATGATGATTCAACCCATTTCGGCATGTCACTGATCGAGGTTGTTCTCGTGCTCGCGGTGCTGACAATTATCGTTACCGCCGCCCTCCCGGGGCTCGCTGAGATCCGGAGCGCGGCGGCTCTGGGAGCGGCATCGAGCCAGCTCAAGGGGCTGCTCTTCCGATGCCGCGCCTATGCGATTCTGAATTCTCGCGCCACCGCCGTGGTCTTCGAGCGCCACCGTGATGGCTCTTGGCGATGCTTCATCGCTGTCGATGGCGACGGCGATGGAATCCGCACCCGCGATATTCACGGACTCATTGATCCAGTAGTTGGAGAGGTCCTTCAACTCGACGTCGACTCCGCCGGTCTCGGAATTCTGCAGAATGAGTTCGTGCCCGATCCCTCGGGTCGGGGTCGATTGCGGGGCGATCTCGGTGATCCAGTCCGCGCCGGAAGGGGAAACATCATTACCTTCACGCCGCGTGGCACCGCGACCCCTGCCTCCATCTACCTCACCGACCATCGAGCGCGGATGCGAGTGTTACGGGTCTTTGGTGGAACCGGGCGGGTGATCTCGCGACAGTGGAGGTCGGGCTGGCCAGAGTGGAAACCGGTGGGATTGTAGGCAGCGTTCCCGCAATCTGTTGTTCAGCGAACCGCGGCACGGAAATCTCTGACGACGTTCTCGTTCGGGGCGATCTCGACCGCGCCGAAGAGTACAGAGCGCGTGACCCTCGCCCCTTCGCCGACGGATGCACCCTCGGCTACTACGGATTCCTCGATGACCGCCCGGTCTGCGACAACTGCACCGCGCCCGACCAACGATTCGCGGATCGAGGCGCCAGCGGCGACCTCGGCTGACGGATCGATCCACCTCGAACCCGCCAATCGGAGAAGAGTGACCTCGAGGTAGTCGGTTGGCGTACCAATCTCTCGCCAGTGGCCGGTTACCACTCGGCCACCGAGTTTCCGCTCCATCTGAGCGGGGCCCCAGAGAGCGTCCGCAATCTCTCCCGGGATCGCCGGTAGGGCCTCCAACGCGTCGCGACGGACCGCCATGACCCCGGGATAGAGAAAAGGCACCTCGAGCGGCGCCGGCCGTCCGGGGGGATGAATCTCCGACACCTGTTCATCGACGTCGAGTACCACCCGCGACCAGCGTTGAGGGTCAAGGTGGGGAAGAAGGGCGAGGGTCACGAGATCGCCGCGCGCGAGATGGTGTTCAGCGAAGCCCCCGAGATCGAGACCGAAAGCCCCATCACCGTTAACAACCAGTACAGAGTCCTCGTCGCCGAGAAATCCCCGATCTCTTGCAACCGCCAGACCTCCGGCTGTGCCCATGAGCTCGTCTTCAAACGAAAGGGCGATTTCGACTCCGCTGATGGTCATCCCTGATACAGCCTCGGCCATTCGCTCGGCCAGGTGGGAGACGTTGACGACCACCCGTGTTGCTCCGGCCGACACAGCCAGTCGCAGCGCAGAAGCCACAACCGGTCCATCGGGCATCGGCAGGGCCGGTTTGGGGAGGACCGAGGTCAGTGGTTGCATCCGTTGGCCGCGACCTGCGGCGAGCACCATCGCAGTTCTGAAACTATTCCCGGTCATTCCGTGAAAACCATGTCGAAGGGGAGGTCGAGAGTAGGATGGCTCGCACGGTAATCCTGCCAGAGACTTACGTAGGAACCGCGAACCGCCGCCGCGATGTCGAGACCAAGCAGGTTGACCATGTCCTCGAGCCGCTCGGGAGGTCCCTCAACCTCGACAAAATCACCCATCGGCGTGTGATCGAGGACCACCGAAACGTCCTCCAGACGCCACTCCTCGCGGTCCTTCTCGTACCTCATGAACACGGAGAAACCTAGGTGAAAGAGGATCTCGCCGATTCGGTCCAGGTCGACGACCTCTGTTTCGTGCTCGGGCCGTTCCTTGATTTCGCCACGGTAGCTGACCGGTCCCTTGTAGGTGAGGATCTTCCGGTCCCCGTGCTGACGGAGACGGAGCACTGAGCCCGCCCTGCGGAGCCGGCCGTCCTCGGTGTCGAGGAGCAGGTTGATTTCGCGCGCCATCAACTGCACGACGACCGCCCGAGCGCGTTGGAGGGAGGCCTTCACCGGTTCGAGGTCGGCCACCCGGATCTTCAGTTCTGACTCGAGAGAGATGTCGGCCACCATCAGAGCTTATATGGAACGCGAAAAATGCGCCAAACACCGACAAAAGAGACCGTGTACCATGAACCGATGCGGCACGTCGTCTGGGGCACGGCCGGGCATATCGATCACGGCAAAACCACGCTGGTGAAGGCGCTCACCGGCACCGATTGTGACCGCCTGCCCGAGGAGCGTGAGCGCGGGATTACTATCGACCTCGGGTTCGCCCAGCTCAGCGATGACGAGCTTCAACTCCACTTCGTCGACGTTCCGGGTCACGAACGTCTGGTACATACGATGATTGCCGGCGCCTCGGGAATTGACCTTGCCCTTCTGGTTGTGGCTGCGGATGAGGGGGTGATGCCCCAGACTCGTGAGCACCTCGATATCATCCGGTTAATGGGTGTACCAGGTGGCGCGGTGGCGCTCACCAAGATTGACCTCATGGATGACGATCTGGTTGAACTCGTCACCGAGGAGATTCGCGAGCTCCTGGCGCCGACCGCCTTCGCCGGGGTTCCAGTGGTTCCGGTCTCGGGGCAGACCGGGAGCGGCATCTCCGAGCTTCGGCGAGTGCTCGTCGCGCAATCCGGCGGGGTCCGCCCACGACAGGTTGAAGGACGTCCGTTCCGTCAACCCGTCGATCGCGTCTTCAGCCTGACCGGCGCAGGCACAGTGGTCACCGGAACCTCTCTGTGGGGTGTGTTGGAGACCGGAACCGATGTCACGATCTTTCCTCACGGCACCGCCGCCAGGGTGCGTCGGCTGCATGTCCACGGCGACGAACGAAGCGTGGTCGAGGCTGGAGAGAGAGTGGCCATCAATCTTGCCGGCGTCTCGCGAGAGAACGTTAACCGCGGTGACCAGATCATGGCTCCGGGACCGTGGCAGATTACTCGAATGGTGACCGTCGGCCTCGAGCTGTTGGCGACAGCACCCGGCTCGTTGGACGAGGGTGACGAGATTGGGGTCCACGCTCTGGCGGCTCGTGTGCCGGCGAGGGTGGATCGTCTGTCTGTGCGGCCGCTCGCTCCAGGCTCTCGCGCGACCGCCCAGATCTCGCTTCGTCAACCGATGCTTCTATTCCCTGGGGACCGCCTTGTCCTGCGGCGCCCATCACCGGTCAACACCTTTGCCGGCGGCATGGTTCTCGATGCCCACCTCCGGCGTTGGCGGAGACGGGACAGTGCGGAACTCGACCGTCTGCCCGATGTCCAACCCAATGGCTGGCCCGACCTCCTCTCCAGTTGGATCGAACGTGAAGGGTTGGCAGGGCTCACCGTGTCGGCAATGGCCGGCCGTCTCGGAGTTTACGAAAGTGCCATTGAAGCACCACTCGGCCGACTCCTCGGGGAAAACAAAATCCAGGCTCTTCCGACCCAGCCGACGACCTTCATCATGTCAGCGCGTATCGCGCAACTTGGAGAAGAAGCCGCAGAGGAGCTTGAGCGCCGGTTTGCCGAACAAGAGGTGTCAGCCGGGATACCAGCACGAGATTTCGTGGGCCGACTCCTTCCGCGGTCGGCACTCTCTCTCGCCGAGTTTTACCTTGAGGAGCTTCGCGGCCGCGGAACCCTCGAGCTTTCAGAAGGCAGGGTGGTGCCGCCCGGCAAGAAGAGTCATATGACTGCTGCCGGTGAGGCGTTGACCCGAAAGGTGGAAGCGCTCTATCGAGAAGCGGGCTTCGATGCGCCGTCAGCGGCGGAGGCCGCAGAACACCTGCAGGCGAAACCGGCCACGATCGAAGGGATCTGTCGTTACCTGATCCAACGCCATCGGCTAGTCCGACTGGAGGGCAAGTTCCTGATTCATCGCGCAGTGATGGACGATATGGCGCGGCAGGTTCGTGATTGGGAGGCCGAGGATTTTGCGGTTGGAGACTTCAAAGAGCGGTTCGGTCTCACCCGCAAGCTCGCCATACCTGCTCTCGAATGGCTCGACTCGGAACGGGTGACGGTTCGTCACGGCAACCGGCGCAAAATAATCAGACGAAAAGGGTAAATTGCGCCGAGCACCATGCACTGGCCGGAAGCCGTTCTGGAGTTAAGGGTTAAGAGTCAAGCGTCAAGTTGCAGGCGGCTCGGAGCGGGTCTTCACTCTTCACCCTTAACTCTTAACCTGACCACGGTCATTCGGATACCGCGATCCTTCGTTGCCTGACGATTGAAATTGAAAACAGCTACTGATCGGGTGTGTACTCGCGGTCGCGAACAACCCTCGCGGTTGTTGAAGAAATCCCCGAAATCTCCATTCTGACACGGGCCGAGAACTCGACCCATACTGCCAATGGAGCGCCGTCCCGGGTTGCGGGCTGCACCCTCCAACTGGCGAGATAGCCCGAGAACCACAAATTGAGGCCGTCGTAGAGTTCCAACGGGACAAAACGGTCACAGCGCCCGTTTTCGGTAAGGTGAACCAGCGCTCGAATATGGATTTCGTCGTCTCGGCCTGGGGCGCTGACCTTGATCCGGCGCGGGACCGCAAGCTTGCCGAGCTGCGCATGCGGCGTCGCTTTCAGGTCGCGCAGGTTCCCGGGCGGCTTCATCGCCACTGGCCGGACTGGAACAGAAGGCTTTTCCGGGTCGGGCATTTCGAGCGTCTGATCGACGATCTCGCTTGCTTTGACCCTGCCCTCCATGCCGATCTCCAGCACAACCCAAGACGATTGGGGTGCGTTGCCGGCCGTGGCTGGATCGAATCGGGAACCGCTCAGGTCCTCGACAAGCGCGGCCGTGAGGCCGGGGACCGGAAGCTCGAGAGGAACGGCGCCGAGGCAGATTCCCTTGGCGTCGACAAACGCAGCAACGGTCGCTACACCGCGTATGTCGACCTTCCGAGGCGTGATCGCGTGGGTCACTTTCGGGGTTTCGTCGACCTTTGTGGCGAAGGGGTTGACGGCCGCCAGCTCCACCAGCGGCACGGGGAGCGGGATTTCGACGTCCATCCTTTGTTGCCAGGCACGACTCGAAGCACTTTGAGCCGCGGCCGTGGTTGCCACCAACACGAACGCCGCAACGACCATGATGATGCGTTTCACAGGGGCATCCTACCACGCACTCGAGCGATGGCGCGCGTAGTACACTCCCCCGCCATGGGACGGGTGGCGTACTTCGTGTCACCACACGGTTTTGGCCATTCCGCGCGGGCGTGTGCGGTGATGGCGGAATTGCGCCGGCAATGCCCGGCGGCTCGCTTCGAGGTCTTCACCGAGGTGCCGAAATGGTTCTTTTCGGAATCCCTACCCGAGTGCTTTTCCTATCGAAGTTTCGCTAGCGATGTTGGTCTGGCACAACGCTCTCCGCTGGTCGAAGATCTGGAAGCAACCAGCGATCTGCTCGACCAGGGCCGGTGTGATGACCTGGAGACGGTTGGACAGCTGGCGATGACGCTTCAAAGGCTTGGATGCTCCGTCGTCATTGCCGACATCTCTCCCCTCGGATTGGCAGCAGCGGCCAGTGCCGGAGTGCCGTCGGTATTGGTCGAGAACTTCACCTGGGACTGGATCTATCTCAATCATCCGGACGCGCCGTCACGATTACGCCGTCACGGTCGTCGGATGATCGAGATCTTTGCCTCCGCCGACCTCCGAATCCAGACGGACCCGGTGTGCGAGCCGTCATCGGCGGCCGCGGTGGTGTCACCGGTGGCACGATCTCCGAGAACGAAGAGGGAGAAAGTTCGTGCCTCGCTCGGAGTGCCCACCGACGAACCATTGATCGTTGTCAGCATGGGCGGCGTGCCGTGGGACTATGGTGAGTTCGCGGATTTCGATCACTCCGCCGGCGCCTGGATCGTGGTTCCGGGCGGGTCAAAGCGGGTGGCCCACCGCCGGGGACGGTTGATCATGCTTCCCTTTCACGCCGACATCTACCACCCTGATCTGGTGGCGGCATCGGATCTGGTGGTGAGTAAATTGGGCTACAGCACGGTGGCTGAGGCCTACCGCGCGGGCGCGGCGCTCGCCTATGTGGGGCGTCCACGTTTCCCTGAATCACCGGTCCTCGCTCGGTGGGTGGAGGAGCACATGGTTGCGGCCGAGCTCACAGAGGATGGGTTACGAAATGGAGCCTGGCTCACTGCAGCGAGTGAGCTCCTCGAGATTCCGCGCCGGAAACCCGATGAACCGAATGGGGCGGTGCAGGCGGCAGAGATGATTTTAGAGAATTTCCCGTTCCTCAAAGTGTGATCATCTCGTTGGGATCGGGATCGGACAGAGGACGAGCCCGTCATGGAGCCCAGGCGACCTGCGGCACTCGTCGTGTTCCCCTTAGTGCTGCTCCCTTCCGGGCCTGACACGGTTCGAAGGACGACGATGCACAGGGCCCGAGCTCCATGCCGGGCTCGTACTGGATCTCAGGTGGCGGAGAGGGCGGGATTCGAACCCGCGGTGGAGTTGCCCCCACACACGCTTTCCAAGCGTGCTCCTTCGGCCACTCGGACACCTCTCCAAAGACGTCAAATATTTCAAAGAAACTGGCGGAGAGGAAGGGATTCGAACCCTTGGACCTCGTGAAAGGTCAACGGTTTTCGAGACCGTCCCGATCGACCACTCCGGCACCTCTCCGCGATCGGGCCCCGCATTCTACGACGACTGCCTTTGTTTGGCAAAGAAGCGTCGGAGCAGCTCTCGACACCTCTCCGCTTCGAGGCCCCCCCGGTGTGCCAATGGTGGACCGAGCCGGGGATCGGCGGCCAGATCAATTACCGTTCCACAAGCGCCGGCACGTTCATCTTCTGTTCCCCAGATGACGAGCGGTAGCCGGGCCTCTCGGCACGCTGCGGCGCACATCGGGCATGGTTCGAGGGTGACGTAGAGGGTGCAATCCAAAAGACGCCAATCACCAACCTCCCGACCTGCCTCACGGAGGACGATGACCTCGGCATGGGCCGCCGGGTCAGATTCCTGCTGTCGACGATTTCCAGAGCGGGCGATCATCTCACCACCGCGCGTGATGACAGCACCTACCGGGACCTCGCCGCGAGCCGCGGCCGCTTCGGCCTCTGCGATGGCTGTCGCCATGAAGAAATGGTCGTCGTCGTCGAACACCCATTCCGGCAGCATGGATCGAGGATAACAAAAAGGCTCCGGGACCGGAGCCTTTCTGGATCTCGAGTCCGGAGCGGCTTACTTCACCTCGATCCGATCGCCGACCGCAAGCGGCGCCCACGCGCGGGTGATGAGAGCCGTCGAGTAGGTTTCGTCGACCGTCAGGACACCCACCTCACCCATCACCAGGCGAGGCATACCCTTGACGGGATTATCGCGGAACACGGTCGCAAAGGTGCCGGGGTAGATTCCCTCGGCCGCACCGAGGTCGAGGAAGACCAACCAGTGGGTCCCGATGTCGATCTGGTCGTCGCGGTTGTATGTGATGTAACCGGTGGGCTTACCGTTGGGTACGTCGCAACGGTCGGTCGGGTCCGGATCGATCACCAGGGGCACCGGGACCGGCGCGAACGGTTTCAGTACATCACCGATGATGATCGGGTCGCAGGCGTAGGTGATCTCAGCGATCGAGGTGTCCTCCTGCGAGCACAACACCTTGAGCTGGCCAATCTGGCTGTAGACGAAGCCGAGGTGTGAGTTCGAGACTGGATGTTTGAGTGGCCGGATCCGATGCAGGACGAAGAATCGATCGCCTGCCTTCACTCCCTGGTTGATGCCACCATCGATATAGACGATGTCGCCCTCGGAATATTCGTCCTGATAGGCGATGCGTTCAGATGACGCGACCGAGAGCGAGAAGATGCCCTCATCCTGGACGAGCTCGGCGAAGCAGTAGACATCCGCCGAGCTTCCCAGCGGATGGGGCATGACCTCGTCGCCTCCACCAAAATCCTCGACGTACTCGGACGTCACGGTCTCCTCGAATGGCACCTCGGTCTCGGCAACCGGGGCTTCCTGAACCGCGAGGTCAATCACCACCGGGTCCCCCGGGTAGATCCAGTGCGAGTCATTGATATACGGGTTCCGCTCCCAGATCTGCGGCCACAGGAACGGATCCCCGAGATAATGGGCGGCCAGATCCCACAGGGTGTCGCCCTTGACGATGGTGTGCACCATGGCGCCTTCGGGAAACTCGGTCGGCGGGTCGTACGGCGTCCAGTGATCGTTGATAAAATGCAGCGGTTGCGGAGGCGGAGCCACCGACTGCGCCGCAGCCATCAAGGGAAGGAAAACGGCAATGATGGCGAACAGATTTTTAGCGCTCATAAGCCCTCTCCCCGCTGAAGATACCACTATTTGAGGTTAACCTATGGGCGCCCGATCCGTCAATCCTCGGTCGTATCCGCGGTCTTTTTTCTCAGTTCTTCGAGGCGCTTTTTCCACGCGGCATCGCGTTCTTCGATGAGAGATTCCATATCGCTAATCTTGGCGTTTACGGCGTCGATCTTTGAGAAATTCGGATAGTTTTCTCGGATATATTGGAATCGCCACAACGCGCCCTCATAACGTCTATTCCTGGCGTAAAACTGGCCGACAATCCAGTCGTGTTCCGCCAGTAACTCATTGAGTTCTTTGACCCTGGAGTCGGCCTCGGGCAAATATTTCGAGTTCGGATAGAGGTTGATGAGCTGTTCATATGCGGCTAACGCCTCATGGATATCACTCAAATCTCGATCCGGGCGGAGCTTCTGCGCGGAGTAGGTGTGACCCACCATCAGGAGAGAATAATCTCGGTCCGGGTCGTTCGGATAACGGTTCGCGAAATCGCGATACCGGAGCCGGGCTTCTGTGAGATTCGTCACATCGTTCTTGACTGAATAGGTATCGGCAACCCGCAATGCGGCCTTATGACCCAGTGGGTCGTTCGGGAAGCTGTCATAGACGAAGGCGAACAGCTCACGGGCCTTCTGATACTCCTTTTCGGAGTACAGCGCTTCGGCCTGTTCGAAGATCGTTTCTTTGTCGAGATTCGCCAACTTGTCGAGCAGCTCATCCTCCTTGCTGCGGCCGCTTTTACAGCCGAGAGCGAGGATGATTGCGGGCAACAAGATGATGGCGACCAACCGTGTGGACATCATGACTCACCTCCAACGGTCGCGGCCTGGCGCAAGTCGGCGATCGCAGAGGCGCGGTCCTCACGACCGAAAATGGCTGAACCCGCGATCAGGGTGGTCGCACCGGCGTGTACCAGCGATGCCACATTCTCGAGACAGACGCCACCGTCGACAGCGATGTCCAAAGGTCTCCCGGCAGCCATCTGCCGCAACCGGCTGATTTTTTCGAGGGTTTCCGGGATGAATTCCTGTCCACCGAATCCCGGATTGACCGACATGATGAGAACAAAGTCGGTCCAGGGCAGGGCGTCCCCGAGCAGGGACAGGGCGGACGCGGGGTTGATTGCGATTCCGGCCTTCAATCCACCGGCCCGGATATGATTCAACGTGCGCTGGAGATGATTGCAGACCTCGACGTGAACCGCGATCCGGGCCACTGGCGAAGCGATGAGCTCGTCGATGAGGTTGTCGGGTTCGGTCACCATCAGGTGCGCGTCGAGGGCGATCTTCGAAGCCGCCGCGATATCGCGCACCACGAATGGGCCGAAGGTGAGGTTGGGGACGAAGTGGCCGTCCATGATATCGAGATGCAGCAAATCCGCACCTCCCCGCTCGACCTCAGCCACCTCGTCAGCGAGGTGCGCGAAATCGGCCGAGAGAAGCGACGGTGCCAATCGAATGCTCATCGGCTCACCCATACTGTGATGATTTCGGACGGTGCCACCGGCGACCCGGCCGGTGGGTACTGGCGAAGCACGAGACCGGAGGGGACGCCGGGGTAGTTCACCTCACGCGCCCGACCCAGGCGCAAGCGGTTCAATCGACAGAATTGTTCAACCCGACTCAGGGGTTGCGACACGAGCAATGGCATGACCCACAGCTGTCGGTGTGGGGCAGTGTTGACCAGTAGATCGATCCGGGTGACGGGGGCCACACGCTGACCCACCGGTGGACCGGTAGCGATCACGCTGTCGGCGGTACCCTCACCCTCGACCCGGGCGCACAACCCCGGCGTCAGGCCCGCCCGCTCGATTTCGCGTTGCGCCGTGTTGAGAGAACTCTCGCGAACTTCTGGAACATCGATGGTCTTGCCACCGAGACTCACCCGAACTGTTACCACCGAGCCCGATTTAACGTGAAATCCAGGCGGCGGCTCCTGAAAGGCGATGGCACCTGGCACGACCAAGGTCGAAAACACGCCGGGCTCCTCCACCGTCATTTCGAGACCGAGATCATGCACCCGTTGTCTCGCCTCTTCTAGAGTCTTCTCACCGAGGTCGGGTACCGCCAACGTGCCTCGGTGGACGGTGTGCACGAGTGCAAACCAGAACACTACTCCCGCGCAGAGCAGGAAAACAAAGACGGCCAAGAGACGTTTTGCCATCGGCGCAAACATTAGCACGACAAATCAGCCACGGAAGATGAATTGGCGGACGTTTTCGGGCAGGAAGCGGACGATGTCGTTGAAAAGCACCACGACCATCAGCAGGATGAGAAGGTAGAAACCAACCTCGAGGATTCGCTCCTTGACCTTGAGTGGAAGATCTCTGCGGATCATGCTCTCGACCGCGATGACGGTCAGGTGTCCGCCATCAAGGATCGGTATCGGCAGAAGATTGAAGATGCCCAACTGGAGCGAGATGATTCCCATCAGCATGATCAGGGCTTCGATGCCGCTACGGGCGGCCTCGCCCGAGATCTGCGCAATGCCTACCGGTCCCGATACCTGGCGGATTGAAGCCTGGCGGGTCAACAATCGGCCGATGACCTGGAAGGTCTGGATGGTCATGCGACGGCACTCGGTGAAACCCTCTCTGATCGCCGGCAGGACGGCCAGGGTTTCGACAAGGGTTGGAAAGAGCGGAACGACGCCGATTTTTCCCACGCCGGCCTCGTTCATCGTTGTCAGCTTGAAGCTCAGTTGCTCGTCACCCCTGATGACATCAAGCGTGATTTCGACACCTGGGTGTGGCTCGATCAGGAGCGGGAGCTCGTAGTACTGAGTAACGGGTTTCCCATTGACGGCCACGATTCGATCGCCGCTGCGAATGCCGGCGGCGGCGGCCGGTCCGCCTGGTCGTGGCTGAACAACGGAATCGAGAAATGGTTTGATTCCCGAGACCCCGAAGCCGTAGAGATGGTCGACGCCGAGGGTCACCGGGACCTCGGAGATGTTGCCCTCACGCTCGATCTTCAGTAGGACCTCTTTGCCGCCGGCGGTCAACAGGGCGATCTCGAGGTCGCGCCAGTGATCGGTAGGCGTCCCCTGCACCGCGCGCACGAGATCTCCCTCGCGAATCCCGGCGAGATCGGCGCCCGAGCCGGGTTCCACCCACCCAACAACCGGAGGATCGTCGAGGTAGGCCTGGACCTCAACCCCGATAACAAAGGCAAGGGCCACGAAGAACACCGCTGCGAGGATATTGGTGATCGGTCCCGCGAGTAGGATGAGGGTTCGCTTCCAGCGCGGGAGGAGCTCAGTGTCGGCGGCACCGCCGCCGACAACGTCGGATTCATCAGGCCCGAGACCGATGATCCGAACATAACCGCCGAGCGGGACCAACGAGATCCGGTAATCGGTCCCGCCTCGCTCGAATCCCCAGAGACGCTTGCCGAACCCGATCGAGAAGACCTCGACCGGCGCACCGAGAAGCCGGGCCATGGCGAAGTGGCCCGCCTCATGGATCGTGATCAAAACACCGATGACAAAAACAAAAGCAGCGAGCGTCAGCATCTACTCTCCGAACCAACCCCAGTGTGGAGGTATTTCCGCAGTTCTTCTCGGGCGACACTCCGAGCCTCTCGATCGGCGGTGAGCGCCTGCGCGATACTGACCAGCGGGCTGTTGCGTGCGCTCCACCGATTCAGAGTCGCGTCGACCGTCGCCGCAATCGTTGGCAGCGAACAGAGACCGTCGAGAAAGGAGGCCACCGCCACTTCGTTAGCGGCGTTGAGGACCGCCGGCATTTCGCCGCCGGCACCCAGCGCCTCTCGGGCCAACCGGAGGGAGGGGAATCGATCCTCATCTGGCGGTTCGAAGGTCAGCGGGGGTGCAGTGAGGAGGTCAAGACCGGGCATCCGGCTCGGTAGCCGGTCGGGCCATGAGAGGGCATGGAGGATCGGGAATCGCATGTCGTTGGGCGCCATCTGCGCGATCAGTGCGCCATCGACAAACTCGACCATCGAGTGGATGAGGCTTTCGGGATGGACGACGACCTCGATGAGATCCTCCGGTACCGTAAAAAGGTGATGCGCCTCGATGATCTCCAGCCCTTTGTTCATCATCGTCGCCGAGTCGATAGTTATTTTCGGCCCCATCTTCCAGGTCGGGTGGGCGAGGGCATCGGCCACCTTTGCCTCGGCAATCCGTTTCGACGACCAGGTACGGAAGGGACCGCCGGATGCGGTCAATATCAGGCGCGCGACGCTTTCTGGCGGCTCAGTGCCGAGGACCTGGTGGAGGGCGCTGTGCTCGGAGTCGACGGGCACCAGGTTGATGCCGGCGCGCTTGGCCTCGGCCATCACCAGACCGCCGGCCACCACGAGGGTTTCCTTGTTGGCCAGGGCGATGTCCTTGCCAGCGCGGATGGCGGCCACAGTTGGCGCCAGCCCGATCGAACCGACCAGCGCCGAAACGATCATCCCTGCAGCCTCGAAGCATGCGACTTCTTCGATTCCGTCAAGGCCGTCGATGAATCGTGTGTCTGTGAACTCCCTCGCCAGCGTTTTGGCGTCTTCGGCTCGCGCAACAGCGACGACCAACGGTTTGTGGTGGGCCACCTGCTCCCGCAGAAGCTGGACGTTCGAACCGGCGGCGAGGGCGACGATCTGAAAACGGTCCGGGAACGCCGCCACAACGGACAACGTCGAGGTCCCCATGGACCCCGTCGATCCAAGGACAGCAATCCGCTTCATTTCACGAGGCCGGTCAGCAGGAGGTATCCGAGCACCAGTGGCGCCGGGTAGAAGAGGCTGTCGGTGCGATCGAGCAGCCCACCGTGTCCTGGTATCAGGCTCGACGAGTCTTTGATACCGCTGTCACGTTTGAAAAGCGATTCGATGAGGTCACCCACCGGGGCGGCGGCAGCGAGGATTGTTGCCAGCGCGAAAATATGCGTGGCACTGAGCTCAAGGTCAAGGATAAAGGCCGCGGCCGCCCCGGCCACATAGGTGGTGACGACGCCACCCGCCAGACCCTCGACGGTCTTCTTGGGGCTGATTTTCGGTGACATCTTGTGGCGGCCAAAATTCTTCCCGACGTAATAGGCGCCGGAATCACCGACCCAGACGCAGGCGAGAAAGAAAAACAGGATCTTGACCCCGGTTGGTTCCTGGGGCCATAGCCGCAACCACCCGAGACACGCGGCGGTTGCTCCCAGATAGAGGACCGCAAAACACTCGGCAGCGACCCCGGAAAGGCTTCCCTGCGGCGATTCCGGACGGACCAGGCGAACGGTCGGCAGGATCACCAGCGTCGCCGCCGCTGTGATCGCGAGGCCGTTGACACCGTGAAACCATGACGTGACCAGAAGAGCGCCCATCAAGATGAGGACGAGGCATCGCCCGACTACGATGTTGGCAGATCGAGCCAGCTTGAGATACTCGTCGCATGCGAGCAGCGCAGCCATCCAGAGAATTGCGAGGAATCCCCAGGGAGGCAGCCAGCCGATGGTCACGATTACAACCGGGATTGCAACAGCTGCAAACAGTTCGCGCTTCACGAAGTGGCCCCGGGCTCTCCGGTCGGCGTGAAGACATTGCCATCCGGTGCAAGACCGCCGAATCGCCGTTCACGCCGCTGGAACTCGAGGACGGCGGTGAGCAGGTCCGCCGTGGTGAAATCCGGCCATAAGACCGGACAGAAGTAAATCTCCGCGTAGGCCACCTGCCAGAGCAGGAAGTTCGAGATGCGTTGTTCGCCCGAGGTGCGGATCAAGAGGTCGGGGTCCGGACAACCGCTGGTCGTGAGGTGGTTGTTGATCCACTCTTCGTCGACCCCGTCCGGGCTGAGCGTGCCGTTGACGCCTTCGGTTACACCGGCACGGATCACATCGGTCAGTTCCTGGCGCCCCGAATAGTTGAGGGCGATCTGGACGAGAGTGCCGGTGCAGTCGGCGGTTCCTTCGACGGCGCGCTGCAGTTCCCGCTGGACCGAGGAATCGAGCTGATCGATCCGACCGATCGGGCGGAAACGAAGGTTGTTGTCGCGAAGGCTGTTGAGCTCGCGGTTGATGTATTCCTTGAGTAACCCCATCAGGGTCAGCACCTCGTGACGTGGTCGTTTCCAGTTTTCGGTCGAGAAGGCGTAAAGGGTGATGACCTCGAATCCGAGACGAGCCGCAGCTTCCACGGTCTCGCGCACCGATCGAATACCTGCGCGGTGGCCCTCGACACGAGGCAGCGAGCGAGCCTTCGCCCAGCGTCCGTTGCCGTCCATGATGATGGCAACGTGGCGAGGCATGCGATCAGGGTCGATTCGCTCCAAGATCTCGCGTTCGCGGGTGCCAGGTGCGGCGATCTCATCAAGAAGCTGCATCACAGTCAACACCAGGGTTGGAAAGTCTACCACAAGGTCTCATGACGACATCGCTGAGCTCTGGTCCAGTCCCTCTCCTGTAACCGCGGGACAGCTCCGATAGTAGACGTGCTCGAGGCAGAGTCCGTGGGCGGGAGCAGTGCGGATTTGTGCGCCGGGCCGTGGGTTTGAGATCAGATTCCTCAAATCATCCGCGCTTCGCTCGCCTGAACCGACCTCCAGCAGCGCCCCCACCATGCGACGAACCTGGTATCGCAGGAAGCCCTCGCCGAAAAAATCGAGATCGATGCCGTCACGGAGATGACGGAGCCGTACCCGAAAGAGGGTTCGGGTGGTTGATTCGGCTCCTGGGTTGGGGACCGTGAACGATGCCCAATCGTGGCGACCCGCGAACAGGTCGAGGGCGGCCGCAAAGCTCGTTTCATCGGAGATCTTCGTCACCGCAGCCGAGCGCTGTTCGAGCCACGGCATCCTTGGCTCCCGCCATCGGGCCCGGTAGGTATAGAGCTTCCCCACAGCGCTCTTGCGGGCGTGGAAGGTTGCAGGAACGGGGCGCGCGGACAGCACCCGGATCTGCGGGGGGAGTCGGGAGTTGAGGCCGCGGACCAGCGCCTCAGGGGGAATCGAACCGGGAGGATCGAGGTGTGCGACCTGACCTGCCGCATGGACTCCGGCATCGGTACGGCCCGCGCCCACAACCGAGACTCGGCGGCCGCGGAAGAGTGCGGCGAGCGAGTCTTGGAGTTCGCCCTGCACCGTCCGTTGTTCGCGCTGTTGCTGCCAGCCGTGGAACGAACGACCGTGATAGGCAATCTCGAGCTTCATTCGAAGCGCCATTGCGGTCATCCTTGCACGGAACGCGGGGGATCGGGCGATGTTGACGGTACAATGAGTCCAAATGCTGGAGTTGGTCTTCGAAGATAGCGGCGTTTCGCACCGAGTTGCGGTCCGGGACGGACTGACTCTCGGTCGCTCGAGTGACAACGACGTCGTGTTGAGGGATTTTTCGGTGTCGCGGCACCACGCTCGGGTCGAAGAAAGGGACGGAGAGCTCCACCTCGTGGACCTCGAGTCCACTAACGGCGTCAGGATCAACGAGGAATTCGTCGCCTCCGGCCCATTTGCGCTCGGCGATCTGCTGGGCGTCGGGAGCTTCGAACTGAGAGTGGAGGAAGCCGCCGGCGACACCGGGGGTCTGTCATCAGCCACCTATATGCGGCCCCTGTCGGAGTTCAACCAGGACTACGGACTCGAGGGACAGCCGCAGGAGATCTCGAAGGAAATTGGTCCCCGTGAACGCGTCTTCGAGATTCTCGCCCAGGTCGGCAAGGTGCTGATTCAGGTCGAGGAGCTGGATCCGGTGCTTGAAAAAGTCATGGATCTGGTTTTCGACCAGCTTCGGGTCGACCGCGGCTTCATTGTGCTCTTCGATGCCGACGGCAACCCCCAGCTCGAGCTCAATCGGGTTCGCGAGTCCGAAGTGGCCGAGGATGCCGAGGTTCCGATTTCGCGCACGATCCTCGACATGGTCTCGCGACAGCAGGTGGCGATCCTGACCCATGACGCGCAGGCCGACCAACGATTCGAAGCCGGACGAAGTGTTCGAATTCATCAGATCCGTTCAGCCATGTGTGCGCCGCTGTGGCACCGCGAGCGGGTCATCGGCGTGATTTACGTCGACTCGCCCCTTCACGTGGGTTCCTTTTCGGCCTCCGATCTCGATCTTCTCACCGCATTATCGAATTACGCGGCGGTGGCCATCGAAAGGGCACGGTTGAACGAAAACATCCGACGTGAACGGCAGGCTCGCGACCGCCTCGAGCGCTACCACTCGCCAGCGGTGATCGAAGCCGTTCTGTCGGACGCGGGGAATGACCGCGCGACGGTCACTTTGCGCGAGACCTCGATACTCTTCGCCGACATCGTCGGATTCACCGCGCGCTGCGAAACCCTTCCACCGGAGGATGTAGCCGCTTTTCTCAACCAATTCTTTTCACTCGCCGCCGATGTGATCTTCAAGTACGGAGGGACTCTCGACAAGTTCATAGGTGACGCGGTGATGGCGTTCTTTGGCGCGCCTTTGCCTCAAGACGATCACGCTGAACGAGCGGTTCGCTCCGCACTCGAGCTGCTGACCGCGCTCGACGAATGGAATACCGAACGCGAGGCTGCGGGCGACGACCGGATCGAGGTGCGTATTGCGGTCAACTCGGGCCCGGTCGTGGTCGGCGATATCGGCTCCGCGAGCCGAGTCGACTACACGGTGCTCGGCAATACCGTCAACGTCACGTCCAGGCTCGAAGAGCATGTTGCCAAGCCCGGTACCATCGTATTGGGGGAGTCAACCCAGGCGGCGGTTGCCGGTCTCTTCCCGACCGAACCGCTGGGCTCGGTCCAGCTCAAGGGCTTGAGCCGCAAGATCAACATATTCCGTGTCGCAGCCGAGGAGATTGAGAAGATTGAGGCGAAGATTTGATGCGCCTTGACGACCTGGTCTTTGTCACATCCAACCTCGGTAAGCTCCGCGAGGCGGAAGCCGTTCTCGGTCAGTCGCTCGATCATTGCGAGATCGATCTCCCGGAAATGCAAACCCTCAACCTCGAGGAGGTCGTTCGCGGCAAGGCCAGGGCGGCGTGGGAACGCCTGGGACGGCCGGCTCTGGTGGAGGACACGAGCCTCGAGCTGGCCGGTCTCGGTGGTTTCCCCGGACCGCTGATACGGTGGCTGTTGGCGAGCGTCGGGCCCGAAGGAGTCTGTAGGATTTCGGGCTGTTTCGACGATCGTCACGCCACTGCCCGGTGCCTGATCTGCGCCACCGATGGATCCACCGAGGTGTTCGGGGAAGGGGTGGTGGAGGGTACGATCTCTCCGAGTCCCCGAGGTGCTGGAGGTTTCGGTTGGGACAGCGTTTTTGTGCCAGCCGACGGCGGGAGTCGCACGTACGGCGAGATGAGCGAGGAGGAAAAGAACCTCATCTCTCACCGCCACAAAGCCTTCGTTGCTCTCCGCGATGCGCTCGAAAGCCCCTGACGCGCGCCCGAAGGGCTTGAGGCCTGAGGCTTGAGTTGCCAGCTTGTTTCGTGTCACTCCTCTAACTTGACCTGCATATTTCACCAGCTCCACGGCCGCAGAAAACGGTTGGTGAGACATGCAGGTTTAGCCGCAACTCGCCGCCGGCAGCGATCGGTGGCCGTCGGCCGAAAAGGTAGGACGGTTGGTGGTCGGCCAACGGCCACTCGCTGGCGGAGGTGAGTCGCGACGGCCGCAGGCCGTCAGCAAGCCCCAGGCCCTCGTGCTACTCTTCGCGCCATGCGGGAGGAGCTGCTGTCGAAGCAGAGCTCCGAGATCCGAGGGATGTTCGGGCGCATCGCCCCCACGTACGATTTCCTCAATCGGGTGCTCTCTCTTGGCCGGGACGTGAGCTGGCGAAAGACCGTTGCACGGCGGGTGGCGGCCGCCCGTCCCGAGCGGGTGCTCGACGTCTGCACGGGCACCGGAGACCTCGCCCTGGCCATGCACGGGATGCATGTCATCGGCGCCGATTTCTGTCTGCCGATGCTTCGCGAGGCGCAGTCCAAGAGCTCTTCGAGTGGACGATCACTGGTTCTTTTCGCGGCCGACGCCCTTCGCTTGCCGATTGCAGAAGCGTCCGTGGACGTGGTGACGGTTGCCTTCGGCGTGCGGAATTTCGCTGACCTTGAAGCTGGCCTTTGTGAACTCGCACGTGTGATTCGTCCCGGGGGCGAGTTGTTGGTGCTGGATTTTTCGCGTCCGCGCGGACCGATAGCACCGTTGCTCGGGTGGTGGATGCGAAACGTTCCACCGCGGGTCGGGCGAATGGTTTCCGGAGATCCTGAAGCCTACGCCTATCTGCCGGCGTCGGTCAGCACCTTCGCCGAGGGTAGTGAAATGTGCCTGGCCATCGGGGCCGCTGGTTTTGACAACGTCGAAGTGGTGCGGCTGACCGGAGGTGTCGCTTCGTTGTACCAGGGGAGGCGAACATGATGGACAACACGGCAAAGAACCTGGACGGCTCCCGAATCGCCGCCGAGATCCGTGAGGAGGTTGGCGCTGCGGTCGCCGCCCTCGGCGAGCACGGAGTCACACCCCGCCTCGATGCCGTTCTGGTGGGCGAGGATCCGGCGTCACTCGTCTACGTAGGCTCCAAAGCAAAGACCTTGACCGTGCTCGGGATGGTGTCCCAAACCCACAATATGCCCGCGACCACGCGGCAGGCAGAGCTCGAGTCTCTGGTCGATGACCTCAATGCCGATCCAGAGGTCGACGGCATTCTCATCCAGCTGCCGCTGCCTGCGGCCATCGACACCGCGTCGATCCTTCGTCGGGTCGATCCCGCAAAGGACGTGGACGGTTTCCATCCGGAAAACGTCGGTTTGTTGCAGCAGGGCCGGCCACGATTGGTGCCCTGTACCCCGGCAGGCATCATGGAGATGCTGCAGCGCGAAAGAATATCCATTGCGGGCCGGCACGCGGTCGTGGTGGGACGTTCGGATATCGTTGGCAAACCGATGGCCATGCTCCTCCTCCATGCCCATGCCACGGTGACAATCTGCCACTCGCGCACGCGTGATCTGGCGGCGCTCACGAGGCAGGCGGATATCCTGGTTGCGGCAGTGGGAGTGCAGTCGCTGATCGGGCCGGAGCATGTGGCTGATGGCGCCGTTGTGGTCGATGTCGGTATGCACAGAATCGCCGACCGCGAAACTGTTGAGCGCCTCTACCCGGGCAATGAGAAGAAGATCGCCACCTTCGAGAAGCGGGGTGCGGTGCTCGCCGGAGACGTTGACTTCACCCGTGTCCGACCGAAAGCGGGCCGTATCACACCCGTGCCGGGTGGCGTCGGCCCGCTGACCATCGCCATGCTGATGGCCAACACGGTGACCGCGGCAAAGGTTCGCCGGGGACTCTAACCCGCATTTTCACCAACCTCCCGCTGCGGCCACCGATGCACCGCACCCAGCGGTGTTTTCTTGCCTCGGGGTGCTCGACGTACCGCGAGTACGCGCTCCGCGCCCCTCGGGCAGAAAATCCCACTGGGCACGGCACCTCGCCGCCCTCGCGACGAAACCTGGTGAGATATGCGGGCTAGTCTCTGCGCGTAGGACGCCCGGCACAGAGGCGGTGAACCTGTGACCATGCCCGGTCGACCTCGACCGAAAGGTCCTCGAGATCGCCGCGGTTGTCCACCAGAATATCTGCGAACTCCTTCTTTTCCGCCATCGGGAGCTGGGCTCTGATCAGCGCTTGCGCTCGCTCGGCCGGCACGCCACGGGCCAGTGCGCGTTGCAACTGTTGGTGTTTCTCGCACCACACCACCACGAGGACGTCATAATCGCGGTAGGACCCGGTTTCTGCGAGTAGAGATGCCTCGACCACGGCGACCGGACGATCTCTGACGGATTCGAGCCACTCCTGCACCGCTTTGCGAACGAGCGGGTGGATGGCGCTTTCGAGACGAAGACGGGCGGATGTGTTGCCGAGCACCATTTTCGAAAGCGTGGCCCTTGACACTCCCCCCTCGGCGTCGAGAGGCGCTTCTCCAAAGAGTTCCGCGACGGCGGCCGCGCCGGCCCGGCCGGGTTCATAAAGATCGTGGACGGCCGCGTCGGCGTCGAATACGGGAATCCCACGCGCGGCGAGAAGCCTCGCCACGGCCGTTTTTCCGGTTGCCAAACCGCCGGTCAACCCAACCGTGCACGGTCTTGGATCGTCTGGATTGATTGGGAGGGTAGGTGGCAATTCCGCATTCTTCATTCCTCATTCACTCTGCAGGTTCTTCCAACCACTCCGTCTGGTAGTTGTCGGTGCGAGGAACCACGCACAGAAAACGCACGGGAACGGTATTGCGGTTCTCGTACCAGTGGCGGACGCCGGCCGGAATGAACACGCTGTCGCCCGGTCCGACCTCCACCTCGCGGGAGTCGAGACCCAAGACCATCGAGCCCTCGAGAACGACCTGTTCGTGCTCGATGTGATCGTGACGATGGCACGGAATACGACCGCCCGGCGCGAGGGTGAATTGACGGGTGATGAAGTTCGGAACCCCACTCTCCGGGCCGAGCAGGATCTTCAGCGAGGCGCCCCGGCACCGCGGGACGGGAACCGCCTCCACGGAATCCAGGTTGCGGACCACGGCGGTGGACGGATGGCTCATGGCGACCTCCAGGGAGTGCCCGATTGTACTCTTTCCGAGCTCGAGCGGTATAGCCTGTAGACCTCTCGGCGGGTCTTGACAAGCCCGCACTATTGATTGATGAGGTGTCGTTGCGAGGGTGGCGAGGTGCATCGTCAGCCGCAGTAGTGACTTCATGAAGAGTGCGGGCTAGGATGAGTGCGAATGCTCGAACGACTGTCTGTCCGCGGCCTCGGCATCATCTCGACCGTCGAGCTCGAGCTCGATGCAGGCTTTACGGTACTCACCGGGGAGACTGGCGCCGGTAAATCTCTGCTCGTTGAATCGCTGAAGCTGTTGGCTGGTCAGCGCGCTCAGTCGGATATGGTCCGTACCGGCGAAGATCGACTGCACGTGGAGGGAGTCTTCGCGGTCAGTCCCGAAACCCCGGTGGCAGCAATCCTCGACGATCTCGGCGTCCCACGATTGGAAGCCGTGGTTCTCCGCCGTGAAGTGACCGGTGGCGGTCGCGGTCGCGCATGGATCAACGACGTCGCGGTCACCGCCGGCGCCCTGCAGCGTATCGCTCCGCATCTGCTCTCGATTCACGGTCAGCACGAGCAACATGGTCTCGCGGACGGCGACGTGCAGCGGCGGCTGGTGGACGATTTTGGCTCGCATGAGGATCTGCTCGAGGAGACTGCACAAAGTTTCGCAGCCTGGCGTGAGGCAGCCGCCGACCTTGAACGGCTGCGAACGCAGCAGGCGACACGGCGCGATCGTCTCGACACCATCAGTTTCCAGCTCCAGGAGATCGAGGGGGTCGGTCCGTCTGAGGGAGAGGACGACGAGCTGAGACGTCGCCGATTGGTGCTCCGCAACGCCTCTCGGCTTGCCGACCTCACGTCGTCCCTCCTCGATCGCCTCAGTGACGGGGAATCGTCCGTGGTCGACGGTCTCGCACGCGCTGAGCGCGAACTTGCGGCCATAGCCGAGTGCGGCGTGCCGCTGGACGGCGGGGTCGAACGCCTCACAGAGGCGCGGGTCCACGTCGAAGAGGTCGTGCGTGAGGTGCAGGCTCTGGGCGCCGACGTGAATGCCGATCCCGGAGAGCTGGAATCCACCGAGTCGAGGCTTCACGCTCTCGAAAAGCTGATGCTCAAGTATGGTTCGAGCCTGTCCGACGTTCTCGCGCATCGGGAAAGCCTGCTCCGCGAGCGGAGGGAGCTGGTGTCGGTGGAGGAACGTCTCGATCACGCCAAAGCCGAGGCCGATCGGGCACTGGCCGAATTCGACACCAACGCCGCAGCACTCGACGCTGCGCGATCCGCGGCCGGAGAGGCGCTCGCGACCGCGATCGAGGGTGTTCTGGCACGTCTTGCCATGGAGGGAACCCGGCTCGAGTTCCAGTGGCAACCGCGTGCCGACGCGTCGAGCCCCCTGGTCAGGGACGGCGTTTCGGTTGCGTTTGGCGCCGATGGTGTCGACGAGTGTGTTCTCCTGATCGCAGCCAACCCCGGTGAGGAACTGCGGCCGATGGCGCGAATAGCCTCCGGTGGCGAGCTGTCGCGGGTCCATCTGGCCATTCGGACCGTGCTGCGGAAACGGCGATCGGCGGGCGGCCTGAGTCTTCTCTTTGATGAAGTGGACTCGGGGCTGGGTGGGGCGACTGCCGCCGCTCTGGCGGCTCTCCTCGCCGATCTTGCGGCGGACGACCAGGTTCTGGTGGTGACCCACCTACCGCAAGTGGCGGCGATGGCCCGCAGCCATTTTCGGATCGAGAAGGTGGTCGAAAAGGGGCGCGCGACAACGCGAGTCGCTGCCCTCGATGACGGCGAACGCGAGGCCGAGGTGGCGCGAATGCTGGCAGGAGGCGAGCTGACCGAGTCGGCCCGCGCTCACGCGCGAGTATTGCTGGACCGGCCATGATCCGCCTTCCGTTTCTCGAGCCCGGTGATGTTGCGGAGGCCGTTCATGCGAGCAGTGCAGCGGTTTTCCAGGGCGGCGTGATTCTCCTTCCTACAGAGAGCTTCTACGGCCTGGGGGCCGACCCCTGGAGTGAGACGGGTGTGGCGCGTATCTTCACCATGAAAGATCGGCCGGCCGAGCTGGGCCTACCGGTTCTGTGTGCCGACTGGCATCAATTGGAGTCGTTGGTGGTGGTTCCGGAGCCCTTCAGGGTCAAGCTCGCGCGGATGTGGCCGGCGGCCCTGACTGTCGTTCTTCCGACTGTGGGCGAGGTGCCTGCGGCTCGGAGCGGCACCCTGGCGGTGCGCATCCCCGCACATGCCGAGCTGCGCTCACTGCTCTATCTTCTCGGTCCGCTCACCGCAACCTCGGCCAATCGGCACGGCGATCCTCCGTCCACAACCGTTGACGGAGCGCTCGCATCGTTGGCTGAACCTCCCGATCTCGCCCTCGACGCCGGCGCCACGGAGGGCGGCGACGTGAGCACACTGGTCGATCTCAGCCGAGGAGAGCCTGAAATTCTGCGTCGCGGGGCGTGTGCCTGGGAGGAACCCTGCCCGGATAGCTGTTAACGCCTGCTGCAGAATGATTTCGGTCGCGCGGGTGATTGCGGAAATGCTTGTGGAAAACCCTGTGGAAAACACGTTAAGGCAATGTAAACGCAGATACTTCGAACTATCGACGCTGTTTGGGGCGGGTCAGGTTAACTGTATTTTTTTCAATAACTTCCTTGGATGTCGTTCATTTTGAGATCGTTGGCATAGGGGTGTATTTTTGATGGATCCACAACCTCCTGATATTCAGGCGCTTGCGGCACGAAATTTCGGCTTGGATGATGCTGCCCCAGGATGGCGTATAGTAGCGTGCGTTCTCCGTCCACGACGGCACGAATCAAGCTCGAAGTGGTGGGTTCCGGGTCGGGCACGGGCGGGGTCAACAACCGGCTGTGGATCGGCTCGGCGGGCGTCTCGAAAATTCCGTGCTCGACCCTGGGGAGTAATCGATGATTCGCAAGGTAAAGGGGACCCGCGACATCTTGCCGCCTGAATCCAGGCTATGGGTCGAGGTGGAGGCGGTTGCCAATCGGATCTTCAGCGGCTTTGGCTACGAGGAGATTCGCCTGCCGTTGCTGGAGCCGACCGAGCTTTTCGTGCGTTCGGTCGGTGAGGACACCGAAATTGTCAGCAAGGAGATGTTCACATTTGCCGATCGCAAGGGTCGATCACTGACTCTCCGGCCCGAGGGAACGGCAGGGGTCGCGCGCGCTTACATTGAAAACGGCCTCGGGCAGCGACCACTGCCGCTGCGCCTGAGCTATCTCGGCCCCATGTTCCGCTACGAGAAGATGCAGCGTGGCCGCTACCGGCAGTTTGCGCAGATCGGGATTGAGCTCATAGGTGCCGCAACGCCGCAGGCGGATATCGAGGTTCTGCTGGCACTCCACAGCTTTCTGACGGAACTCGGGTTCGAAGACCTGGTCATTGTCCTCAACAATCTCGGTGATCCGGAAGATCGCCCCCGGTTTATCGAGGGATTCAAGGCCGAGCTCGCAGCGAATCGAACGGAGCTTTGCGAGGACTGTCAACGACGGTGGGACACCAACCCACTGCGAATCCTCGACTGTAAAGTGGCCCACTGCCGCGAGCTGGTGGCTGATACGACGCCTGTCGCCGAGGTCGTGAGCCAGGAGGCGCGCGCCCACGTCGAGGCGGTTGAAAACGGCCTCGCGGCACTCAAAATCCCGGTGCGTCGTTCACCACGGCTGGTGCGCGGCATCGACTACTATCTGCGGACCGTCTTCGAGGTCGTGTCACCGCAGCTCGGAGAGGACACAGTGATCTGCGGTGGCGGTCGTTACGATCGGCTGATTTCGGATCTTGGTGGTTCGCAGGTGCCCGCGACAGGGTTTGCGATCGGCGAAGATCGGTTGATCGAGGTGCTGCCGGAGCCGTTCCGTCGCCGAGTCCTCGACCGACCGACGGTCGCAGTCCTGCCGATCGGCGAAGCGGCGAACGCTGCAGCGTTGGCGATCACTCGTCTTTTGGTGCAACGAGGAATTTCGGCGCAGACCGAAGTCACGGGCAGGTCGCTCAAGGCTGGCTTCAAGTGGGCCGGCAAGATCGACGCCCAAGTGGCGGTGATTCTGGGTGAGAAAGAGATTGCCGACAAAACGGCGATTGTTCGCGACCTCGAAAAGAGCGAACAAGAAACGGTGGCGCTGGAGGAGGTTCCGACGTATGTTGCGCAGCTCCTCGCCTCGGGTGCTAACGATTGACTGATCGGTTCATCAAGAACGGGATCGGGGACTCGCCGCCGGCTGCGATATGTGGCCGACGGCCGGAAAGGTAGGGTGGGTGGGGACCGGCCATCGGCCACTCCCTCGCGGGGGTGAGTCACCGCGGCCCCAGGTCGCGAGTAACGGGAACGGAGAGACGGATGACGACAAGCGCGTGGGACAGGCCCTGGTGCGCGAACCTCGGCCGCGACAATCTCGGCGAACGGGTGGAGGTTGTTGGTTGGGTACGGCGCCGCCGTGACCTCGGCGGCCTGGTCTTTGTTGATCTTCGCGATCGCAGCGGTTTCCTGCAGCTGGTCTTCGAAGACGCGATGGTGGCCGAGGGTGAGCAGCTGTCGGCCGAAGACGTCGTCCGCGTGATCGGTGCTGTCCGCGAGCGAGCTGAGGGTCAGGCCAACCGTGAGTTGGCGAGCGGCGAGATCGAGATCAAGGTCGAGGAGCTGGAAGTCTTGAATTCGGCCGAAACCCCGCCTTTTGTGGTCGAGGACAGGGTCAATGCCTCCGAAGAGCTTCGCCTGACCCATCGCTACCTCGACCTGAGACGGCCGGAGATGATCTCCAACCTGGTCTTGCGCCACCGGGTCGTCGCCGAGATCCGACGCTATTTCGACGAGATGGGTTTCATCGACGTCGAGACCCCGATTCTGACCCGGTCGACGCCAGAGGGAGCGCGCGACTTTCTGGTGCCGTCGCGGATCCACAAGGGTTCGTTCTACGCCCTGCCGCAGTCACCGCAGCTCTTCAAGCAACTCCTCCAAGTCGCAGGCTGCGGGCGTTACATGCAGATCAGCCGCTGTTTCCGCGACGAGGATCTGCGCGCGGACCGCCAGCCCGAGTTCACTCAGGTCGATGTCGAGGCGTCGTTCGTGTGTGAGGAAGACATCTTCACCCTCATCGAGGGGCTCTTCTCGCGCATCTTCCCCCTCGTCGGCATCGAGCCTCAGGTGCCGTTTCCACGCCTCGCCTACCGCGAGGCCATGGAACGGTTCGGGAGCGACCGCCCCGATGCCCGCTTCGGTCTCGAGTTGGTTGACCTCGGCGGCCTCGCCGAGAAGTGCGGCTTCAAGATTCTCGAGCAGGCGGCGGCCGAGGGCAGAGTCAAGGGCCTGGTGCTGCCGGGCGGCGCGGCGCTCTCCCGTAAGCAGCTCGATGGCCTTTCCGAAGTTGTCCGTCCGCATGGTGCCGCCGGCGTGCTGTGGTTCAAACGGACCTCGGACGGGGTAGCCTCGCCGGCCAAAAAGGCGCTCGGCGATGACGGTGTGCGGGGTTTCCTCGACGGGGCCGGCGCCGGAGAAGAAGATCTCCTGATTGCGCTGGGTGGCGCAGAATCGATGGTCTTCTCGGCGCTCGGCGCGCTCAGGCTCCACCTTGGCCGCGAGCACGGGCTCATTCCACAAGGGCGGCACGTTTTTCTGTGGGTGACGGATTTCCCGCTCCTGGAGTGGAGCGAGGGTGATGAACGCTTTTACGCCATGCACCATCCCTTCACCTCGCCGCGGACCGAGGACGCGGCGTTGCTCGACAACGATCCCGGGGCAGCGCACGCGCGCGCCTACGATGTGGTCATGGACGGCGTCGAGCTCGGGGGCGGGTCGATCAGAATTCACGATCCCGGGCTGCAGACGAGGGTATTTTCCGTCCTCGGTATCGACGAGGCCGAGGCGCAGTCCCGCTTCGGCTTTCTCCTCGAGGCCTTCCGTTACGGTGTGCCGCCGCACGGTGGGATCGCCCTCGGGCTCGATCGGATGGTGATGCTGATGGCCGGTCGCGATTCGATTCGTGACGTCATAGCGTTCCCCAAGACGACCTCGGCGACGTGCCTGATGACCAAGGCTCCGGCGCCAGTGGATGCGCAGCAGCTCACTGAGCTCGGGCTCAAAACAGAGGACGAAGGCTGATCGGCCGCAATCCGTCGTTGATTCGACTGACGTTAGTCAACGCGCAAAGGCGAAAACTGGTTCCGCCCAAAGGACCTGGTCACATTCATGCCCATTGCCGGCCTCGGTGACGACCAGCGTTATGGTCGAGGCGTGGTTGAGAGGAACGCGGATGTGCCTCGGCATGCCTGCCCGGATTGGCCCGCTGTCGAAGATTCGACGATGATCCTCGCCCCAGACCTCGAACGTGGCGAGGGCTTGGTCGCAATCCGACACCTCGTCCGTGAATCCGATGAAACTGTCCAGAACCATCGCATCGGGAGGCACCTCGAAGAGCATGTGCGTCCATGCGTCCATCCGGATGCCGAATCCGTAGGACGTTCCGCCGATGGAGATCGGCTCACCGTCTCGTGTCGTAGCGAATTGCGGAGGATTGAAGCCGTAATAGACCGCGCGCACCTCCGCCTCGGTGAGGGGCAGCCGCTGCCCGTCTGACCGAGGAGGAGTCGCGCGCGACCGCCTCGGTCTCGGGTTCAAATCCAGCGCAGGTTCTGCGATCTCGATGGTCGGCAGGGTTCCCCTGGGCAACCGATCCAATCGCCACATTCCGGTTCTCTCGTCACCGATGGACCGCGCCCTCATTCCGCGTCCATGGAGGTCGCTGATTGCGGCGTCAAAATCCTGCCGTGGCGCGAGGAGGACGGTCGCTTCGTGGAGCATCCCCTCGACTTGCACAATCGTCATGGCGTCCGGTCCGTCTTCTTCGGTCAGGGCCGTGGCGGTCTCCTGCCACAGGAGCTCACCTCGATCGCCGGGGTCGAGTCGCCGGCGGTCGAGCAAGAACAGCTCGATTTCGCCCTCTGATCGGTGATCGTTGGCGATGCCCACGGCAACAGGCTCCGGGATAGAGGCAATCTCGGTCTCGACCGCAGCGACGAGAAGCGAAGGCTGCTGTTGCTGAGGATAGAAAAGAAAGGTGCTGTTGTCGGCCGCCACGAGCACCAGCAGGATCGCCGCAACGCCATGGCGAGCCGCCGCCGGGACCCGGCACTCACGCATCACCTGAGAAGCGGCTACCAGTCCGATAGCCGCCCACACGCCCACCGGTAGCACCACGAGGCTCATGCGGTGGATGTCGACGCGATTGGTCAGCAGCAGCGGCAGGCTCGCGGCTGCTGCGGCCGCCACCAGCAGTAGCGGCCAGCGGCGCCGCCAGATCGCGAAGGAGAGCGAAAATCCCCAGCATGCAAACAGCAGCGCTGGACCCTGGGCAAGCGGGAACTCCGGTGGATCACCTCCGAGGACCAGCCACGGGTGGGTAGATCGGACGAATGGAAACGACAGCACCTTCTTCAGATTCGAGAGTTCTTGTCCAGCGACCATCTTGGCCATGATCAGGCGTTGGTGCAGAGTCAGGTTTTCGGGATCGGCATCTTCACCGAGGAGTTCTTCGACCCATTTGGGTGGCAGGTCGGTGGTCAAGATGTGCTCGCGACGCACGGTGACGAACTCGCGCGATCTGTCGAACGCCACCTGCACGAGCCATACAGCCGCCAACACGATCACCATGACGAAAAACATGTGACGACGGTCTCGCGTCAGCCGTCGCCAACGCCCCGTTCCATAAAGCAGCGCCGTTATCACGACCACCACCGCGACCACCCGCCCCGGGGCATAACCGAGCGTGGCGAGATAGGCTGCTGCTGCTGCGGCCAGGCCGTGTCGCCAGCCCTCCCGGGTCGGGTCGAGCAACCGCAGAAAAACTCCCAGGAGCAGCAGCACGGCAAAAAACGTCGCCGTCAGCGAAACCCCGTACCGTCCATAAAAAAGGACCACGGGGTTGACCGCAATGACGACCAGCGCCGCTGCGGCGACGTGTAGGCTGCCAACGACCCTGCCGATCCAGTACACTGCTGGCAGGCAAGCCACGGCGAAAAGGACAGACATCAGACGTAGGGTCGTGGGCGAAACGGCGACGAGCTGCCACAGTGCATAGGTGCCGGAGCCGAAGAGCAAGCTGTCATGGCCGGTGCTGACGAGACCTTCACCCCACAACAGACGAGAGGCGGCGAATCGCGGCCATGACATATCGCTTTTCGCAGCCTCGACCAGGCCCCTCATTGACTCCGGTTCCCAGACCATCAGGGAGCCGGAGTAGCCGCCGAGATCTGCGAGAAGGAAGAACGCCGCCAGGATCGAGGCGACACCGATCCACAGCGCTGTGCCGAGCTTTGGTGCCGGATCCTCAGTTGCGTGATCCACTCCGTTCCGGCGGTGCGCGAAGGCGTCCCACGTCAAGCCGGCAATCACGGTGAGGGCCATTCCGGCCATGACCGGGATCGGCAGCCACCCACGTGACGCGACAAAGAGCACCAGCGCTCCCAGCGCCACCGCGGCGAACGCGAAACGGTGCCGACGCAATCCTGACGGTGCGCGATAGAACCCGCACACCGCTGTGCAGAGAGTTGACGCGAAAATCACCATCGCGACAGCGTCCTTGGCCGAGACCAGGGCTGCGAAGCGTTGCAGGAGCTGAATCAGCGCCATCGGGATGAGTCAGACCGTTGTCCGAGGTTCGGAATCCGCAAAGTGCAGAGCCACCTTATATCTTCCGCCTCTTCCGAGCGGCGCGCAAGGCCTCAGTCCGGGTCCGCCTCAAGACCATCGACTTCAGAAATCTTGAGGTCGCCCTTTTCAGCTGCCGCAAGCAGCGCTCGCGCGTCGATGGCGTCCTCGGGGGCAACCAGGACTTCAACCTGACCGAGCCCATCGAGGGTGAGGCCGTGGGTCTTGCGCAGCGCTTCGCCGCGGGTCGAGGTCGGGATACCGTGAGCCCTCAGAAAGGAGCGCACCTGTGTCTCTTCGAACTCGCCCTGCGCGGTGTGGACGACGATCCATTCCTGTTCCATCTCGAAAAACCTCAGCCTGCATATCTCACCAACATTCTGCTGCGGCCGGAAATCTGCAGCAATCTGCGGCGTTTGCTCCCATCGGGGTGCTCCGCGTACCATCAAGTACGCGTCCGCGCCCCTCAGGTCGCAAACACCACATCTCACAACAGCCTTCCAGCCTCGCGACGAACGCTGGTGAGATATGTACGCTAACACACCGTCGTGTTGACAGTTTGCAGACCCGTTGCTATGCTCCCATCCCCCATTTTTTGGGTTGCTCTTTGTCAGTTCACGAGACGAAGACGGGTCGGAAAGCGTCCACGGGACCACCCGTCAGTAGTCCCTGAGTGTGTGTTCACGGCGCTCGCGCCGGAGGCACGCCTCGGGAACCATAGGCGCGTAGCTCAGCTGGTTAGAGTACTACCTTGACACGGTAGGGGTCAGCGGTTCGAGTCCGCTCGCGCCTACCATTTTGTGGATCCGTGAAGGCGCGTAGCTCAGTTGGTTAGAGCGCATCCCTCACACGGATGAAGTCCGCGGTTCGAGTCCGCGCGCGCCTACCACATCTTCGATGCCCGACCCCGTGGTCGGGTATTTGCGTTTTTGAGGCCAGATCGAGGCCGCCGGAAGGGCCTTCGACGGGAGTTCGAGATGAGCGAATCAGTCCGGGTGAGCTTGCCGGACGGCAGCCAGCGGGAGTTTCCCGTCGGGACCACCGTCCTCGAGGTGGCCGAGGCCATCGGCCAGCGGCTTGCCCGGGACACCGTGGCGGGTATGGTCAACGGGGACCTGGTTGATCTGCGGACTCCGCTTACCGCTGATGCTGACCTTCGCATCATCACGGTGAAAGACGAGGCAGCGGGAGACGTGATCCGCCACTCGGCCGAGCACGTGCTGGCCGACGCCGTGAAACGGCTATGGCCGGGAACACCGATCGACGCTGGCCGCCAGGACCACTCCGAAAAGTACCAGTACGACTTCCGTTTCCCGCGCGCCTTCAAACCCGAAGACTTCGAAAAGATCGAAGAGGAGATGGCTCGGATTATCGCCGAGGACCTCGAGTTCGAACGGCGGGAGGCCGATCGCGACGAGGTGCGGCGGGTCATGACCGAACGGGGTGAGGACATCAAGCTGGTACGCCTCGATGCCATCCCGGAAGGCGAGACCATTACGTTGTACGCGCACGGCCCGTTCCTCGATCTGTGTCGCGGCCCGCACGTGCAGCGCACGTCGCAGATCGGAGCGGTGCGGCTGCTCGAGGCCTCCGGCGCCTATTTCAAGGGCGATGAGCGGAACGAGATGCTCCAGCGCATTTACGGCACCGCCTTCGCTTCGAAGAAGGAGCTCGACGCCTATTTTGCGCGTCTCGAGGAACTCAAACGTCGCGATCATCGCCGGCTGGGCCGTGAGCTCGACCTATTCTCGTTCCATCAGGAGGCGCCCGCGAGCCCCTTTTTCCACCCGCGCGGGACGCTCGTATACAATGCGCTGATCGACCTCATGCGTGAGAAGTACGCTGTCTACGGATACGAAGAGGTCATCACCCCACAGATCTTCGATGTCGAGCTGTGGAAGCGATCCGGCCACTACGAGAATTATCGCGACGACATGTTCTTTGCCGACGCCTTCGATGAGGTCGAGGAGCGGAGTTCGAGCGTCAAGCCGATGAACTGTCCATCGCACTGCTTGCTCTTTGGCGGCAAGGCCCACTCCTACCGCGATCTCCCGCGGCGCATTGCCGATTTCGGGCGCCTCCATCGCTATGAGCGCTCGGGAGTGGTGACCGGCCTGACGAGGGTGCGGACCTTTTCCCAGGACGACGCCCACATCTTCTGTACTCCCGATCAAATCGAACCGGAGATTACCGCCCTCTTCGATTTCATATTCGAAATATACGCCCTCTTTGGATTCGAGAACGTCACGGTCTATCTCTCGACGAGGCCCGAAAAAGCGATGGGTGACCCCGAGGTGTGGAAGCACGCTGAGGCGGTGCTGGCCCGCTGCCTCGAGAATCGCGAGGATCTCAATTTCACGGTCAAACCTGGAGAGGGAGCGTTCTACGGACCGAAGATCGACTTCGATGTCCACGACGCGCTCGGCCGATCCTGGCAGCTCGCGACCATTCAGCTCGACTTCCAGATGCCGGAGCGATTCGAGCTCACGTACGTCGACTCGGATGGCTCCGAAAAACGGCCGGTCATGATCCACCGGGCGATCCTGGGTTCGCTGGAACGATTCTATGGCGTGATGCTCGAGCACTTCGGCGGCGATCTGCCGCCGTGGCTCGCCCCCGAGCAGGCGCGAGTACTGCCGATAACGGACGCCGTCAATGACTACGCCGACGAGGTGGCCGCCGAGCTCGCGAGGCGCGGTCTGCGCGCCGATGTCGATCGGCGTTCGGAAAAGCTCGGCTACAAGATCCGCGATGGAGAGACCACGAAAGTCCCCTACCTCCTGGTGGTGGGGCAGCGCGAGGCCGATGACAAAACCGTTTCCCTCCGCCTGCGGCATCGCAGGAATGAGGGCGTGCTGCCTCTGGGAGAGGCTGTGGACCGTATTGCCAACGCTGTCGAATCACGTTCATTAGAGCTTTGAGGCTTTCAGAAAAAAGGAGCTATCATGCCGAAGTTAAAAACTCACCGTGGCGCCGCCAAACGGATCAAGCGAACCGCGAGCGGCAAGTTCAAGCGGCACCACGCCTATCATTCACACATCTTGACCAAGAAATCCACCAAGCGGAAGCGCAAGCTGCGCTCGTCCACCATCGTCGCCCCAAGCGACGCCAAGGTGCTCGAGAAGATGCTCGCGGCGCAGAAATAGGGGGGCAGCATGCGCGTCAAAAGATCGTCCAATCGCAAGGACCGGCGCAAGAAAATTCTCAAGCTGGCTGAGGGCTATTGGGGCGGCAAGTCCCGCCTCCATCGTACCGCCAAGATCCAGGTCGACAAGTCTCTGCAGTACGCCTACCGCGATCGCAAGCAACGCAAGCGGCAGTTCCGATCGCTGTGGATCACCCGCATCAATGCTGCTGCGCGGCAGAACGGTACCAGCTATTCGGCCCTGATCGCCGGGCTGAAGAACGCCGGCTGCGATCTCGACCGCAAGGTCCTCGCGGACCTCGCGGTGCGTGACCCACAGGCCTTCACCCAGATCGTCGAGCTTTCCAGACAGGTCGAGGGCTGAGGCCTCGGTGAGCACGGCGCGACTCGACGAAGTCCGTGCCGCCTTCCTCTCCGACCTCGAGACCGCCGGGGGCGATGCGGAAGCGGTCGAAAAGGTGCGGATCCAGTATGCGGGCCGGAGATCGGGGTTGCTCAATGAGCTGACGGCTCATCTGCGCGAACTTCCGAACGAGGAGAAGCGGGATTACGGCCGCGGCCTCAATGAGCTCAAGAAGGAGATCGAGTCAAAGCTTGCTGACGCCAAAAATGCGGCCCAGGCCACAGCCATTCATGCTGGCACCGGTCAGATTCAAGTCAAAGGGTTGTCGCCAACGTTAACGGTCGGGACGGCTGTTTCGCGGGTCGATGTAACCCTTCCGGGGACCCCGGTCGTGCGCGGCGCCCAGCACCCGGTCCACATCGTCAGGCGACGCATCGAGGAGATCTTCCTTCGCATGGGTTACGACGTCGAGGCGGGACCAGAGGTCGAGGACGACTGGCACAACTTCGAGGCCCTCAATATCCCGCCCGACCACCCGGCGCGCGACGACCAGGACACCTTCTATCTACCGCAGGGCTTTCTCCTACGGACCCACACGTCGCCGGTGCAGGCGCGGGTGATGGAGAGTCGCAAGCCGCCGATCCGGATCGTTGTTCCCGGGCGCGTCTATCGGCGCGATTCCGACCTCCGCCACTCACCGATGTTCCACCAGATCGAGGGCCTGCTGGTCGACGAGGGCATCACGGTCGGCCACCTCAAGGCGACGCTCGAGACCTTCCTCCACGCTCTTTTTTCCGACGACGTCGAAGTCCGGCTCCGTCCCGGCTACTTCCCATTTACCGAGCCGTCGGCCGAGGTCGACATCTCATGCATCTTCTGCGACCAGAGAGGCTGCGGTGTGTGCTCGGGCTCGGGGTGGATCGAGATTCTCGGGTCGGGCATGGTCGACCCGCGGGTCTTCGAAGCGGTGGGAGTCGACTCCGATCGCTACACCGGATTCGCCTTCGGGCTCGGGCTCGATCGGATCGCGATGCTGGTCTACGGCATTCCGGATCTGCGGCAGCTTTTTGCTGGTGACCAGCGGTTGACGAGGCAGTTCGTATGATCTTCGACTCCGGTTGGCTGACCGAGTATCTCGATGGCGCCCCCGACCTCGACACGGTGGCCGAACGATTGACCGACTGCGGTTGTCTGGTGGAACTGCGCGAGAAGGGTGACGGTGCCGAAAAATGGGATGTCGAGGTGACCACCAATCGCCCCGACGCCATGAATCACCGGGGGCTCGCCCGCGAGGCGGCGGTCGCAACAAAGAGTCGGCTGCGGCCGGTCGACTTCGAGCTCTCCGAATGTGACGAAGACGCGTCTGGTCTGGCCGCGGTCGAGATCGCCGACCCGGTGCTGTGCTCACGATATGTGGCGCGAGTGATCCGCGGTGTCAGTGTCGGGTCCTCGCCGGAGTGGATGCGTCGCCGACTCCTCAACTGCGGCGTGCGGCCTATCAACGCGGTGGTCGATGCCACGAACTACGTGCTCCTCGAACTCGGCCAGCCGCTCCACGCCTTCGATCTCGATCTGGTCCGCGGGCGGCGGATCATCGTCCGGCCCGCCAACGCCGGCGAGAAACTCACCACCCTCGACGGCGAGGAACGCAGGCTCGATCCCTCGATGCTGATGATCGCAGACGGTGAAGGCGTGGTGGCGTTGGCCGGGATCATGGGCGGCGCGGATTCGGAGATCAACGACAACACGACCGACGTGCTGCTGGAGAGCGCTCATTTCAGCGCCTTGTCGGTGCGGCGGACTGCACGTCGCCTCGGCATGCACACGGAGGCCTCGCACCGCTTCGAGCGAGGCACCGATCCCGAGATGGCGGCGACGGCCTGCGACCGGGCGGCGGCGCTGATTGCCGAGCTGTGCGGCGGCCGGGTGTGCCGCGGACGCATCGACGTCTACCCCCGACGGTGGGAGCCGCAGCAGATGGATTTCTCGGTACAGGCGTTGTCGGACTTTGCCGGGTTCGAAATTCCGCCGCACCGGGTGGCTGAGATTCTTGACGGTCTCGAGTTCCTTCCCGAGCTCGAGGACGACCTGGTGCGGGCGACCGTTCCGCCTCACCGTGTCGATATCGAGCGCGTGCCGGACCTCTTTGAGGAGGTGATCCGGCACGTTGGTTATGGTGCCGTGCCATCGGCGCTTCCCGTCTTGCCGACCACACCGGGCCACCGGGACCCCAACTGGGAGCTCATCGACCGGGCGCGCGATGCGGCCGTAGCTGCGGGGCTCGTCGAGGTCATGACGTGGAGCTTCATCGACCCGGAGACCGACGAGCTGGTTGGCTCGCAGCCTCTGTGTCCAGGGAAGCCCCTCGCACTCGAAAACCCCCTGGTCAAGACCCAGGGGATGATGCGCCGGTCGTTGCTGCCGGGGCTGCTGAGCGCGGCTCAGGCCAATCTCAATCAGGGCGAGCGCACACTCGCCTTCTTCGAGCAAGGACGGGTTTTCAATCTTGATAGCGCCGGACCGCGCGAGCACGAGCGGCTTGGCATCGTTCTCCTTGACGAGAGCGGCAACGCTGAGGCCCGATTCCTGCGTCTCAAAGGCATTGTCGTATCCATTTGCGAGAGGGTTGGTCTTTTGACCCCGGAGTGGAAGCGTGGTGGTGAGCCGTGGTTTGCCGAAAACGTGGGCGCGATCCTCGAATTCGCGGACGGAAGACCCATCGGAATGGCGGGCTCGGTCGCACCGAATATCGCAGCTCGATGGGATCTCGGAGCCAACGTCATGGTTGCTGAGCTTGACATCGACTCCGCCATGGAGCCGGCTTTGCCGCGGTACGAGACGCTGGCGCGCTTCCCGTCAGTGATCATGGACATGACGGTGGAGCACGGCGAGGATCTGAACTATGCAGAGCTCGAATCCGTAACCCGCGAGAATGCGGGTCGGTGGGTCGAGGAGTTGAGCTATGTGACGCGGTTTCACTTGCCGGACGGGAGCGGACGGGTGCGAACGACACAGCGTCTGGTGTACCGGCATCCGGACCGGTCGCTCACCCAGGAAGAAGTCAACGCGGAACACACAAACCTGCGCGAAGGGCTGGCCAAACGGCTCGGTGTCACCTTTGCCTGACAACGTGGAGGAACCGATGGCGATGGACGCGGTGCTCAAAGAGCTCGAGTCGAGAATCGAAGAGCTGGTCAAGGCCTACCAGAAATCGAAAACCGGTGAATCAAATCTGGCCGCGAAGGTCGAGAAGCTCGAGGCCCGGCTGAAATCGGACTCCGAGCTCGGCGAACGCGTAGCCGAGTTGGAAAAGCAGCGTGACGACCTCGGCAAGAGACTGACCAAGGTTCTCTCCCTGATCGACGGCACCCTGAGCCCAAAGACCTAATTTGTCGCAGGTTTTGCGGCCGAGCGGATCGAGTCATCGATGCGGTCCGCCACTGCGGTGTGACCCAATCGTCGAAGGACCTGGGACCGCATAATTTCGGTGTCCATCGCTGGCGCGGAACCCTGCCAAGAGTAGATCAGCACGAGGACAGCAACAGTCGTCAGCGATAGAGCTGATCGCAAGATGTGTAGGTCTGGGACCAGGCGCCCGGTGGCCCAGATCAATGCTGCGATGACGATCACGCCAATCAGGATGACGACAACGGTCGGGGCGATTCCGATCCCCGAGCTGAGGAGGTTCGAGAGACCCGCACCGTCGGCGAGGGACGGCAATACGAGCTGCGCCAGCGGAGCGCCGAACTCGGGTGGGAAGGACGGCGTCAAGGCGATAGACAGTACAGCGTTGGCTCCGGACACAGTGATCAGGATGACGACGATTGCGGCGCCCCAGCGGTGCTCCGATAGCCCTGCCGCCCCCAAGAGAGCGATGGCTGCCGCGAGCGGCACGATAGGTATCAGGTGGCGAGCGGCCGCGCACCATCCCGCTTGCCAGTCGACGAAACCGGCGGCAAAGAGAACATATGCCACGCTGGCCATCAGGATTGGGCCCGCATCACGCCACCCGCGCGTTTTCACCATTCGCCACAGGCCGAAGGGCATGAGCAGGAGCAAGGGACAGTAGAACAACACTCCTCGGCGCGCACTGACCAAAACGCCCCACAGGGACTCGAGCTTCGGCAACGATACGCCGAGGATGCCTCGTTCATGAATTGCCTGGAAATCGCCGTGCGCCTTCAAGGAGTAGCCGGTGATCCACGGAGCGCCGAACGCCAGTTGGTGATATACCAATGCCGGAATCGCTCCAGCGATCGCTCCAGCGATGGCGCACGCCAGAATCGGGAAGGTTGTGCGGCGAAGAAGGAGAGTCGCGAAGATCACCGCAACGATGAGTACGGTTGGATACTCGGTGGAGATCGCGAAGCCCGCAGCCGCGCCGCCGAGGGCGGCCTGGCCCGCAGAGAGAGAGACGCGTCTCCCAGGGAAGCCGAGCAGGGTGAACCACGCCAGAGTCACCAGAAGAGCCGACGGAACGTGGCCGAAGAACTCCGTACCGTAGGTCCAGAGCGGTGTCGCGAGTGCTGCGATCACCGCAAAAGCCGTGCGTTTGCTCGGGTCCTGGTCAGGCACCGCCGCGCCGATGAGGAATGCCAGTCCGACGGCTGGCAAGGCCACCAGAAGCATTGTAACGACGTGACGCAAGGGCCAGTAGGCTGGGAGATCTGACGACGGAGCGCGTGGCAGGAGCGGATTGACGATCCACATTACCGGCGCCGCAATCAGCGACAGGCCGGGTGCTTTGTCGGAGTAGATCTTGCCGTTGCGGATCGAAACGTCTTCAGATAGACCGTAGAACTCGGCTGCGTTCCCGATGTCCAAGTGCGCCCAGAAAGAGATGGAGGTGGAGAGTTCGATACGGGCAACCTCGTTTGGATTCGTGGCAACCGCCGAGCCTGCGAGCGGAAGAACATAGAGGATGGTGACAAGTATCAGCGGCGGCCCGAACCACCATCGCGGTAGACGGCTCGGGCTGTCTTGGGAGTAAGCATGAATATCACTCATGGGCTGAAGCCGTCCGTCGCGCGTGCACATGCTGACAGCGTCTTTCGGGGATGCAATGAGAGCGTCTGAAACGATTTCTCACGACTGTAATCGAGTGTATCTCAGCGGTTGCGCGAGATCGTCGTTCCAAGGGTCTGCCGGCTCTCGCAGGGCTCCTCGGGAGCGGGAGATTCCCTTTTCCGATGCTGTATACTCGTGGTGGGAGGAACTAACCGATGGCGACCGTCCGAGCCACAGTCGAGATCTTCGGCCAACGGCTCGGTTTACGTGCGGATGGCGATGAAGCGCGGGTTCAGGAAATCGCGCGTTTTGTTGATTTCCGGATGCGGGAGGTTGCCGATCGCAGCTCGAGTGTAGATACGGTCAAGATCGCTGTCTTGACCGCCTTGAATATTGCCGATGAATTGTTTCAGGAACGAGAATCAGATCAGGACACCCGGCAGAAGAGATTGGAGAAGCAGGCCAAACGTCTCGTGACAACGATCGAAGAGGCCATGAAACCCGGCGAAACCGGGAAGGAAAGTTAATACTCGGAGGTCCCTACTCGGTTGGTGATGAGTGAAACTATCGTTGAACCAACACCTATTTGAGGGGTTGCCGGGTTCTCTCGCTCTGATGCCTGCCTTACGGCGGGAGATGGGCGCGGGACAGGCACCCACCTGTGGTTTCGCAGGTTCAAATAGGCTTGCTCACACGGCCGAAGCGGGGACCTCCATTTCATCCTCTTGAGACCACTGTCTGCTCCATCTTGATGCTGGTTGCACTGATCGCTCCTTGACATGGGGGTGCATCGTGGAACTACTTCAAGTAGCAGCGGGGGTCCTGCTGCTGCTCGCTCTTGTCGCCATGGTCGTTGTTTGGGCGCTCTGGAAGCGCTCGCGCAGCGCGGCGGCCCGCCTCATCGCCAACGCAGAAAAGGAAGCAAAGCGAATTGTGGCGAGGGGCGAGATCGAGGGACAGCGGATCCAAAAGGACGTCGAAATCCTCGGGCGCGAACGTCTGCTAGCGGCGCGCACCGAATTTGAACGTGAAACCCGCGATCTGCGGGTCGAGCTCTCAGGGCTCGCCAGTCGACTCGAGGAACAGGAAACGGAGCTCGAAGGAAAAAGGGCAGAGCTGAGCGATCGCGACCAGGCCATGGTGGCGGTAGAGGCGGAGATTAGGGAACGCGACGGCCGCCTTTCCGTGCGGGAACAGGAGCTCGAGAGCGCGGTCTCGGAGCAGCGCTCGCGACTCGAACAGATCGCAGGCCTGACCGTGGAGCAGGCCAAAGCAGAGCTCCTGCGTTCGATGGAAAACGAGGCGCGAATCGACGCTGCAAACCTGGTCAAGCGGATCGAAGACGAGACCGCTGAAAAGTCCAAGGAAAAGGCCCGTCGAGTGATCTCGATGGCCATCCAGCGCATCGCTTCGGAGCACGTGGTCGAGAGCACGGTGTCGGTGGTCGACCTGCCGTCCGACGAAATGAAGGGCCGCATCATCGGTCGTGAGGGGCGCAACATCCGCGCCTTCGAGCAGGCCACCGGAGTTGACCTGATCGTCGACGACACTCCCGGAGCGGTGATCTTGTCGTGTTTTGAGCCGGTGCGGCGAGAAATTGCCCGCCAAGCTCTGGCAAACCTCATCCAGGACGGCCGTATCCACCCGGGTCGCATCGAGGAGTTGGTTACCAAGGTCCAGGGCGAGATGGACGAGAAACTTCTCGCTGACGGAGAGGCAGCGGCGCTCGAGGTCGGCATCCCAGATTTTCACCCCGAGCTTCTCAAGCTTCTCGGCCGCTTGCAGTTTCGGTCGTCTTACGGACAGAATGCGCTCAAACACTCGATGGAGGTCTCCTGGCTGAGTCACCACATGGCGGCGGAGCTCGGGGCCGACGCTCAGGTCGCAAAACGCGCCGGTCTGATGCACGATATCGGCAAGGCGGTGGACCGAGAGATGGACGGCACCCACCTCGAGCTCGGCCGTGAGCTGTTGCGCAAGCACGGCGAATCGAGCGCGGTGATCCACGCGATGGAGTGCCACCACGGTGACTACGACCCGCAGTCGGTTGAAGCGGTGCTGGTGACCGCGGCTGATGCGCTGTCGGCGGCGCGGCCCGGAGCGCGGCGCGAGATCCTGGAAAACTACATCAAGCGCCTCGAAAAGCTCGAGAGCATGGCGACAGACTTCAAGGGTGTTGAGAAGGCGTACGCGATTCAGGCCGGTCGCGAGCTACGGATCGTCGTCGAGTCCGGCTCGGTCTCGGACGAGGACGCGATCTGGCTCGCCCGCGACCTGGCCAAAAAGGTGGAGGCCGAACTCACCTATCCGGGCCAGATCAAGGTCACGGTGATTCGCGAGACGAGAGCGGTGGAGTACGCCCGTTGATCCGTCTCCTTTTCGTCGGTGACGTCATGGGCTCGGCCGGGCGCCGCGCGGTGATAGCCCAGCTCGAGTCGGTGGTCGACCGCGAAAGGGTCGATTTCGTCGTCGCCAACGTCGAAAATCTGGCCGGCGGGTTCGGGATTACCGCCAAAGCGTTGGAAGAGCTCGATGCCCTGCCGATCCAGGTGTGGACCACAGGCAACCATGTGTGGGACAAAAAAGAGGGGGTGCCACTGCTCGACGCCCATCCTTCCCTCCTGCGTCCGGCAAACTACCCGTCGGGCAACCCTGGCCGAGGCTGGTGCGTCGAAGAGACCGCCTCGGAAGTGCCAGTGGCGGTCATCAACCTCCAGGGTCAGGCACTGATGGCGCCGATTGATAACGCCTTTCGATGTGCCGACCAGGTGCTTGAAAAGATCGCCGCTCAGCACCCCGAAGTGCGGGTCATCCTGGTCGATATGCACGCCGAGGCGACCTCGGAAAAACAGGCCATGGGGTGGTACCTCGATGGTCGCGTGACCGCGGTGCTCGGTACTCACACCCACGTTCCCACAGCCGACGAACGTATTCTGCCCAAGGGCACGGCGTTTCAGACCGACGTTGGGATGACCGGACCCTACGAATCGATCATCGGCATGCGACCGGAGAAGGTGCTTGAGCGATTCCTTTTCAACACACCTCGTCCCTTCCAACCAGCGAAACGAGACGTCCAGCTCCGTGGTGCCCTGGTCGATGCTGACGAGTCCACCGGCCGAGCTCTTGCCATCCGCCGTCTTCGGGTCGACGTGACCTGATCTGTTTTCGCATGAGCGGTGCTCCGCAACTCCCAACAACCATGGTGGTAGACCTTCCAAACTGGGTCGGCGACCACATGATGGCGATGCCGGCTCTGAACCGACTGGTCGAAGGCAATCGCGGCGGCGAAACTGTGCTTCATACCCGGCCACCGATGGCTCGGTTCCTGTCGGCAATCTTCCCCAGGACGAGGGTGATCGCGAGCCCCCGCAAATACTTGCCGTTCTTCGCCGCCCGGAGATTACGCATGGGCGGGCGGCGATTTCAAATCGGCATCACCCTCCGCAACGCTGCGAGGGGAAAGATTCTCGTCCGACTCAGCGCCCGCTGGTGCGCCGGCAGCCGAGGCGAGGGTGCACTCGTACTGTTGTCCGCTCCTTGTGACGTCGATCGCCGCCGGCACCAGGTCTGCGATGCCAACTCGGTCCTTGCCGCTCTCGGTCTCGAAGCGGCCGACTCCTCGTGGCACCCCAATCTGCCTGCAGACATCAGGGACGAGGGTGAATCCGCACTGAAGAGCATCAGGATTCATCTGCAGCGAGCGATCGGCCTTGCGCCGTCAACCGCACGTGGTGATGCCAAGCGCTGGCCTGTTGGGCACTTCGGTGCACTCGCCACCCGTTTACGTGCGCGAGGGTACGAACCGGTGATCGTGATCGGGCCCGGGGAGGAAGCCGTCGCTGAAGAGCTCTGCATGACCGCTGAGAACGAGCTTCCGGTGGTCGGGAAAGATATGGATATCGCGGGTCTCGCTGGGATCACAGCTGGTCTCCGGGTGCTGGTAGGGAACGACTCGGGGCCGATGCAGCTGGCGGCGCGTCTCGGGACCCCGGTGGTAGGCATTTTCGGGCCCACCGATCCTGGTCGCACAGCGCCCCTTGGTGCACAGCACCGGGTGGTCTTTCCCCCGCGCAGTCACGGCGCCGGCGTGCGAGACATCGCCGTCGATCGGGTCGAAGCGGCGACCGTCGATCTGCTCGAAGAGAGGGATCGAAATCTCGCGTGATAGTTTGGTACGGTGAAACGCCATCGAGGCCAGAAGCCCGCACCAATGAACCTGAGCTTTTCGCGGGCGTGAGTCGTGAAGAAGTTCCTGCCTCTCACGGGGGCGGTAGCACTGGTCGTCATCGCCATCGCCATTCCCCTTTTTCCGCGCGGCACCGACCTGTACGTCCACGTGCTCTGGCCCTGGCAGGTGATGCGGTGCCTGCATGACGGTTCGCTTCCGGTATGGCTGCCGGACCTCAACGCCGCTTTCGGTTCACCGGGGATAGGGCTCTACTCCCCGCTCGGGCCATCATTGTGTGGAGTGCTGGGCCTGATTCTGGGCACCGGCGGTCGGGGTGTGCGCGCGGCACTCGCCCTTACCGCCCTCTGGGTGATGGCGGTCGCTCCTGGGAAAAACCGGTTGTCCCGGCTGACAAAGGCCGGCTTCGTGCTCCTGTCACCGGCGATGCTGACGGAGTTTTTCGGCCGGTTTCCGGTCTCTCAGCTCCTTGGTGTGCCGCTTGCCTGGCTCCTCCTCGAACACGCAGCCGAGCGGACGTGGAAATGGGACCGTGACGGTGTCCTCTTCGCCCTCCTTTGGTTGGTCCATGCGCCGACCGCGATGATGGTCGCGATGACCTCCGGTATCGCGGTTTTCGTCGTACGGCCGGACCCTTCTGGCGTCATTGAGGAGCGACTTTCCGGGGCATGGCAACTTGTCGCATCCGGTTTGATAGCGGCGGGGCTGAGTGTCTGGCATTGGTGGCCCCTCCTCTCTTCTGCACCCTACTTTCCTCTTCGATCCGCGCTGACCGCGGGCGAACACCATCCCCTCCGCAACCTCATCGGGGTGTCCGGACCACATCTTCCGGATATCAACATCGCCATGGGCTGGGCAGCTCTCGGTCTTCTCGTGGCCCTTGGAGCCAGTGGAGCATGGAAGACGAACCGTGGCCGACTCGCGGTGGTGGCGATCGCGCTCGCCAGTATTCCAACGGCCCCTCTATGGCGCTCTGTCGCCCCTCTCGCCTGGCTCCAATTCCCGTGGCGCTGGATGTTGCCGGCTACGCTGCTGGCGACTACGGCGATCTTGGATGAAGCTCCGAAACGCGGGCGGCTCATTCTGAGAGTTTCGTTGGTAGCAATTGTGCTCCCGCTGGCCGGCGTTCCCTCGCCACGGTTCGTGCCCGATCCCGCCCTCACGGTGGCCACCGATCCGATGACGGCCGGGGAAAGAGTGCTGGAGTCGTTTTCGGGCAACCCCTTGTTGATCGATGTCACGGAGCACCGACCATTATGGTGGGGGGACCTCGGCGAGACCATGGCCCTGCTCGGCCCGCGCCAGGCCGTCACAGTTCCCACCGGTGGTGCCGAGCGAGTCGTTGCCTGGAGACCCCTGGAGCGACGGATTGACGTCGAGAGCCCTCACCCCACCACCCTGATTCTCCGGCTCCTCGCCGATCCGCATTGGACGGTCACGGTGAACCAGCGACCGGCGACACCGGGTCGTTGGGGAGCCGCACTGGCAGTGAGCCTTCCACCCGGGCGGAGCGAGATCGAAGTCGAGTGGGCAACGGATCCGAGGGCGATTGCGGGCGCTATTGCCGCTGTCATCCTGCTGACCTGGATTGTGCTGTACCGAAGGCGGCGGAGATCTACCGATGAACCGTCGGAAGGCCGTCCCTGACGACGACACGACCGTCCTTGACGACGTGACGCACCAGGTTGATGCCGAAGTGGTACACCAGATGATGGAAGGTCGGTGCGTCGAGGATGATCAGGTCCGCTCTCTTGCCCTCCTCGATGCTGCCGATCTCGTCGGCCCGACCAATTGCTGCAGCGGCGTTGAGGGTGGACGCCGTCACGGCCTCCGCGACTCCGAGGCCCATGCCAAGGGTGGCGAGGGCGAGGATCACGGGCATTGATTCGGTGGGTGAGGACCCCGGGTTACAGTCGGTGGCCAGCGCCACCGCGCAACCCGCGTCGACCAGCGCGCGTGCCGGTGCCCACGGCGAGCGGAGAAAGAACGAGGTGCCGGGCAAAAGGACGGCCACGGTTTCCGATCTCGCGAGGGCGGCCACTCCTTCGGGGGTGACGCACATCAGATGGTCGGCGGAGAGGGCGCCGAGGTCGACCGCCAGCTCGGCGCCGCCGAGGGGTGTCAGCTCGTCAGCGTGGAGATGGATGCGCCAGCCAAAGCGGTCGGCATCGGCCAGCAACCGGCGGGTCTGTTCGAGGTCGAACACCCCTTCTTCACAGAATACGTCGACCGCCTCTGCGAGCCCAGAGCCGGCGATCTCGGGGTGGATCTCATCCACCAATCGTTGCACCCAAGTCTCGGGATCTCCTCGGTATTCGGGTGGGATCTCGTGTGCCGCGAGACACGTCGGGTGGAGATCGATCGGATGCATGCCGTCGGCGTCCCGGATCACCTCCAGCATCCGCAACTCGGTCTCGAGGTCGAGGCCGTAGCCGGATTTGGCCTCGATGGTCGTGGTGCCGTGCGCCAGAAAGCGGTCGAGGCGGTCGAGCGTTGTGGCGAGGAGCTCTTTCGAGCTCGCCTTCCGGGTCGCTCGAACCGTTGAGTTGATACCGCCGCCGGAACGGGCGATATCCATGTAGGTCTCACCTCTCAGGCGCCGGTCAAACTCGTCCTCCCGCGAACCCGCCGAGACGGGATGGGTATGGGGATCGACAAACCCGGGCAGAACACAGCCGCCGCAGGCATCGAGAAGATCGTCGGGTTCGCCGAATTGGCGTCGGTGTTCGACCTCTTCACCGATGAACACGATACGATCGTGCTCGCAGCGCACGACCGCCTGCGGTCGAATCGTCAGGGCGCCCAACTCCGGTCCACGTCGCGCGTCGCTCCCGGTCGGTGTAACCACCTGGTGGGCGCCGTGAACGAGGAGGCTCATCCCCCGTTCTCGGAGTTCCCCATGGCCGGTCTTTGAAAGGTCGCCAACTGGGGGGTGGAGGGCTCATCTTTTTCGCGGCGCCGGTCATCCCGAATGATTCCCTCGAGGAGCTCGACCATCCGATTGAGCTCAGAGCGAACCTCGCGGCGTCGGGTGCGGAGGTCGGAGATCACACTTTCGATATTCAAGGCGCGCTGGTTTGCCTCTTCGACCAGGCGTTCGGCGAGGTTGTGTCCTTCGCCGACGATGCGCTGCCCCTCGGAGCGCGCGACCTCGATAGTGGTCTCGGCCGATCGCTGTGCGGCGACCAGGGCCTCCTTGAGTGCCGACTCGCGCTCGCGAAAAGCGGAGAGCTCCTGCTCCATGAGGTGGACTCGCTGCCTGAGCTCGCCGCGTTCGCGGAGCAGGGCCTCGACGACACGGGCCAGCTCGGTCAGGTACTCGTGCACTTCGAGCTCGGCGTAACCATGGAGCTTTTTGGTGAACTTCTTGCCGAGGATGTCCATTGGAGCGAACTCGCTCATGCGCCCTCTCCTTTTCAAACATCTATTATGACACGAAGATTCATTTTCACCGCCTTTTGAGGGTGGGCGGCGACCGCAGAGGGTTCGATTCTGACGGTATACTGAAGGGCATCGGGGGCTCCTTCATGAAGGAAATCGCGCTCAGCGTTCAAGATCTGCAGAAGACATTTCACCCGGGGCTTTTCGAGGCCTCAATCGAGGTCCTCAAGGGCCTCAGCTTTGAAGTCGCCAGCGGCGAGATCTTCGGCTTCCTGGGACCCAACGGCGCCGGCAAAACAACCACCATCAAGGCGATTACCGAAATCGTGTACCCGGATGCCGGCGACATCATCATTTGTGGGTTGCCGCACACGTCTCTCGAGGCGAAGCGGCGGCTTGGATTCATGACCGAAAGCCCCTATTTCTACCGCCATCTGACCGGTCGAGAGTTCCTCCGGTTCTGCGGCGAGCTGCTCGCCCTCGACCGCTCCGATCTCGGCGATCGGATTGCACGCGTCCTTGGTGAAGTCGGCATGGAGGGCCGAGCCGACCGCACGATGGGGACCTATTCGAAGGGCATGCTGCAACGGGTGGCGCTGGCCCAGGCCCTGCTCGGGGACCCGGAGCTACTGATCCTCGATGAACCGATGAGTGGCCTCGATCCGGTGGGACGAAGGGATGTGCGCGACATCATTCTTGCGCGGGCGGCGGCGGGCGTGACCATCTTCTTCTCGACTCACATCATTCCGGATGTGGAGATGATTTGCGACCGGGTTGCGATGATCGTCGATGGCAGGGTGCGGGCGATCGGAGCGGTATCGGAGATGATGTCCGAGCAGGCGGTGAGCTACGAGGCAACATTTGTCGGGGCGATGCCGTCAGATCTTCAAACGCCGCTCGAGGCCCACCATGTCGCTAGCGGCGTGTCGTGGGTGCGAGTGGCCACCGAAAATCGCGACCAACTGATCCGGGAGCTCGGTGAACACGGGGCGCAGGTGGTGAGCCTCAACCCGGTGCGCACCACACTCGAAGATCTGCTGATGCGTCACTACGAGGAGACCGGATCATGAGAGCCATGCGGGCGATAGCCGCCAACACATTTCGCGAAGCGATACGCGATCGGATCCTCTATCTCTTCGTCGGTTTCGCGGTGGTCATGGTCGTTAGCTCAAAGCTCTTCGGGATGCTCACTGTGGGTGATGAGACAAAGATCATCAAGGACATCGGCCTCGCAGCGATGCAGTTTTTCTCGATGCTGATCGCGGTGATGATGAGCATGATCCTGATCAGTCGAGAGGTCGACAACCGTACGGTCTTCAATATTCTCGCCAAACCGGTGCGCCGATGGCAGTTCATCCTCGGCAAGTACCTGGGGCTGGTAACGATTGTTGGCGCCAACCTCCTCTTGATCACGGTTGTGCTGATGCTGACGGTGCTCGTTGTCACCGGTGAGCTCGACCTGATGCTGTGCTTCGCAGGCGCCATGACCATGCTCGAAATGATGGTCCTTGCCGCCTTTGCGACCCTCTTCGCGGTGCTCACGCGGCCCATTTTGGGGTCGCTCATGACCTTGGCGGTATTCGTTGTCGGTCACCTATCCGCCGATCTCTGGCTCCTGACCCGCCAGATCCCCGGTGCGCTCACCCGGGCGGTGATCGCGATCGTTTACTATCTGTTGCCCAACCTCGAGCGATTCAATTTCCGTACCGAGGTGGTCCACGACCTTTCCATTTCGGGCGCGGCGGTCGGCTGGGCCGTTGTCTACGCCATCGCCTTCATAATTGTCGTCCTCTTCCTCGCCAATCTCCGCTTCCGGGGCAAGGATCTGAAGTGAAACGGACGCTCGGGTCGCTCGTGCTCATCGCGGTGTTGCTCAGCGTGGTCGTGCTGTCAGAGATCCGGCTGGGCAAGATCCCCCGCCAGGATCCCCTCGGGCGTAAGCTCCTCTATCTACCGTCGCCTGAAATGCTCAAAATCGTGAGCCTCGGCAATCCGGGCCTCGTCGCCGATGTTCTGTACCTGTGGTCGATCCAGTACTATTCCCTCTATCAGCCGCACGAACGCTTCCTCTATCTCGAGACCGTCTACAACCTCATTACCGATCTCGATCCCCTGTACGTTGACGCCTATCGTATCGGCGCGCTCATCATGCAGATCCAGACCGGTGGTGATGCAGAAGAACTCAAAGCGGCGGTGCGCCGACTTTTCGACAAGGGTCTGCGCAATCTCCCAGACAACTGGCAGTTGGCAGAGGCAGCCGCGTGGGATTTTTTCATCCGATTCAAAGACCAGGAGACAGCCCTTCACTACGCCGAGATCGCGGCCCAGCGACCGGGAGCGCCGCCACGCATCAAACGCATGGTCGGCGTGTGGCGCGACAAGGAGAACGCGTGGACCCTCGACGACTCCATCGAATACTGGCGGCGCGCGGTCGAGGACGCCAAGAATGACTGGGATCGCACCATGTGCAGGAACCAGTTCTACGACGCTGTGACGGCTCGCGATCGGAAGACCCTCGAGCCTCTGCTCGCAATGTTCTCTACCCGCTTAGGATTCTGCCCGAAAGACTGGGAAGATTTGATTCGAGCTGGCGCTCTCCGACAGGTGCCGCTGGATGCGTTTGGCGATCCCTACGGGATAGGACGAGAGAACTGCAACCTCGTGGCGTACAAGAAATTCAAAGACCAGTGAGAAGGATGGTGGTCAGTGAAGATGTCGATGGTGCTGCCGGTCTACAACGAGGCCGAAACGCTGCGCGATTTCTTCGGGGAGTTGATTTCCGCTGTGGAACCGCTCGGTTTCGATATCGAGACGGTGTTCATCAACGATGGCAGCACCGATGACTCGCTGGCGGCGATGCGCGAAATCAAGGACGAGTTCGGGGAACGAGCCGAGGTGGTGATTCTCGACTTCGCGCGGAACTTCGGGCATCAGGCGGCGGTGACCGCAGGGATCGAGCAGACCACGGGCGAGGTCGTTCTGATCATGGACACGGACATGCAGGACGACCCGGCGGTGATCCCGGCGATGGTCGACAAGTGGCGCGCTGGCGCGGAGGTGGTCGTTGCGACCCGGACCAGCCGCCGGGAACCCATGCTCGTGCGGTTCCTATTCAGCACCTACTACCGCGTGTTCTCCTCCATCACACCGATCGAGATTCCGCATGCAGCTGGAAATTTCGGTCTCATCGACCGCCGGGTGGCGGACGAGATAAGCCGTCTCCCAGAACACAACCGTTACTACCCCGGCCTCCGCGCTTGGGTCGGATTTCGGCAGGATGGGGTCGACGCTCCGCGACGCGGACGCTCCGGTGGAGACTCGCGGGTCGGACTGGTCGGGTTGGCCGAGCTCGCTTTCGATGCATTCTTCGGTTTCTCGGCCCTGCCGCTGAGGTTGGCCTTTGCAGCCGCGGTGCTGTTAGCCCTGGCCGGGGGAGTTGGTATCGCGGTGATCTTCTACATTAAGCTCTTTACCGACCTCGCTGTTCCCATGTGGTCGTCGATCATGACACTGATAATCTTCACAGCCTCCGTCCAGTTCTTCCTCATCGGCCTGCTCGGAGAGTACATCGCCCGTATCTACACGGAGGTCAAGAATCGTCCCCATTACATCATCCGCGATCGGTATTGAGATCAGTGGTGGACGCGAGGGTGACCCACTGGCGTGTCCTCCTGTACATGCTGATAGCGGCGGCAGTGATCGCCGCCTTTTTGCCGGCCCTCGATGTATTCATCGCCGGTGACGACTTCGAGTGGCTTGAAACCTCCTACAAGATCGTCAGGGACCCACTATCGAGCTTCGAGCTCATCAATCACTTCTTCAGACCGCTCGTGAAGTGGACCTACCTCGGCGACTATCTGATCTTTGGTCGGCTCGCCGTTGGATATATGGCCACCAACCTCTTGATTCACTTCCTGAACGTCATGCTCCTGTTCGGGCTCCTCCGAAGACGACTCCAGCAACCACTGGTTGCGGCGGCCGCAGCCGCAGCCTTTGCCCTCTCTCCACTGCACAGCGAGGGGGTGCTGTGGGGAGCGGGCCGGCCGGACACGGTGCTCCCTTTGTTCTGCCTCGGCTCGTTGCTGCTCCTCGACTCATGGTGTCAGCGCCCGACCTTGGGAGTCGCCGTAGCTTTCTCGGGCGTTGCGCTGCTCGGCATCGGGGCCAAGGAGAGCTGGGTCGTCTTTCCGTTCATCGCCAGCGCCTACCCCGTGCTCGTGTGGCGTCTGCCACTCTCAACTGCGCTCCGCCGAACGGCCGCGCTGTGGGCGGCGTGGTTCGCATACGTCTTCGTTTTCCTGGTTCTGCCGGCCGTCTCGGGCGCGCCGACGGCGGCCCACTACGCCGACTTTCATGTGCTACCGGCGCTCTTCAAGACGTCTTCCACTCTCCTCGCCTTCTGCGGCCTCGGCTTTCCTCCGTTCGAGGCTTGGGTGGTGGTGGCGGCAACCCTCGTAGGAGTCGGCACCACGGCATGGCTGATAAGGACCGGAGATGGTTTCGGTCAATGGGCGATGCTGTGGATGTGCTTCACCCTTGCCGTAGCCGCCCCGTTCCCGGTCTCGGTGCTGAGACACAACTACCTTCCGTTGATTGGGTTCTGGATGGTCGTGGCGGCAATCCTCGACCGCTCACTCACTGGGGTCTTGAGCGCCTCCGGTGTGAGGTGGCGCCGGCGGTTCGTGCTGGGGTTGGTGACGTGCGCGACGATTGCTGTGTTGTCCCTGGAGGGCTGGGCGCTGCAACGCGAGATCGTAGATTATCGCCTGTACGGGGAATTGCACCGGCGTCTTTGCGAAAACTATGCGGAGATCGAAGGGGAAATTCCCCACGATCGGCCGCTCGTCCTGATTGATCGAGGAAAGTTGCGTGGCGGCGAGTTTGTCGCCGATCGTGTGCGGGGCACCGACAAGACGTTTTATGTGAGACGGGACGCGCTCTGGCAGCTGGTCTTCCTGCCGCCGCTGGCGAACTTCATGGGTCGCCCTTTTGAAGAGCGGCTCGAACAGGTGGATGTGGAAGGCAGCGTTGTCGCGCCAGAAGCCTTCACCGTGCTCCTCTTCGAGGATAAAGGGTTCTCTCTCAGACCTGATTTGCAGGATGCGGTTGCGGAACTCTTTGACGCCCCCGGAGGCCTGCCGCCCGGTGTCAGCCTCTACCGGTTCAATCGCCAATAAGGTCCGCGATGGCGTGTGCGCGCCAGCTGGTGGGGTTGGCGCGTGCGGCGCGCGCCAGCTCCTGAGTAATGACTGGGAGTAGCGCCGGATTTTTGGTGAGGCGATCCACGAGATGCGCGAGATCATCGGGGCGAAGAACGCGGTACTCGTACCGCTCGAGAAGGCCGGTGGGAGCGGTCTGTCGCCGGACGAAGACCATCGCCACGTCGTCCCAATAGACCAGCGCCCAATCCCGATCCGGAAACCAGAGGGTGGAGAAACCTCGGAGACCGAGGTCGTTGCCGGCCGGATCCCTGACGCTGATCGGTGGGTGGTAGCGGACAAGGGCGGTGTCGGCGCTGTAACCGGCAAGCAATTCGGACCAGGCGGCGACGTCGCTCGATCGAAAGATCTCCCAGATCCGCCGCAGCAGCGGTTCGTGGATCTCGTTGCGGTCGTCCTGAAAAACCTGTCGTTCAGGTCCGTAGCGGTGGATGAGATAACCCCCGAAGCGGACATCGTTGTAGAGCTGTGCCGTTGGCAGGTTTTCCGCGTCCATGAAAAAGCATGCGGAATCGGGGTAGTAGTCGCGGGCGAAACCGAAACCAAACCGAGGCTGCGGCGCGATTGCGAGTGATAGTGCCAATATCGAGACAGCGATCACGGCGAGCAGATTGGCGCGTTGCCGGTCGTGTCGCTCTTCTTCTTTGTCTGCGGCCAGAGAACGCCAGGTGGCCAGCGCGGGCGCGATGATCAATGGCAGCAGCACGAAAAAGAGCCCGACGTTGCGAATGTGTCGCAGAGCGAGGGCGGAGGCCATCAGCAGCAATGCCCAGTGTGAGAGTCGACGCTCGCGGAGGGCCAGCACGACCAAGCTGACGGCGAGGGCCGCATAGAGAACAGGCGCCTGTGCGGCGGATGGAGAGATCCACTCCGGGTTGGGGATGTAATTTGCATTGACGAGGTGGCTGAGTCGGAGCGGCACGGTGAAGAGATGCCATCCATATGGATTGATCAACAAGGCGGCGACGGTTGTGGCGACACCGGCGACGCCGCTGACGACCTCGCCTCGGCGCCAACGCTTCGTGAGCGCCATCTCGACAATTTCGGCAGCGAGGATGCCGACCAGCAACGGCGGCACGACCAGGACGCCGCCGTGGGAGTTGGCGCCGACGATCATCAGACCGCCCAGAGCAGCTAACCAGACTCCAGACGATTGTTGCTCTCGACGAAGGTAGAGCCAGATTGCAGTCGGCACGATCAAAAGGGTGAAGAGCTCGGGACGCAGGAAGAACCGTCCGCGCGCGCCGGCGACGCAGGCAAGCGAAAGCATCAGGGCCGCAGCTGGTGAGAGCCCGCTCCGCATACCGACCACGAGCAGGAGGACGGCGAGGGTCGCGATGGTGAGTGCGCGCAAGGCCACCAGCGCGGCCGGTCCGGCGAGAGAGTGTGCGATCGACACGACAACTTGGAAAAGCCACTCGTGGTCGATCCACGGTGCGCCGCCGGAGGTGAAGCTGAAGGGATCGGTGCGCAGAAAAGCGCGATGTGAAAGGATCCAGTCGCCGCTCGCCAGGTGCCAGCCGATGCTCGTGTTGGCGATCTCAAAGAGGCCGAGCGCAGCCCCCGCGAGAGCCGCGGCGACGACAATCATGGTCGGTATTCTCGGATGAACGGTGGATTTTAGCGTCATCTCTGGCCCGCGGGGCTCGGATTCCCCGGGATCGATGATATCCCGCTTCACTCCTCTGCCAGCACGAATCGCTCCCACTCCGGCTCGAAGGCCAGGGAGTGGGTGCTGGTCATGCGATCAAGAAAAACAATGCCGTCGAGGTGATCGTTCTCGTGCTGGATGACCCTGGCGAGGAAACCATCCGCAGTCAGCGACACGGTTTCACCTTCGACCGTGCGGGCCTTGACTTTCACGCGCGGAGATCGAGGCACCAGTCCGCGCAGCCCGGGGATCGAGAGGCAGCCCTCCCAGCCCTCCTTCACATCGTCGCCGATCGCCCGGAGTTCGGGGTTGACGAGGACCGTCGGCGCGATCTCGGGATGTTCATCGCTCTCGGGGACCCAGTACGTGAAAAGCCGCAAGCCCTCTGCGACTTGTGGTGCCGCGAGACCGACGCCCTGCTCCTCGATCATCGTACGCACCAAGGCGCGCCCGAGATCCGCGAGACGGCCACTTCCGAACCAGTCCTCCGGGACCTCCTCCGCTAGGGAACGCAAGGCCGGATGACCCAGTCTGACGACCTCGAGAAGACGCGCGGGCGCGTCCATCAAATCAGCCGCAGCCTGAGCAGCCACCCGAGCTGCAGTCGCTGGTCGGCGCCGGAGCGTTGGGGTTGTCGACGATGAACCCGGCGCCCCTCTGATCTTCAACGAAATCGACCTTGGATCCGGTGAGATGCGGCGCCGAATTCGGGTCGATGAGGACCTTGAGGTCGCCACTCTCGACCACAGAGTCGCCGTCGCGCCTTTCATCGAAGGTGAAGCCGTACGAAAAGCCGGAGCAGCCCACGCCCTGGATGAAGATCCGGAGCTCCTTGCCCTCGGCCTCGGGCATCTGTGCCGCAAACTCGTTGACTTTCTCAACGGCCTTGTCGGAAAACGTAATCATCGTGCCTCCTGTGTGCCCCGCCCGTCCGACGGGTTTCGCCATCATAGTGCATTACATCGCTATTTGGCAATATCGTTGTTGATTGCGCTATTGAATCCCCTGCTCGGCAAGCCATCGCTCGGCCTCGATGGCGGCCATGCAGCCAGTGCCGGCCGCGGTCACGGCCTGCCGGTAGACCGAGTCCTGTGCGTCGCCGCACGCCCATACTCCCTCGACCGAGGTGCGAGTCGTGCCGGGTATGGTTTGGATATAACCAACCTCGTCCCTGTCGAGCTTGCCGGCGAAGAAATCGGTGTTGGGCTGGTGACCGATGGCCATGAAGACGCCACCGGTCGGGAACTCCCGTTCGTCGCCAGAGATCGTGTCCTTGAGCCGCACACCGGTGACTCCTCCATCTGTGGTTCCCAGAATCTCGGTCACGATCGAGTTCCACTCAAAGTGGATCTTGGGGTTGTCGAAGGCGCGCTGCTGCATGATCTTTGATGCCCGCAGCTCGTGGCGGCGATGAACCACTGTGACCTTGCTCGCGAACTTGGTCAGGAATATCGCTTCCTCCATGGCGGTATCGCCGCCGCCGACCACTACCAGCTCCTTGTCACGGAAGAAGAATCCATCGCAGGTGGCGCAGGCGGAGACCCCGAATCCCATCAGCTCGCTTTCGGAAGGCAGCCCAAGGAGCTTGGCTGAGGCTCCGGTGGCGATAATCAGAGCATCTGTGGTGAGCTCGCCGTTACTTTGGGTGAAGACCTTGAATGGGCGGCCGGCGATCTCGACGCCCGTCACCTCGTCAAAGATGAACCGTGTTCCAAAACGCTCGGCCTGGGCCTTGGTGATCTGCATCAGCTCCGGTCCCATGATGCCGTCCAGAAATCCCGGATAGTTCTCGACCTCGGTGGTGATGGTGAGCTGGCCACCCGGCTGCATGCCTTCGATGACCAGCGGCTCGAGCTCGGCGCGCGCGGCATAGATGGCGGCGGTGAGTCCGGCCGGGCCGGAACCGATGATCAGGATTTTGTTGTGTTTGTTGCCCATATATGACCCCCGAATTCGAGGAATTACCCGCGAGCATTGAAGGTGCGGATTGCGCTCGATTCGGCATTGGCAGCCAACCGCCTGCGATTCCGCGGTCGGTCATTATACTGGTTTTATCGTGGATTTCTCTGGATTCATCGAACCATTCGAAGCACGGTCCGCTGGCTCGATCAGAGCCATCACCATCGTTCTCCGGACGACCGCTCACGTGTCGGTGGGATGAGATTGTATTTTGCCGATGTTGGATAAGCGAAATGGATCGATCCGTGCCCTCCCTCAAAAGACGTAGACCTCTGCCGTGGGAGGACGTCCGATGGCGGGTACGAATCATGATCGTCCTTGTGTCCGCGATCGGATTCGCTGCGAAACCGTGTTGGCCGGGAATGAAGGATCTGGCGAGGTCCGGCGATTGGGAGCGGGTGCTGGAGATCGCCGCACGGCGGGCCGACCAGTTGCCGCTCAACCCGACCGAGGCAATGATCGCGGCGACGGCTGCTCGTGCAATTGCCGACCGCGAGGCGGAGAGGCGTTTTCTGGAGATCGCCGTTCTTGCGGCCGACGACAAGCTGCGTCGCCTGGCCGAGGTCCAGCTCGCCGAGCTCGTCGGCGCAGATGAGCCGGAACGGGCAGTCGCGCTGGCGTTGCCTGCTTTCGGCCGCGAGAATCCCTGGCAGGTCCGTGCCCTGGCCGCCGAGGTCTCGCGGTCCGCGGTCACCATCGGAATCGAGCCAGCGCAACGGACGGCGCTCGAACGATCGCTCCGGAAGTTAACCGGAAGCTTGCGGCGAAAATTGGAGCTGGCGCTCGCGGTGTCGGAATCTCAGACCGGCCGCCATCGTCTCGAGCGGTTGCTTGCGGCGTCGACGAGAGACCTGGTGGCATTGGAGGCTGCCGGGGCCTTGGGAGCCTTCGACCAGCCGAGTTCCAAGGAACAATGGCGGATCGCCCAAACCCTCTACCGACATGCGATGTACGACAGTGCCGCGCCGATATTGGAGCATTTGACAGAAGTCCGAGACGGTTCAGTTCCGCGCGGCGAGGCGGCCTTTCTCCGTGGTCGTTGTGCCTTTCGCCGGGATCGTTGGCAAGAGTCCATCGAGTGGTATCAGAAAGCTCTGCGCTGGGAACGATCCGTCGAAAAACAGGCAGAGATCGAGGTTCACATCGGTCGCTGTTACGAGCTCGAGGGCGACCTTGACACAGCGGTTGACGCAGCCGTCCGTGCGGTGCATCTGAAGACCACCGATGACCGGCGTCTCTTTCTCGCCCGGTTGCGGCTACGTCGCGGCGAACCGGATCTCGCCGAGCAAGGTCTCAACCGACTCCGTTCGCACACCGATCGGGCCCGCGGAGAAGTCATGCTCGCGGTCGATGCCCTCAGGCGAGGTGACGGTATCGATGCACAGCGGCGACTCGAAAAGGTCAACCGGTCTCCATGGGCGATCCCGGCCGCGGTGTTGAGCGCGGAGTTGGCGGCAAAGAACGGCGACGCCGACGCGGCGATCGAACTCCTCGATCGCGTCAAGGGGCCGGTCGACGACTTCTGGGTGAATCAGGCGCGGTTGGTGATGGGAGGGCTGCCGCAGTCGCAGATCGAGACCTGGCGGCTGCGGAGAGAGCAGGACGTCAAGGACGCAGATAAGGGTTCGTTGTGGCGTGTGCTCGGGCGTTGGGCAGTGCTCGAGCCGGATCCGGGCGAGCTCAGGCTCCTTCGAGGTATGGTTGAAGCCGCGTTCGCGTCCTTTGGATCGGCAACAGACCATGCTTTTCCACCGGGCCTCGCAGCTGAGCTGTGGACCATCGGGCTGGAAAGGGAAGCTGCCCGTTGGGATCCTGACGGCTGGCCTCGAAGCCATGCGGTCGCATCAGCGTGGACGGCATCACAGATGCTGGAGCACGGATTTCCCTGGCGGTCGACCAGGGTCGCGGACGGAGCCTGGCGGCAGGCGGGAAGCGAGGTGCCGACAAGCGTCCTGCCGCGGGACCTGCGCCGTGCCCTGTACCCGCTGCCGGAGCCGGTTCTGGTTCGCGAAGCGGCCTTGAAGGGTGGCCTGCACTGGTCGTTGCTTGCCGGTGTGGCGCGCGAAGAGTCGCGCTGGGACCCCCGAGCGCTGTCGGCGGCGGGAGCGCGTGGACTTGTGCAACTGATGCCGTCCACTGCAGTCGCCGTTGCCGCGAACTCGGGGTTGCCGAGGCCATCGGCTGACGATCTCTTTGACCCGAGCCTCAATCTTCGGCTCGGCGCCACAGAGCTCGGCCGGCTGATCGAGACCTTTGGTGGCCGCTGGGCGCCGGCGGTCGCCGCGTACAATGCCGGCGAGGTGCAGGCGAGACTCTGGCTGGATCAATGTGGCTCCGAATGCACGAGCGCGCTGTACCTGCAAAATATTTCGTTTGCATCGACCCGCGCGTATACGGCGGGAGTGCTGTCGGCTGCGGTCAGCTACAGCGAGCTCTACGGCGACAATCAGGAGGCATCGCTATTCAACGACTGAAACGCAGAACCTCCTGATGTTCCGCGGCTCGTACCAACCAGCGCTCGATCTCATCGTTGAGTTTGCGCTCAACCAAAAGCTCGAACAACCGGTCGCGAACCGCCGTCAACGGTGGGACCGTCTCGTCGGAGGTGGCAATCTCATCGACCAGAAGTTGCTGGTAGGCAGCCTCGATCTCGTCCATGTTGACGGAAATCCGAGGACGGAGCCTCTGCTGAACAAAGGCGTCGACAGCGGCGACCCGCAGCACCAGCTCGTCGAGATCTGAAGCCGTGAGACCACGGTCAACGAACTCGCTGTCAAGCCGATCTGCGCCGCCGCCCCTCTCGATCAACGTCTGACGGGCGCGCTGGGGATCGAGTTCGAGGCGAAAGAGGAGACCTCCGTCCTCGATGTCGCGGAACTCGATCTCGAGCCGAATGCGGGCGTCGAGGAGCCGAGAACGATAGGCGTCCGAGGGTTCGTCCGGTTCGGCGTCAATGAGACGAACCAGGGCCGCCAGCTCGAGATCGCTGAGCAGGATCGGCGTACTTCCAACCACCGCCAACACCTCCTCCACGGTCTCCCATTCGGGCTCGGCCGGAGTACCGAAATGACTGACAGCCATGAGGATGAGAGCGATGACAGCGGTTCGCACCCTGCTATCCTAGTGCACTGCGTCCGAAATACCTACCACCTCTTGACGGCCCTCCACGCCGCTAACGGCGTTGCGACTCCTTGAAGTAGCCGGACTACGTCTGCGTCGTCGCGCCTTGTCAGCGGCGCGGATTGCTCGCCAACTGATGGAAGGTACTTCAGACGCAGTACACTAACAGCGTGTGCTCAGCGCCGGGAACCCTGTGGATTGTGGCGACGCCGATTGGCAGCCTTGGAGATGTGTCGCCGCGTGCGCGGGAGATCCTCGCTACGGTCGACGTGATCCTCGCCGAAGACACGCGCCGCGCTCGGCGCCTGCTTTCGCACCTCGAGGTGCCTGCTCGCGGGCGCCTGCAGAGCCTGCATGAACACAACGAGGAGCAGAAAGTACCGTCGTTGCTCGCAAAGCTGCGTGAGGGCGATTCTGTCGCGATCGTCAGTGATGCCGGCACGCCGGTACTTTCCGATCCCGGCTACCTACTGGTGCGGGCGGCAAGGGACGAGGCCCTGCCCGTGTGTAGCGTGCCCGGACCCTCTGCTTTCACCACTGCCCTTGCGGCTTCCGGGCAGCCGCCGCTGCCGGCGACTCTGTGTGGATTCCTACCGTCTCGCGCGGGACCGCGTCAGCGCCGGATCGCCGAGCTCGACGTCGCGTCATGGACAATGGTGATACTGCTTTCCCCGCACCGGCTGGCCCGGGAGCTCGCTGATCTCGCAGGCATTCTGGGTGGAGAGCGACGGGCGACTCTGATGGCTGAGCTCAGCAAACGGTACGAACGCGCGGTGACGGGGACCCTCTCAGAACTCGTTCGAGGAGTGGAGGCGGAAAAGCCTCGTGGTGAGTACGTTCTGGTGGTCGGGCCACGGGATCAACAACGAGGCGAGGACGCCGATCCGAAGACCGTGCGAGCCGAATATCGACGGGCGCTCGGCGAAGGGATGGATCGGCGCGACGCGTTGCGGGCGACTGCCGAGCGGCTCGGAATCCGGAGACGAAAGGTCTTCGATCTGGTCGGGTCTGACCGGGAGAAAGCCGAAGGCGATTGACGCCGACGATGACGCTGGGTGGATGACTTTCGCAGTACTCGTTGTGCTAACCTGAGCGGGATCACGGGAGGTGCCAACATGTTACGCCGCGTCGGCTCCGCTATTGGTCGTATCCTCGTACTGACGGGCTTCTTGAGCGGGTGTATCGGTAAGCCGATCGTCGGGGTGCTCCTGCCAACGACTGGTGCAGCGGCCTCCTACGGGGAGTCCATTGAAAGCGGTATCCGGCTCGCCCTTTCGGATGCTCGCGAGCGCGGAGACCTGCCGACCGGATTTGAGGTCGTGTGGGCCGACACCGAATCCGACTCTGCGCGCGCGGTGGCCGAGTTTCGAAAGATGGTCGAAGAACGCGGGGCGAAAATGGTGATCGGCGGAGCCACCAGCGCCGAGGCAATGGCGTTGATCCCCGTGCTCGATGAGCTCGATGTCGTTTGTCTGTCACCGTCAGCTTCGGCGCCCGGCCTCGCTCAGCGGTCCCGGCTGTTTTTCCGGATCTATCCTTCCGATGAGCTCGAGGGCCACACGGCCGCAAATTTCCTCTTCGAACGTTTGGGCAAGCATGATGTGCTGCTCTTCACCGGTGATACCGATTACACCCGTGGCATCAAACCAGAGTTCCTCAAGCAATTCCAGGAGGCTTTAGGCGGCACTGTGGTCGATGATATCGCACTCACCGAAGACGGATGGCGGGAAACAGCAGCCAAGGTGCTCGTTCGTAGTCGCGTTGAAGCGGTCTACGTCATCGGCTACGCCGAAGAAATTCTCAGTGTTGTGCAGTTCCTCTCGGCCCGAGGTTTCGAGGGCAGAATCGTGACCACTTCGGCGTTTTATAGCGGCCAGGTGATTCGCGAGGCCGGGGAGGCGGCTGAGGGGGTACTGTTTCCCCTGCCGCCATTTGACCGGACATCGGAGAAGGAGCCGGTGCTGAGCTTCGTTAATCATTATATGGACACCTATGAGCGCGCTCCCGACGTCTTCGCGGCGCATGGGTTCGACGCCATGGGCCTGACAATCCAGGTCATGAACTTTGCCAAACCACCGGAGACTTTGGAGATACTGAAAGCCCTCAACTACGGAGTCGCCGAATTCATGGGCGTTACCGGTCCGATTCTCTTTGACGACTACGGCGACGTAAAACATTATCCGATGATGTTTATCGTGCATGAGGGGCAGGTTCTGAGCTACCAGCGATTCCTCGAAGCGGAACGCCGGCGCATCCTGCACCAAGTCCAGGATCTGCTGGCGACCGGCGATTAGCCGGGCGGGATTCGCGCGGGCCGAGATGACCGTTCTCCGTCTTCTGTGGCGCCATCGCGCGCTGATCGCTGTGTTGGTGAAGCGCGATCTTGACGCCCGCTACCGGGCCTCGGTCCTCGGATTCTTCTGGTCGTTGCTCAATCCACTGCTGCTGCTTGCGGTTTATGCGGTGGTGTTCACGTATATTTTCAGCCCCCGGTTTCCAGGAGGCGATCCCTACCCGTTGTTTTTATTCAGTGGTCTGTTGCCCTGGTTATTTTTCTCGGGCGCGGTCCTCGATGGTTCGGCGACCCTGGTCGACAACGGCCCCCTGTTGGCAAAAGTGATGTGTCCGCCGGAACTCTTCCCGGCGGTGACCGTCCTCTCGCACCTCATCCACCACCTCCTCGCGCTGCCCATTCTCCTGCTCGCGATGGTAGTGAGTTCGACGGCCGGCCTGCTCCCTTTCCCGTGGAGTTTTCCATTGGTCGCAGTGGCCCTGGTTCCCTGGCTTCTGACAACCGGGGGCGCGGTGTTCGCGATCTCGGTGTTGTCTGTTCACTACCGCGATATGCGCGACCTCATTGGCCATCTTCTCAATCTCCTGTTCTTCTCCTCACCCATCATCTACAGCCTCGAGGGGCTGCAGGTGCCGGTGATGTTGCACCGGGTCTTGACCCTGAATCCCCTGGCCAGCCTGGTCACGATCTATCGCGATGCAGTCTTTGCAGGTCGCGTGTCATCGCCACGGCTCTGGTTGACGGCGTTTGCGGTCGGGGTTCTCTCGTGGTGGCTGGGGACGCTGATCTTCGCGGCATACCGCGAAACCGTGGTGGAGTCGGTGTGAAGGGCTCCATCCGTTTCTCTGACGTCAGCAAGATCTTCCGGTGGCGGGGTCCGAGGTCCCGGCATGAAACCCTCAAGGGCGCATTCTTCCACCGCAGGACTCGGAGATCTTCAAGCGCCCAGCACGTCGCCCTCGACGGCATTGACCTCGAGGTGAGGCCGGGTGAGGCGGTCGCCCTGATTGGGCCCAACGGCTCGGGCAAATCGACCCTGCTCAAGTTGACCGGCGGCATTCTCAACCCGACCTCGGGGACCATCGAAGTCGACGGCCGAGTCACGGCCTTGATCGAGCTCGGTGCCGGTTTCCATCCGGAAATCACCGGCCGCGAAAATGTCGTCATCAACGGCATGTTGCTCGGCCTTGGCCGGCGAGAGATCGAAGAGCGGATGCAGGAGATCATCGAATTCGCCGACATCGGTTCCTTTATCGACCAACCGGTGAAAATCTACTCATCGGGGATGTACGTGCGGCTCGGCTTTGCGGTGGCGGTGGCGACGGACCCGGATGTTCTCCTCATCGATGAGGTGTTGGCGGTGGGTGACGAGGCCTTCACCCGGCGCTGTCTGGATCGCCTGGCGCGAATGCGGCAGCGAGGCGTGACCATGGTCCTCGTCTCCCACGATCTCGATCTCGTGACCAGCTTTGCCGACCGTGCCCTGTATCTGAGTCGGGGCAGGATCGTTGCCGAAGGGCCGGCCGACGCGGTGGCCGCGCGTTATCGCAGCGACGCAGCCGGAGACTCCGGCCATGACGACCAGGCACCGTCGGCTCGGGAGGTCGACGGCGGACAACGATGGGGCAATGGCGACGTCAAGATTACCGGCGTCGAGATGCTCGTTGGCGGGAAACCGGCTCGACTGGTCGCGGGCGGCAGCCCCTCCAGCCTCCGTATTCGCTATTCCGTCCGAAGGGCGGTGGAGGATTTTGTCTTCGGCGTCGCCTGGCACCGATCGGATGGCACCCAGGTCAGTGGCCACAACACCGATCTCGCCGGACTCGTGCCAAGACGGCTGGCGAACAGCGGCGAGGTGTGCTGTGACTACGACTCGTTGCAGCTTGCCCCGGGTGATTACCTGATAGATGTTGCAGTCCATGCGCGCAACGGCCTCGCCTACGATTATTGGTGCGACGCCCTCAAGGTGAGGGTAACCTCCAAGGTCGAGTGGCCCGGGGTGTGGTCGCCGCCCCACCGCTGGCGGTCAACCGGTCCGGAATGGGAATGAATACACGCATACCGAGGTGCGACGGGCAGGATCAGGTTGAATGACGTGTCGCGGGACCGTCGAGGACCTCAACTGACGTAGAACGTCATTTTCTGCCCCAAAACCCTCCCAAAAGGGCTGGCACGCCCCTTGCAGTAAACCGGTCCCGTGAAAGGAGGCAGCATAATGCGCAAGAATCGTGGTTTCACCCTGATCGAACTTTTGATCGTGGTCGCGATTATCGGCATCATCGCCGCGATCGCGATCCCCAACCTTCTGAACGCCATCAACCGTGGGCGTCAGAAGAGGTCGATGGCGGATCTCCGCACCATCGGCACGGCGGTCGAGGCGTACGCTGTGGACATGGCGTTCTACCCGACCTTTGCTGAAGGCGCCATCGCAGGCAGCTCGTTCGAGGGATTCCTCGAGCCGACCTACGTCAAGACGGTGCCGAGGGAAGACGGCTGGCGGACGTCGTTCTACGCTTCGTCCCAGTCGCGCTTCTACACCCTGGCGTCGGCCGCACGCGACAAGGTCCTGTCTGGTGCTCTGACTTCCTATTCTGCTGGCATCACCTCCGACATGGACTGCGATATCGTGTACTCGAACGGCAGCTTCGTTCAGTACCCCGAGGGTGTCCAGGACGACGGTTGATCTGATCTTGATCCGCATTTCAGGTTCAGCAGGGGGCACTTCGGTGCCCCCTTCTTTTGTCCCGCTGTGATGGATACGCCGCGCGGTAAGATGATGAGGTGATCACGGCCTCGATTTCAACCCGCGTTTCCCAACAGTGTCCGAAACTTCAGGACCGACAGTTGTGACTTCCCAGGAAGCGTCGATCGAGGCTGTCGAATCGTCGGATCAGTCGAATAGGGGTTCTGGACCGCGACGCAACTCTGTCGCCCACGGTATCCTCCTGGCGCTCGCCGCGTGGTGCGTCTGGCGACCCGTCGAAACCTTCGCGTCGACCTCAATTCTGGTCGCTGCAGTGATCCTTGGATTTGCGGTGTGGGCCTGGCGGAGGACTGCGGGGAATTCGCACCCGTGGTTGATCGCCGTTGCGGTGGGCTGTGCTCTGGGGGCGTCCGCTGTGACTGGTTGGGACCCCGCCTCGGGATTGATTGAAATCGCCCTGCTCGCGGCGGCGTTCGCGATGATATGGCTGGCTTCGCGACGGTCACCGCCGGAACGATGGCCGGCACTGCTTGCGCTGGTGATCTCCGCACTCGCTGTGTGGGGTCTGTGGCAAGTCTCCGCCGGTATCGAACAGGCCGCTACCCAGGTAGGAGGCCTTCCGGTTGAGATACAGGCTGCGGCGGCCGAGCGTCTGGCGAGCGGTCGCGCTTTCGCGTCGCAGCTCTTGCCTTCGCACCTCGCGGTCCTCTTCGCTACCGCACTGCCCATGCTCCTGTGGCGAGTTCGGCGGCGCTGGTCCGCGCTGCCGTGGGTGATGGGCTCGGTCCTCTGCGTCATAGGGCTGGTTCTGACCAGATCACCGGTCGGAGCGGCCCTCGCTCTCGGCGCATGCGCCGTATTGGCGTTTGGTCGAAAGAAGAGATCTTTGCTCTGGTTCGCTCTTCTGTTGGTCCCTGTGCTGGTGGTGGTCGTCGCTAGTCGGGGAGACGTCGTCGAGCTCGAACCGGTACAGCTCCGTCTCGACAACTGGCAGACTGCGATCTGGGTGTGGTCGACGGCGCCAGCGGCGGGGGTCGGCATCGGTGGTTTCGCGCAGGCGGCCCAGGCAGTTCCCTTCGAGGTCGGCAACCGTCCCCGCCACGCCCACTCTCTGCCCCTGGAATGGCTCGCAGAGCTCGGTCCGGTCGGTTTTTTCGTCGTGGTGTTCGGGTATCTCGCGCTGTGGCGATTATTGAGGAGACTTTGGCCGGAGCGCCCCGAGCTGGCAGTGGCATTGGCAGTGATCCCTGTCCACAACGTGGTCGATTTCTCATTCTACGGGTCCGGCGTGACCCTGACCTGGGCGGTGCTTGTGGGGTGGGCGATGGCCTTCGAGAAAACCTCGTCCGGGCCGGAAGCAGGGCCGCCTCGAGGGCGGGTGGTGTTTGTTGCCGCCGCTGCCCTCCTCGTGGCCACGACGATCCTCCACGTCACCTCGATCATGGTCGAGGACTCGGCGTCGGTGCAGGAACAACCTTCCGAGAGATTGGATGGGGCGCTCGAGGCACGGCGGCTCGCACCGTGGCGGGTCGACCCGCTCGGCCTTGTTGCCGTAGCGGCGTTGGAAACTGACGATCCACAACGGCTCTCAGTAGCGCGCACCGAGCTCGAACGCGGACGCTGGCTGCGCCCACATTCAGCTGCCCTGGCCGGCCTTCGTGCACAGCTGGCGGTTGCTGGCGGGATGGCGCCGACGGCGGTTTCCGAGGCCTGGCTCTCGACATCCGAGCAACCGTTCGATGAGATGTGGGCCGAGAGGCTCGAGTACCTTCTCAGCCGACTCGATTCCGGAGCGGCAGATGACGATTCGTGAGGCCTCTGTCGTGATCGCCTCCTCGGTAGTCGGGTTGGCGGCGATTCTCGGCGGCGCCTTTTTCCCGGGGCCTCGGATCGTGATCGGCATGCTGCTGACGGTAGCGCTCGGCTGGGCCGTGGCGGCAACGCGAGGGCGGCTCGCGTCGGAGGAGTGGCTGGCTCTCGGCTTCGTGGTATGGGGTGTCGTTTCGGCGGTGGTGGCGGCCACTACGCCGCTCGGTGCCCGCGAGACGGTTACGGTGTGGCTGGTGACCTGGGGGTTGTGGTTCGTGGCCCGGCGGGCTCGCGAGTGGAACTCGCGGGCGGGCCTGCTCGTTCTCACGGTGAGCGCGGTGATTCTGGCCCTCGGAGTGGTGCTGGAGGCGGTCGGCACGCGAGGCCTGCGGGTCGGGGGGCTGCTCGAAAACCCCAACGTCACCGCTTCGTTGCTCGTTGTCTCGCTGCCGGCGGTATTCGTGATGGGAGGCCGACGCTGGTGGTCCGTCGCAGCTGCAGCAATGTTGACGCTGGGGTTGGTGTTCACGGGGTCCCGCGCGGGCCTGTTGGCGACGCTCGCAGTCGTTGTGGCACTCCTACCCAAGGGCCGAGCGAAGGTTGTTGGTCTGTTGACCGGCAGTATCGGGGTCGCAGCTGTGCTGACGTGGCGTTTCGTCAGCCAGCCGGACATCCTCGCCTGGTTCCGGCCCGCCATCTGGTCCGCGGTGCTGCGGTTATGGGTCTCCCACCCGCTGTGCGGCATTGGCCCGGGAGGACTGGTGGACGCGGCGGGTGCCCAGCGCCTGCTCCACGCTGACCATGTGGGTCATCGGCAGTTCCTGATCGCCTACGCCGAGTCGAGTCCGCTTGCGGTGCTCGTCCAGACCGGATTGGTGGGCCTCCTGATTGTTGTTGCAACCCTTGTCATCTGGTGGCGGCGCGCCCATCAGGGCCAGAGAATGTCTCGGAACTTGACCGCGACGTTGGCGGCGATGGGAGTGATGAGTGCTTTTCACGACATGCTGACCGTCGACGTGGTCCTGTGGTGGTGGGCGGTGACCATCGGGCTGATGGAAGAATGGCGAGGACCGTCCCCCACGATCAATGATCTTTCAAATTCTCCGACGAGCAGGCGAGCCGTTGGCGGTATGGCGCTCTCATTCGTCGTCCTTTTCGGAGTCGTGCAACCCGCCTGGGCGCGATGGCTTTGGCGTTCCGAAAAGCCGAACCAGGTCGTGGCGGCGCGGGCAATGAGGGCCGAGCCGTGGTTCGACGCGCCCCTCGAGTGGCAAACGCGGGAGCTCCTGAAGCAAAGTCAATGGAACTGGGAAACCGTCGCAGAAGCAGTTGCAGTCAGCGGCGAAGCGGTCCGCATTCACCCGGGTGCCGCCCGCCTCTGGTCGGTCCGGGGGATGGTTTACGCACGGGTGGTGGCGGATTTCGGTCCCTGGCCGGACAGCGTCGACGGCGCGCGGCAGGCTTTCGCCCGCGCGGTCGAACTCGAGCCGCACCAGCCGTGGTCGTTGCTCGAGTGGGCGCGGTTCGAGCGCAACCTCGGAAACACCAGCGATGCGGTCAATCTGGTTCGACGAGCACTCGAGGAGGAACCGCACGCGGTGCGGGCGCGGCTTTTCCTGGCTCGACTTGAGCTCGATCTCGGTGAGGTGGAAGCAGCGCGCCAGGCGTACGAAGCAGCCGTGGAGTCGGCCCGCCTCCGCACCCGCCTCGACCTCAACGCCTACGAGCGTGAGCTCCTGGGCGCGCCAGCGTGGCAGTTCCGTGAGCTCGCGGAGGCACTGCGTTGAGGCGGGCGGATGGACTCGGGCTGTGGTGGGCACCTCTGCTGCTGGTATTGGCGCCCCTCCTGGGCTGGATGCCGGCTCACCGCGATCTCATCGACTTCTTCGCACCCATGCGCGGTCTGACAGCGGAGCTCATCCGGGCGGGTATCGGGCCCTGGCTCAACCTCGCCAACGGCTGCGGCGAGGCGTGGTTCGCGAACCCAGAAACCGCGGTCCTTTACCCGCCTGCCTGGTTGCATCTGGTCCTTCCCGGATCGTGGGCCTTGACGGCGGAGATCGCTCTCCATCTCTCGCTGCTGTCTCTCGGCGTGGGGTTGGTGGCGAGGGAGCTGGGGGCTAGCCGTGAGGGACGGGCGCTGGCCGAGGTCGCGGCCTGGTCGGCTGGCCCCGCGCTGGTCACGGTCGGCGTGCTCAACAATCTCGAAACCCTGACCTGGCTGCCGTGGATGGCACTTGCCGCGAGGCTCGAGGGCCGGAGATCGGTGCCGCTCCTGGCCGCCGTCACCGCTCTCGGGTGGTTGGGAGGTGAGCCGCAGGTGTGGGCGATGGGGCTGGTCCTGGTCTTCGCTGTCGCTCGCCGACGCGTTCAGGCTTTGATTGGGCTCGGCCTCGGCGTGGCCGTGATTGCGGTCCAGCTGGTGCCTTTTCTCGTGTGGGTGGCCGAGGGTGACCGTGGGGCGGCGGCGTCCTGGCTCTTGCGTGGAGCGGTGGCTCCGGTTGACTGGAGCGGAGTGCTGGTCCCGTGGCTGGCGCCGACAGCGGGTCGCATGGTTTATGCCGAAAGCCTGTTTCTGGGCGCTCCCGTACTGGTGTGTGCGTTGCTCGGCGGGTGGCGCCGGCGGTGGCTGCTGGGTGTGGTGGCGGTCTTCGCGGTGCTCGCGACCCTCCCCGAAATCGGCGCCGGCCGGTTGTTCGTCATCCTGACCGGTGGTCTGGTCCGCTATCCATCGCGTTTCGCCCTGATCGGCCTCGCCCTCCTTCTGCCATTTGCCGGGAGGGGCGCTGACGACTGGCTTGCCGGCCGCGGCCGCTGGCTGGCGACTGTTGTATCCGGTCTGACCCTTTTGACCTGCTTCGTGAGTGGTCATCCCTTGCGCTGGTGGGTCGCTGGTGTGCCCGCTCTCCTGATGCTCTGTGCAGCTTTAGCCCCCGCCCGGCGCCCGCTGAGGGCGGCGGCGTTGGCGGCTGGTGCGGCCGGCATGGTGGTCGTCGGCCTCCCGTTGATCGGCCTGTGCCCGGTCTCCGAGCTTCGTGCCGCGCAACCGACCTGGCCCGAGGCGGTTGACGGAGGACGCGTCTACGTCCCGACCCCGGCCGAGGATGTGATGCCGTGGCTCGCCTCGAGCCTCGGTGCCCGTCGTCTGTGGCCGGTCGGTTACCTCAACCTCGAAGAGGGTTTGACGCTGACGCGGACTGACGCCCCGGTGGCCAACCGGCGGCTGGCGTCGCACATCGCGATCACCGACGAAGGGCCCGCCAAGAGATGGTGGCTGGATACGCTGGCCGCCGAGTGGGTGATCCTGCCGGAGACAGCGGAGCTTCCGGAGGCGATGGACGAGGTCGTCAGCCGAGGCGGCCTGCGACTTCTCCGAAATCATCGGGCAGTTCCCGTCGTCAGCCTCGCGGATCGACCCCCCGATCCTCAACAGCCGCGCAACATGATCGGCGAGGTACGGGCGCTGAAGCTCGAAGAGAACTCGTGCTCGGCGATGCTCGTGGTGCCGGAGGATGCCTGGGTGTGGGTTTCATTGGCGCCGATCAACGGCTGGCGATGGCGGTTGAATGGTCGTTCGGTCACGCTCGAGCAAGGTCCGGGCATCATCCAGTTTCTCGAAGTCGCGGCGGGTGAGCACCGAATCGACGGTCGTTACCGGCCGCCTGCTCTCGTAGCGATGGCCGCAGTCAGTTGCAGTTCCCTCATTGTGGTGCTGTGTTGGCTCCTCTACGCAGTGAGACAGCGATTCACGGGAATTGCGCACGGTCGCGTCGCGGCCGACGATGATGTGGTGTCATGATCATGGCGATCACGATGGTTGGCAGCTCTCGGTGGTTGCGGATCGCCGCCTTTGGTGCGGCCGTGGCGGTTTTTGCGGCGGTAGTCGTCACGCCATGGCTTCCGCTGGGACCGGACATCTACCAGCACATCGTGTGGGATTGGCAGGTCATGAGGTGTCTGGCCGAGTGGCAGCTTCCCTTATGGCTGCCGGATCTCAACGCCGGTTTCGGAAACCCCGGAATTCGCCTCTACAGCCCTTTGGGACCCATGCTCACGGGGAGCCTCGGGATCGCACTGGGGGATGCCGGCCGAGGATTGAGGGCGGCGGCGATTCTCGCGGCATTGGCCGTCCTGTGGGCTGCTCGGCGCCGGTCGGCATCACGTTCTTTGGTTGTCGGTGCGGCGGTCCTGATCAGCCCGATGGTGCTGTTTTCACTCTTCGGTCGGGCGGCATGGTCGGAGTACCTGTCGATCCCTTTGATGCTGTGGTTGCTCCTGGCGATGGTGAAGGGCGATCTCAAAGGTGCGCGTGATGGTCCGATGCTCGCCCTCCTGTGGCTCGCACACGCGCCGACCACCATCATGGTCGGATTCATCGGGGTGGCAAGCCTTGCTCTCCACCGGTCCCGTGACTATACGGTACGGGCCCTGCAGACCGGCGCCATTTCCTGCGGCCTTGCCGCGTGGCACTGGTTGCCACTGCTGCGGGAGACCGCGGACATCAAAGCCGCGAAGGTGATGATCGGCGGCATGTACGAACCGGCCCGGAATTTTCTGGCTTCGGAGAGTGCCCATACTCCGGAGGTCAACGCTTGGTTGGCGTGGATGGCGGTCGCGATGCTGGCCTCAGTGTTGGCCACGCGGTTGTGGGTGCACAATCCACGGCGCACGGTCCTCGGCATTGGCTGCATCGTTCTGGCCTCACCCCTGGCGCTCCCTCTGTGGTGGATTCCCGGCCCCCACCAGCTTCTCCAGTTTCCGTGGCGATGGCTTCTGCCGGGCACGCTGCTGCTGGTCACAGCGATTGCCGAGGCACCGAAACGCCGTGGCCTCGCCGCGGTGTGCCTCCTCGCCCCTTCTCTTTTCATGCCGTGGGCACCGTGGGTTCAGGTACCGAAGCTCGATGCGTCACTGGAGTGGTATGACGCCGGCGAGGTGCTTTTTGGATCCATCGGAGCCAACCCCTACCTGGTGGATGTCCGTCAGCACCGGCCGCCCGCGTTCGTCGATCTGTACCGAAACATCGATCTTTTCGGAAGGTCGCGGCGAGCTCTCGCGGATGGCGACGGCGTGGTCACCGGAATCCACAGGTGGAGTCCGTTGCGGCGCGAGGTCGAGGTGAGCGGTTCAAAGCCGTTTGTGGTCGCCTTCCGCATCCTGGACTACCCCTATTGGTCGGTGACTACCGATGACGAAATGGCCATCGAGAGCAACGCGGTGCCCGGCGTAATTGCGTGTCAGGTACCAGCTGGCCGTCATATCCTGCGCGTGTCGTGGGCCGGGAATCCGAACGCGGCAGTCGGGCAGATCGTGGCTCTCGTGACGGCCCTGCTCATGGTCTTCAGGTACCGGGGCCGGATCGGAGCACAGCCGTGAAACGAAGGTGGATGGCTGTATTGCTCGTCCCGGTGACGCTGGGCGCGCTCCTTTGGATGCGCCCACCGGATGGACACGACGCGTATTTCCACTCCGTCTATGCTGTCGAGCAGGTCCGCGCCTGGCACGAAGGTGCAGTCTTCCCCCGCTACCACCGTGCCTGGAACGGTGGCACCGGCACCTTCGTGCCGACAATCTATGCACCTATTCCGCTCGCCGTGCAGGGCGGTCTGGCGTGGCTGGTGGGAGACGGCCAGCGCGCGGTTGGTCTCTCGTTGGCCCTCGCCCTCCTGACAACGGGATTTGCCCTCGTCCGTTGGGGAGGTACGGCTTTCGCGGTCGTGATCATGATCGCGCCCTATATCGCGGCGGTGAGCCTTGCCCGTGCGACGACCACCGAAGCCTGGGCCCTGGCGGGGGCCGCCGTCGTGCTGCCTCTGGCCCTGCCACAGGCACCAGCGATGACGCGCAGTCGTGGTCTCGCCCTCGTGCTCGGTGTGCTGCTCATCGCCGGCTCCCAGGTGGGAATGCTCATCGAGCTCGGCTGGCTGCTCGCGATCGCGTGGGCGGTGAGCCTGGGCGTCGTATGGAAAGAATCAGAGGGACAGCTGCAAGCAACGGTCCGCGCTTGTGGAGGGGTTGTCGGCTGGGCGACGGCCGGTTTCATGGTTGGGGCCGTCTTCTGGCTGCCGGCCGTGGTGGATGGGCGGTACCTCGAGATGCGGGATTTCCTGGGCGGGGCATTCGATTGGCGCAACAACTTCCTACCCGATGCTTCTAGAATGGGTCTCTTCCTGACGGGAACGGCTTCGAGCCTGCTCGTGATCGCGCTTTTCGTCTTCCTGCGTCGTGAGAGACCTCCACGGTACGTCCTGGGAGCGGTGATCACGGCCGGCGTGTTCTTCAGCACCCCGCTGGCGACGCCTCTGTGGCATCTTCCGAAAATGGAGAACCTCCAGTTTCCGTGGCGCTTCCTGGGACCGGCAACGCTGGTGGCGGTGCTGGCCGTCGCGCACCTCGCAGGACGGTGGAAAATGGCGGCAACCGTCGTCCTCCTCGTCCCTCTGACGTTCCTTCCGATCAACCTCGGCACGGCCACTGACAGAGTTCCCACATCGAGCTCGCCGGATGAGCTCGCGCGCATCGGGCAACGCCAGTGGGGGCTGGTGCCGACACTGCCGACGACCTCCGGCCTCTACTCAACGGGCTTCCATCGTCGGGAAAGCCTGGCGCGGCTTGCAGGCCAATCTGCGCAGGTGGATGCTGTCGAACGTGATGCCCTCGGCGGGGTGTGGCAGGTCACGACCGAGGAGCCGACCACGGTGCTGTTGCCACTGCAATGGTGGCCGGAGTGGCGCATCGAGGCCGACGGAAAGCCGATCGCCTACAGCAACCAGTGGGGCCTGGTGGCGGTCGAGGAGGAGACCGGCGCCGTCGAGGTCCGCGCGTCTCTCGCCCCCTCGGGGTCGCGTAACGCCGGGTTGGTGCTGTCGGCGGTCGGTTGCCTGGCCCTGGTTGGACTCTTCCTTGCGTGGACCGGCGGTCGGGAGTCCATTATCGTGCGGGATGTAACATGAACGAGAGTCGCCAGATGGCTGGACTCGAGGTGTGGGATCGTCCATTGATTCTTGCCATCTCGCTGGTTGCCGGGAGCCTTGCTTGTGTCGGGGCCTGGCTGCGGCCTGTGTGGCACGACGAGCTCTACACCCTCGCGCTGGCCCGGCTCCCGGTTGGCGAGCTGTTGGCGGCGTTGGTGACGGACTCCGGCCCGCCGCTCCACTATCTGCTCTGCCGCCTCCTCTTCGTCCTCGTGGGTTGGCAGGAGGGCTCGGTGCTCGGCACCTTGATGGTGCGGCTGCCGTCGGTCCTCGCGTTCGCGTTTATTCCGTGGGTGGTGTGGAGGGCGCGTCCCGTGAGCCGCGCGGGCGAATTGTGGGGCCCACTGCTGGTCATCGCCTGGTTGCCCCTGCTCTACTTTGGCACCGAGGCGCGGGCTTACGCCGTGCTTGCCCTCGTCAATGCCCTCCTGTGGATCCGCGGCACAGTATGGATCGAACGCGGCGGACGATGGACCTTTTGTTTCGCAGCCCTGGCCGCCTGCTTGCCGCTGCTCCACTACACGGGCATCGTGAGCTTCCTTCTGCTGCCGGCGCTCGCCTTTTTCGTGCCGCGCCGGCGGCGACGAACCCTCGTCATTGCGCTCGTCGTAGCGGCCCTGCCCGCTCTGGCGTGGATGCCGGTAATGCTCGGTGCGCCGCCGGATGCAATGGCTTGGGTAATGACCGGAGCGGGGCCCGGGAGGCCCGGTGTGACAACCGTGTCGGTGCTCGCGCCGGCGGGCCCCTTCCCCGCTCTGTTCGAGGCTTCCGGTTCGCCAGTGCCGCCGTGGATGTCGGTGCTGGTTCTGGGGGCCCTGATCACAGGTGCGATCTTCGGAGCCGCGAAAATCTGGCGGAAGCGCGACGCACACGACATCGATGTGCAAAACGCAATCCGTCTCACGATCGGCCTGCTGCCTGCCGTCGGCATCGGGTTGCTGGCAGTGGCTCGAGTTCCCGTCTACTTTGCCGGTCGCACAGAGTCGATGGTGTGGGCGCTGGCCGCGGCGCTTGTCGCGATCCTTGTCTGCGAATTGCCACCGATCGCGCGGCGAATCGTCACCGGTTCGTACGTCGTAGTTGGTGTTGCGACAGTTGCGATGTGGATTGCCGATCTGCCGGCGCGACCGCCGGCGCCGGGAGTCGAGGTCGGCCACGCGATGGCCTCGATGATCGATCCAGGTGACCGCGTTGTGGTCGCAGGGTTATGGCAGCTGGAGGTGCGCCACGGGCTCGCAGAGGCCTTGGTCGACGAGTCTGGCGCGACCTCGTCAGTTGTCGAGGTAGAGACCATACCCCGGTCACAAGCTGCGCACCCGGGCTGGCTCGACCGCGAAGCGGTGACTTCGCCGGAGCTCTACGAGGAAGCTCGGGCGCTGAGCGAAGACGCTGCGGCGGAGGGGGCCCGGATCTGGCTCGTTTGGAGCCCCGCCCTGCCGCTCGAGCGCACGTTCTTTCCGGCCTTCGAAGGGTGGCAACGGAGCCGGGTGGCCGGCTCGCCCATAATCGCCGTCGATCTGCTGATGCCGCCGTCTGGCGAGGAGAGAGCTGCGCCTGGCGGAGCGTGACGGGTTGATCGGGCCGGTGTGAACCGGCCGCAGGAGATAGTTGGAGAGATCGCAGGCGATGACGTCATGCGATAATTATTGGGTGTAGTTGCGGTTATCCAGGCCCGATAATCCACGACTGACGGATGGCTGCGGAAGGATTCTGACCCTGTGGCCAGAATCCTGAGCGGTAGTGGAGGAGGAAGACCATGATCAGGTCGATACTCTTTGAACACGGATTGGCCGGGGCGATGAGACGGGATTGATGACAGCCGATGTCTAGATTGGTAATCGAAGCCGGTAAGGTCAACCGGCAGTACCTCAAGGATCTTCTGGCGTACCGAGAGTTGTTTCTCCTGCTGGCCTGGCGCGATATCCTGGTGCGCTACAAACAAACCGTCATCGGCGTAGCGTGGAGTGTGCTGCGCCCCCTCTTGACGATGATCGTATTCACGATCGTGTTTGGACGACTGGCCAAGATGCCTTCAGAGGGCGTTGCCTACCCGATTCTGGTGTACGCCGCCATCCTGCCGTGGCAGTTCTTCAGCAATACCGTGAACGAGGGTGGGAACTCTCTCATCAGCAACGCGAGTATGATCTCCAAAGTCTACTTTCCGCGCATCATCGTTCCGACGACCGCGATGATCGTGAGTTTGATCGATTTCCTCATCTCGATTTTCATCCTTTCGATCCTGATGGTCTGGTTCCGGCATGTCCCGACCTGGAAGGTCGTGTTCATACCGCTGTTCCTGGGGCTGGCCGCGATCGCAGCATTGGGCATCACCTATATGATTTCCGCCCTCAATGTGAAGTATCGAGATTTTCGGCACGTTCTGCCCTTTATCGTTCAGTTCGGGCTCTTCATTTCACCCGTCGGTTTCAGCAGTACCGTGGTGCCTCACGATTGGCGCCTGATCTATTCGTTGAACCCCATGGTCGGCGTGATCGACGGGTTTCGGTGGGCCATCGTCGGCAACACCGACATGTACTGGCCGGGGTTTTGTCTCTCGGTAGGTCTCGCAGCTCTGCTTCTCGTAACCGGTTTCGGGTTTTTCCGACGGATGGAACGTGAATTTGCGGACGTCATATGAGCATCATCAAAGTCGAGAACCTCGGGAAAAAGTACATCATCGGCCATGACCTCAACGCGAGTGGTGCCTTCCGTTCCCGGTCCCTGCGTGACACGTTCACCCATACAGTGCGTGGGTTCTACCGACGCCTGCGCCATCCCCTGTCGCCAAACACCGAAACCACTGAGATCGAGGAGCTCTGGGCCCTCAGGAATCTCGAGTTCGAAATCGAACCCGGCGATCGGGTCGGCATCATCGGCCGTAACGGCGCCGGCAAGTCGACACTCCTCAAAGTCCTGAGTAGAATCACCGAGCCGACGACCGGCCGGATCGAGATCAACGGCCGAGTCGCCTCCCTTCTCGAAGTCGGCACCGGTTTCCACCCCGAACTCACCGGGCGGGAGAACATTTACCTCAACGGGGCCATTCTCGGCATGACCCGTAGCGAGATCAAGACGAAGTTCGATGAGATCGTCGATTTTTCGGAGATTGAAAAATTCCTCGATACGCCGGTCAAACGGTTTTCCTCCGGGATGTACGTGCGCCTCGCCTTTGCCGTGGCGGCGCACCTAGAGCCGGAGATTCTGATCGTCGACGAAGTGCTGGCTGTTGGGGATGCGCAGTTTCAGAAAAAGTGTCTGGGCAAGATGGAGCAGGTCGGGAAAGATGGGCGGACGGTGCTGTTTGTCAGCCATAACATGGCGATGATAACGGCCCTGTGCACAAAGGGAATGCTGCTCGAAAGCGGTGGGTTGATCAGTAGTGGTCCAGTGTCAAATGTGGTTTTGAACTACTATAGTGATCGGGGCGGTAACAGCACGAAAATCGATTTTCCGGACCCG
>Ga0307423_1000029_pt1 | contig 74817 bp, 66 predicted proteins | sample SalMarWE160310MG_FD_202154 | JGI IMG/M metagenome (GOLD analysis project Ga0307423, IMG submission 202154) | Salt marsh sediment microbial communities from the Plum Island Ecosystem LTER, Massachusetts, United States - WE1603-10 | ecosystem: Environmental > Aquatic > Marine > Intertidal zone >...
CAGTCAGTTGAAGGGCCGCCCGGGAGGGAGTGGACTCCGGACCGGCGTTTGGCACCACCCGCGTCAGCGGTGCCCCTTCTTGGACTTGACGGTCTGAACATACGTCGTATTCGGAGAGCGACTCACGGTCTTCTTCGAGACGAAGCGACCCGTCTTCGCTGACTTGTATACCTTCTTCGCACCCATGCGTCTCATCTCCTTCCGGATATGATATAGTTACCAATATGGTAATCAGTATTTGAGTATACCGGATTGGTAACGGTTTGGCTCGTGGAAATCTCATTTGCGACATCCCGGCTCAGGGCGTTGTTCACGAGCAACCAGCGGCTAGTCAAGACCTACGGGGCGGTAGGGGCACGAAGGATCCAAGTTCGGCTATCCCAGCTCGAAGCAGCGAATTCACTCACCGACATGAAGTCGCTCCCCGGCCGGTGCCACGAGCTAACGGGAGACCATGGTGGCCAGCTTGCCGTCGATGTCGAACATCCTTATCGGCTGATCTTCGTGCCAACAAAGGATCCGCCACCCTCAAAGACCGACGGGGGGCTTGACTGGAGAAGAGTTGATGCCATCACCGTCATCGGTGTAGAGGACTACCACTAGAGGTAACAATGATGAGAGAGGAGATGCCTGACGTGACCACCGCTATTGGCGACTTCGCCCCCGACTACGCAATACCGCCGGGCGCAACCCTGATCGAAGTCTTGGATGATCAGGGAATGTCGCAATCGGATCTTGCACGGCGAACGGGACTGTCCAAGAAGCACGTCAGCCAGATTGCCAACGGTCGCGCTGCTATCAGCGTCGATGTTGCATTGAAGTTCGAGAAAGCAACAGGTGTGCCGGCCCACGTCTGGAACAATCTCGAGAGTCGCTATCGGGAGCGCGTGGCACGTGCCGACGAAGCAACGCGGCTTCAAAAGGAGGTGGATTTACTCGACGAGATGCCGATCGCCGAAATGGTACGCAGAGGCCTGCTAACCAAGCGAACCAAGCCAGCCGAACGCCTCCGCGAGGTCTATGCCTTCTTCGCAGTTTCGGATCGCAATGCTCTGCTAGCTACCTGGGCAACAACCCTCGCCGAATTCCGGAACTCCAGATCGCACAAACCCGACCACTGGGCTGCCACCGTATGGCTGCGCCTCGGTGAACTTAGCGCTAGCGAGATTACAACCGAACCGTTCAACCTCGGGTTGTTCCGAAGCGCACTGGACAAGGCTCGTGCTCTCACCACGGAGACTGATCCTCGGAGCTGGCACCCCAAGCTAGTTGAGCTGTGCGCCGCGTCGGGAGTGGCAGTCGCCGTCGTTGACGAGGTGCCAGGTGCTAGAACCCACGGTGCGGCACGTTGGCTGGCCCCAGAGAAGGCTTTGATTCAGTTGAGCATTCGCTACCGATGGAGTGACATCTTCTGGTTCTCGTTCTTTCACGAGGCGAAACATGTCATCGACCTTTCAAAGCGTGTTGCCGTCCTCGAATACACCGGAAAAGTGCAGTCAGAAGCTGAGCAGGCTGCGGACAAGTTCGCCGCCGACTTTCTGATCCCACCGGAGCAACGCGATCGGCTTTGTGAGATCGACACTCCGGCAGCAGCAGTCAGATTCGCTGATGTCCTGGGAATACATCCTGGAATTGTCGTCGGCCGGCTCCAGCATGATGGGTGGTGGCGACACGATCAAGGAAACCAACTGAGACAGCGTCTTCGGCTTGTCGAGCGCGCTGATGTCTGAGCCACGACAAGTGTGTTTGACACAGGTTCGACACCGCCGCGATTCGGCCAGCAGAAGGCACTTCCCCCCGGACCGCTCCGAATCCCACAAACACCCGGAGCCCCCAGATCAATGACCCGAGGGTTCTTCGTAGCGGGGGTAGATTCGAACCCGCTACTTCACAGCTCCGGCAGCGGCACGTAGATGCGCTTCCGGGCGTCGAAGTGGAGATGGTGCGTGTAGCCGGCCTTGCGGGCCTCTGCGACGATCTCGGCTAGCTCCCAGGCGGTGTCCTGGGGTCGGTGGGCATCGGAGGCCAGCGTTATCGGCACATCGGCCTGCTGGAACATCTCGAGGAATGGGGGAGCGGGGTAGATCTCCTGGATCGGTTGGCGGAGACCTGCGCTCGACAGCTCAACGGCTGTGCCGCTGGCGGCAGCTGCCAGCACAACTTTCTCGTAGAGATCGACCGGCGGCTGATACGGACGGCCACCGGCGCGCTTGACGAAGTCCACATGGGCGAGCACGTCGACGAGGCCAGATTCGGCAAGCACCGTCTCGGCTGCGAAGTACTTCTCGTACGCCGGGCGATCGCCGAGCCGCTCGTACTCCTCCATGCCCCGTTTGCGGTCCGGCCACCAGGCGCCTACCCAGTGCACTGATCCGATCAGAAAGTCGAACGGGTACGGGGCCAACAGGTCGAGGATCTTTTCCTCGGTGCCCGGCTGGAAGTCGACCTCCAGGCCGAGCTTAACGGGCAATCCGCGGTCCTTGGCGTCGACAACCACCTCCACATAGCGCTCCAGCGACAGGCTGCGCTCGGTGCGAACGATCGCCGAGATCTCATCAGCGAGAACCGGGTTGGGGTCGTCCTCCCACCACTCGCCGAGGACAGCCTCTGATTCGTAGCAGCGGTAGAGGTGCTCGGTGAACCCGATCTCGGTGGAACCGCGTTCGAGGGCTATTTCGACGTACTGATCCAGGTACCCCGGCGGGTACTCGCCCATAGGCGGCGCCCACGGTGTGGGGTGGTGAGGATGCAGATGGAGGTGGTAGTCAGACACTTACGCGTTGTTTCCGTACATAGAGGATCAGCAGCGCCGCCAAGGTTAGGGCCGACGTAGTGAACCAATAGGCGACGTGAAACGACCCATGGTCTGCAAGGAATCCGAAAAGTGGTGGGCCGATCGCTGCACCAAAGTATTTGCCCACCTGGGTCACACCCGAAGCCGCGGCCGGTGCATCCGGGTTGTCTCTGACTATTGCGAATGTGAATAGACCCGACCAACCCCACCCGGCGGCAAACATAACGAGGCCTCCGATGAGCAGCCCGGGACGCCCACCGAGGTTGAGGAAGATCACCCCCGCGACGCCGGTCAGCATCATCGTTGCGATCACAGTCAGATCCTTCTCACGGATGTAGTCGATCAACCAGCCGACGATCAACCGGCTGGTCATCCCCGTGATACTCCCCACGGTGAGCAGCAACCCCGCAGACGTTTCTGTCATACCGGTGTCCACCGAATAGCTCACCACGAATGCGGTGAACCCATCGATGCCGGCAATCCCGACACCAACCGCAACCGCCAGCACGATCAACAGCCGGACCGGTGTGTTCGGCTCGCCCCCGCCTTCAGAGCGCGGCAGGGGAGGGTTGAGCATGTATGGCTCCTCCCGGGCGGGGACGGCGGCACCGGCGCCGATCGCCAGCACCGCGGCGCCCACAAAAGCCCACCGCCATCCCACCGTCAGCGCGATGGCGGGCACCGCCGCCCCGGCAAGGGCGGCAGCCGCCGGGACCGATGCGTGGCGCAGACCGAAGATGAGGCCCTGCCGGTGGCCGGCCACGCTGCGGGCGACGGCGAGGTTGGATGAAACCTGGCCCAGTGACCCGCCGACGCCACCGATGATCAAGAACGCTGCCAATACCGGCAAGCTGCGGCCCAGCCATGCGATTCCCACGAGGCTCACCGCCACCAGCGTCACCGAGGTGCGCAGGGCCGTTGCCCAACCCTTGTCCTCGCTCCATTGCCCGGACGCAGGAGAGACGATCCCGGCCGTTGCGAAGAAGATGCCTATCAACAACCCGAGCTCGGTTAGGGAAAGGCCCAGCTCGGCGCGGATCTGTACGGCCAGTGCGGCGTTGAGAAACCCGGGAAGGATCCCGGCCGTCGTGGCGAAGAAGGCTGGAACCACGGCGCGCCAGGCAATGGTGCGGCCGGGCTCATGCCCGCTGGTGTTTCCCGTTGGCCCCATTCAGGGCTCATTTCTCCCGCGAATAGGGAGCGCAGCCCAAGAGCAGGGGGGACTAACTGTTGAGCTGCGCTACCCGACCTAGACGTTTGCCGTCAGCTTGTCGTACAGCGAGGCGGCGTTGTGTGAGTTGATGTAGTCCATCATGTATTCCTGGCCGATGTCGACCGGATAGCGGTCCTTGAATTGGACCCGCTCCATGGTCTCTTCGCGTGACCATCCCTTGGCGACGGCAACCGCAACCGACGTCTTCCACTCAAGCAGCATCGAGCGCTGGGTGGCGATGTACCTTTGGGTGGTCACAGGGCCGTGACCGGGGATGACGTGGTCGACGTCGTCGAGAGCCTCGATGACGTCGAGTGCAGCCAGCCATTGCTCCACATTGGAGGTCATCAGCCAGGTCTGGCACTCGCTGAAAATGGTGTCACCGGTGAAGAGGGCACGCTCCTCTGGCACATATACCGCGACCTGCCCCGGTGTGTGGCCGGGGGTGTGGATCAGTTCGAAGGTGTGGCCGCCGACCCGCAGTGTGAGGTTGCCGTCGAATACGATCGATCCCTTGTTGGGGTCCGTGTAGTACTCGTCCCGGTCGGGGAAGATGGCTTCGCCCTCAGGGTCGTCGGTGGGCAGGGCCTCTTTGGCATATGCGAATGGGTCGAGCTCGGGAGCAACAACCATGAAGTTGTCGTATACACCCTGGTGATGGACCACCTCGCCTGCACCCTTGAAGTAGTAGTTGCCAAAGATGTGGTCGACGTGGTGCTCGGTGTTGATCACGTACCGGATCTTGCCGTGCTCCTCGGCATCCTTGCGCATCTGCACCGCCCGGGTCGGCAGCTGTGGTGTGTCGATGATGACCACACCGTCCGACGTGGTCACGTAGCTCGGGTTGCATCCACGGACCTTTGTCTCCGTGAAGATATTGCTGGTCACGTTCTCCATCGGTCTTCTCCTTCTCAGATCTACTGGGTTGCGGTTAGCCCACCGTCAATGGTGAGGATCTGACCGGTAATGAACGAGCACGCATCCGAGCAGAACAAGAGAGCGGCGCCGAGGAGGTCGTCGGTTTGGCCGACTCGTGCAAGCGGGATGCGGTTGACGATTCCGGCCTTGAAGACCGGGTCGTCGAGCAACATTGCGACCTGCGGCGTGTCGACGAACGTGGGTGCGATGGCGTTGACGGTGATGCCGTGCTTCGCCCACTCTGTCGCCCATTGCCTGGTGAGCGAGTCGATGGCTCCTTTGGCGGCGACGTATGCCGAGTAGCCGGCATCGATGCCGAGCTGACCCCGGACCGATGAGACATTGAGCACGTGCCCGCCATTGCCGCCGGCGATCATCGCTTTCACAGCGGACTGCGTGGGCAGGAGAGTGCTTCGAACGTTCAGGTCGAAGATCCAGTCCCAGTCGTCCTCGGGGTAGTCCTGAGCATCGTGGAGAACATTGCCGGCGCCACCGCCGATGGTGTTGACGATGATGTCGACGCGGCCGAAGCGATTCATCACCTTGGTGATAGCGCTGTCTGCGTCGGCCTTCTTGGTCAGATCGGCCGCGATGGCCATCGCCTCGGAGCCGGCATCACGCACCCGGGAGGCTGCTGCCTCGGCTCGTTCTAGTGAGCGGCCGAGTATTGCCACCCTGGCGCCTGCGCCCGACAAGGCGACGCCCAGTGCCGACCCGATGGCGCCGCTCCCCCCGGGGATGACGGCTACCTTGCCGTCCAGCCTGAATATGTCGGTTTGGCCCATCCCACGTGCTCCTTGTTGCTGTTGGTCTTGTTCTCGAAGTTACGTATTACTCGTCGTCCTCGTACGAGCCGGGAACGACAGGGGGGGAGAACGAGGTAACCATCGTCAACGGATCAGGCCCGTGGGACACCGTCTGGTGGTGCAGCCCGACGGGGATGTAGACCACGGTGCCCGGTTCCAGCTTGGCGTTGCCCTCCGGGGTAACCAATTCGCCATTCCCCGTGATGATGTAGATCACTTCTTCCTGGGTGGGGTGGACGTGTCCCTCGGGTGCGGACCCTGCGGGGAACTCGGAAAAGCCAACTGTGATGTTCTTGGCACCATTGATCTCTGGCCCGATGTAGTGGAGCCAGTCACGACCCGGTAGCTCAAAAACCCGCGCTTCTTCTCGTTTTACGGCCGTGAGTTTCACTATTCGCCTCCCTTGGCTGGGAAGATCGACCTGGAAATGTCAATCATCGATAATCGAATATCTAAGGGTAGTTCTTGCCTGTTGTTCTGGTCAAAACTGTCTTTGGTGGGGCCGCCGCCGCAGCGCTTCTGCTGGGGATCACACATCGAGACGCTCCACAGCGCGCTCCCAGACGTCTTTATCTGCGAGCTCGAATAGACGAGTTACCGAGAACTCGATCTGCTTCATACAAGTGTCTCGCCATACGTCGCTTGCGATGAAGGCATCGTGCTCGGCGGGGATTGAAATCTCGAAGTCAATCAGATCCGAGCAATTGCGGCTGCCGAATTCGCTCTCGAAATCCGCAGCCAACTCCTGGATGAGCAACCGGGCGATGCGCTTGGCGCGTTGATGATCGCCGAGACGTTGCTCGGCGAGCCTGCCGACGGCCATAGCTGCTCCGGAGACGGCTCCGCAGATGCCACCGCCATAGGCAATGCCACCGTTGAGGGCCATGGCAGCAGCGGAATCGGAGGCATCGGGGAGCTCGAACAGCTCCTGGAGCGCAACCAGCGTCGACTCGGCACAACCGTAGTGATTGTCATCGCGTAGAAACAGGCTTCTGGCGAGCTCCCGGGCCGTCTGCGCGTATTCCGCCGATTTGCTCACGATGGGCCTTCCTCGAAAAGACGAAGGGGTGGCAGCGGGTTTCCGCTGCCACCGCCTTTCGCCTTCATATTCGCGCTTGCTCTACCAGCTGCACTCGTTGTTGGCGTCACACTCAGCCTTGACGGAAATCAGGTTGGTGAGATCCAGCACTCGCTGCGGATCGAACACCTGCTGCTCGCCGAAGGATCCGTCCTGGTTGATCGGCGTATAGGACTGGAACTGGTCGTTGACACCGCCCGAGGTGTATTTACCGCTGCCGGTAATACCCTCGTAGTCGATGTCGTTTCCTGCCCTGATCTCCGCCATGCACGTTTCGTACGTGTAGCACACGGTGCCCGGGGGGTCGCCGACTTCGAACATCGCCGGTGCCCAGTCACTTGCCTTGTACGAGCCTCCGTATTCAACGGCGAGCGCCGACTGAACCATCAGGTCGTACGTGGTGTAGTGGTAGATCCCTGCGGGATCTTCCTGGCCCTCTGGTGGAATGTCCGACGCCAGATACAGGTCCTTATAGAAGTCCCATGCAGGGGTCTGGTCGTTGTAACCCACCCCAGCAAAGCCGAGGCTCTTCTGGGTTGTGAGGGCCGTCTCATTGAGCGCCGACACGAACTCGTTGAGCACCCAGCCGGACTCTCCGATCCAGTGCAGAGAGGCACCAGCCTCGGCTGCAGCGTTGACCAGCGCCGCAGACTCAACCGAACCAGCCTGGACGATTACGGCGTCGGGGTTGAGATCGGCGATCGACTGTGCCTCGGCCCGGTAGGAAGCCTGCTCGGGCGGAACGTCGATACGAGCTAGGACCTCTATGCCGAGTTGATCGGCTGCCTTCTCGGCGGCGCCTGCGGCCACCTGGAAGCCTTCGACCTGCGTAGCGAAGATGACGATCGTCTTGGCGCCAAGATCCTCCGCCTCGAAGATCCCGGTGAAGCCGAGGGCTTCATCGAGACCCTGGGCCCGGAAGATCGGCTCTTCAGCCGTTCCACCGATGTTGCCGGGGATGCCGCCACCGTGGACCGATGGGCCGAGCGGTCCATCGTGCTCCTTGATCCACTCGAGGAGCCACGAGCGGTAGGTCTGGTAGCCGTGGGCCTCGCTGACGAGGATCTCGGCTCCGTGCTGCTCCAAGCAGGTCCGGGCCGCCTGGCCTTCGCCAACCGTCCCGATGTCCTCGCTGACCAGCTCCCAGATCCGGCCCAGGGGCGGATCGAGGTTGATCACTTCGTCGATCGGGAAGGCAATGTCCGCTGTCAGTGATTCGCCGTACGCCGCAAACTCACCCGTGTAATAGGCGAGTTCGCAGACAACGACCGGATCGGTTGACATGGCTGCGGTGGTCTCGGTCGTGCCGCCGTCGTCCATGGCTTCGGTGGTCTCGGTCGTGCCGCCGTCTCCTGCCGGCGCAGCTGTGGTATTGGAGCTCTCTTCGTCTCCGCCTCCACACGCCCCTGCAAGAAGCGCAAAGGCGAAGAAGATGGCTAGTAGTGGTAAGAGCCTCGTTCTTCCTTGCATATTCTCTCCTCCTGGTTTCTTTCCTCGCAATTGATTTGCCTAGCTAGATCCGATAGCCCTCCTTGAGCTGGTCGGTGGTCAGGTGAGCTGCGTCCATTACGGCGAATGCTTCGCCGAGGCTCAGCACCATGACCCGATCGGCGACCTCCAGCGCCTTGGTGGCGTTTTGCTCCGCCAAGATGATGCTGACGCCTTTCGTTTGGTGGATTTCGGTGATCTTCTCGAAGAACATGTCTACGTAGAGGGGCGACAGGCCTGCGGTGGGCTCGTCTAACAACAGCAGCGTCGGGTCTTGCATGAGTGCCCGTCCGCAGGCCACCATTCGCGACTCTCCACCGCTGAGCGTTCCCGCGGTTTGACCTCGCAGATTGGCGAGGTCGGGGAAGAGCTCGATGACCTCATCGATCCGCTCGTCGCGCGAGCGCTTTCCGATCATCCCGCCGACAAGGAGGTTCTCTAGGACGGTGAGGTCGGCGAAGACGCCCTTCTCCTGGGGCACGTACCCGATGCCCCGGCTGGCGGTGTCGTAGGCGGGGAGCGTCGACACGTCTTGCCCGTGGAATCGGATCGAGCCGGCTGTGAGCGGGATCAACCTGGCCAGTGTTGCCAGCAATGTGGTCTTGCCTGCGCCGTTTGCTCCCAGCACCGTGAAGACCTCGTTGCCGACCTCGAGGTCGATGTCCTTGAGGACGTTGACGCCGTGATAGCCGGACCGCAGGCCCTGAACCTCCAGGATGGCGGAGCCGTTCGTCTCAGACATGGCCTTCTCCAAGATATTTCGCGATGACGGTGCTGTGCTCTCGTATCTCCTGGGGATCTCCTCCGAGGATCACGCTGCCCTCGGCCATGAAATGGACCTTGTCGCTGAGATTCCAGATCACGTTGAGGTCGTGTTCGACGATCACCACTGCCGTGCCGGTGGCCGCCAGATCGCGGATTACCTGCATCACTCTCTCCGTCAGCTCGTCGGGGAGACCTGCGGTCGGCTCGTCCAGTAGGAGAAATCTCGGCTTGAGGAGCAGACATCGGACGATGTCGAGCAGCTTCTTTTCCCCCGCCGACTCGGCATGTCCGAAGGGATCGGCAAACTCGAACAGATCCAGGTACTTGCGGGCCTCGTCGGCGTGTTCGGCAAAGACCTCACTCTCGCTGAAGATCCGTTGGGGCTGCTCGTACCTGGCCTCGGTCAGCGACAGTAGGAGTGAATCCCAGATGGTCAGCTTCTCGAAGTCCATGATGACCTGGTTGCTCTTGACCACGCCATGTTTGGCCATCTTGTGCGGGTGCATGCTGGAGAGGACCACCGGGACGTCGTCCTTGCTGCCGGTGGGCAGAAGCGAGATCTTCCCCTCATCGAGCGAAGTCGAGTGCATGATCATCCGCATCAGAGTGGTCTTGCCGGCTCCGTTGGGGCCGATCAGGCCCTCGATGGGGTGCTCACCGAGGATCAAGTCATCGATGTCCACGACAACACGCTCGGAGAAGCTCTTCCTGGCGCCGTGAATATGGATCCTAGGTCGGGTCACAGTCGCGACCTCGGAGCGTTCAGTCACCATGGATCCTCCTCATCAGCTTGTCGCGCCTCATATCGCCGAGGATGCCGAATGGTCTATAGAGCAGGACGATGATCAGCGCGGCGCCGAACGCCATCTCGCGAAGCACCGGAATGGCCTGGTTGTACCAACTCCGGGGTAGTGGCAGGTAGGACTGGATCACGATGTCAAAGAGCCCCACTGTGAAGAGGACTCCGACCAACGGGCCCCATACGCGAGCAGTTCCACCAACAACCAGACCGACGATGGCGGCCAAAGTGAGGTTGATGCCGAGGTTGCTGGTCTCGAGGAATCGCTCCATAACGCCGAACATCACGCCGAGCAGTCCCATGCCGGCCGAACCCAACGCGAATTGTCCCAGCTTGACGCGGAACGTCGCCTTACCCAGGCTGCGCGCCAGCGGCTCGTTGTCGCCGAGGGCCACCAGCAGCCTCCCGTACGGCGAGCGATGCACCCGGGCAACGTAGAAGAGAATCGCTGCCACCAGCAGGACCAGGATGAGCAACCAGAGCGACTCGTTCGCCTTTGTGGAACCAACGTCAAAGGGGAAGCGAAGACCGCCCATGCCGATCGCGCCCCCGGTGAGATCCTGCTCGGTCGTTGCCAGGATGAACACCGCAGTGGCGAAACCGAGCGTCCCAACCAGTACGCCGTCGTCATCGAGATCAGCGATGAGCCAGCCGACCAACAGTCCGGCCAAGCCCGCGACGATCGTTCCTGCCGCCGCGCAGATCAAGAATCGCCACGGGTCTGCGATCGTCCAATCGACCTGGATGTACAGGACTCCATACGTATACATGCCGAGGCCCCAGAAGCCGACCACACCGAAATTCGCGATCCGGGCCAATCCCAGCTGCAAATGGAGGAGTAGCGCGAGACCGGTGACCATTGCGATGTCGAACAGTCCGGAGATCAGGAATGCGTCGAGCCAATCGAGATTCATCGCCTACACCTTTCCCGTTTCGGCCATTCGTCTACCGCGAACCTTCAGGATGATGATGAAGGCGGTGATGAGGATCAGGTCGCCGTAGAGAACCTGCCCGAGCTGGAGGGTCATGGCGGTCAGGGCGATGCCGGTGCCGACGCCGGCGATGATGACACCGCCGAGGTTCTTGGCCCCACCCACCAATACGACCAACAAGATGAGGAGGAACTGCCGCCAGCCGAGCAACGGGGCGACATTCGATCCGACACCGTAGAACGCGCCGGCCATCCCACCCGCCACACCGGCGATGAACCAGATCAACACGGTGACAACCAACGGCCGGATCCCGCTTGCCCGCGCCAGATCCTCGTCACTGGCGAGTGCCCGGATTTGCAGCCCGAAGCTGGAGCGTTGGATGAACCAGTAGAGAGCCAGGGCGAGCGCGGCGACACTCGCTACCGCAAGAAGACGGAATGATGACACTCCCACGCCAAGCACTTTGATGGATGTTGGAGGTGGGACATCGTAGAACCGGACCGGGTATCCAAAGACAAACTGAAGTCCGTGACGCAGGAAGATCGACAGCCCAAAGGACATGATGATCAACTCGAGGGCACCAACGTTGCGCCGTTTTGCCGGTCGGAAGATCGCGAAATAGGTTCCAACGCTGACCAACCCTGCCAGCAACCCGGCAGGCACCAGGACGGTGTAGAAGTTGAGGCTGAAAGTCGTGTTGAGCCACATTCCGAAATAGGCACCGAGCGTGACGGTTTCGGAGTAGGCAACATTGATGAGACCGGTGAGGCGGTACAGCAGGGCAAAACCGATGGCTGCAAGCACGAGAGGGGCGTGCTCGGCGAGGCCGATCACGATCGACTCTTTGAGGAATTCGAGATCCATCAGATCGTGGTCCTGGCGTGAACATCAAGCGGCGGGGTGGTCGTGGATCCCGGCCCCGGCTCAACGCCGGGCGATTCCCCGCAGCAATCGAGTGATCGGAATCCGCCCGGATCCGACCGAAGTCCTCTGGCTCTCCTCACAGTCCGTCCTTCCCGCAGTCGGTCCGTGGCCTCCTAATTGATAATCGATGATAGATGTTCGATAGTGGGGCTGCAACATGGATTCCCGTCATCCAGCCGGACACCGACGGTGAACCCGTGTGATTCCGTCCTGCGGGCGCTCCGGTTCTACGCGGTGTCGGTCGGTTCTGCGAGCCGTTGGCTATCGGGCGGAAGTGCTAGCCTGCGCCGCAATATGGCGGTGCGCCACGGTCCCGAGACAACCCCGAGAATCAAGCTGCTGGCATGCGCCACCGTTCTCGAGGAGATGCGTCCGCTTCTGTCTCCCGACATCGATGTCGAGATGTTCGATTTCGGTCTCCACCTCCACCCCGAAGGACTGCGTGAAGCGCTCCAGGCAGCGGTCGATGAGGCCGGCCACGACTATGACGTTGTCTTGCTGGGATACGGCTTGTGCTCGATGGCTGTCGTCGGGCTCAAGGCCAATGGGTGCACTCTGGTAATACCGCGGGCCGATGACTGCATCACGGTCTTCCTCGGGTCCCAGGCTGAGTACACAAGAAGATCCAAAGAAGAGCCGGGCACCTACTACCTGACCAAAGGTTGGATCGAAGTGGGTGACACACTGCTTGACGAGTACAACCGGATGGTCACCACGTACGGTGAGGAGCGGGCAGAGCGGATGATGTCGCTGATGCTCCGCCACTACAAGCGGATCCTCTACATCGATACCGGCCATGACGACCAGGGCCCCCATCGGGATCACGCCAGAGCAATTGCGGAGCGCTTCAACCTGGAATACCGCGAGGTCCCGGGCTCGAACCGGCTTCTGCTCAAAATGCTCAACGGGCCATGGGACGACGAGTTTGTTGTCGCCGAGCCCGGGAGCACCATCGAATACATGGACTTCAAGACCACGGCAACTACTGCGGCCAATCTGACCATCGGTGGGGTGGCTCGATGACGGGCCCATGCGAGATCAGCTTCCAGCCGATCGGGCGCCGCATCAGCGTGCCCGTCGGGACCACCATCTACGACGCCGCCAGGGAGTGTGGAGTCGAGCTCACCTCCGCATGTGGCGGCGAAGGTCGATGCGGGTTATGCCGGGTGGAGCCGGTATCGGGTGACGTTTCGGAGGCCGATGCGGCGGAGCTGGCCGTCGTGGGAGCGCAGGCCGACGACGGTCTCCGGCTTGCATGCCGGGTGCACATCCGGGGCGAGGTGGCCGTTCGCATTCCGGAGACCTCGATGCTCTCGGGGCCACGGCTCCAGGTGGCCGGAGTCACGGTACCCGTCGAGCTCGATCCGGTCGTTGTCGCCTACCAGATCCATATGGCGAAGGCCACCCTCACGGACCCCAGGGCGGACCTGGATCGAATATTGGATGCTCTGTCCGAGCAACATCAGGTAACGGTGACCGGGGCACATTCCGATGTGATCCGCGTCATCGGAGATTCTCTCCGCGACAACGACTGGTCGGTGACCGTCTTCGTGCGGGAAGACCACGTCGTCGGCCTCGCCGCACCGGGTGCGACCCCGCTCGGCCTTGCCGTCGACCTCGGTACGACCAAGATCGCCGCCCACCTGCTCGATCTGACAACGGGCGAGAACCTGGGGGCGTCCGGTGTGCCCAACCCTCAGATCGTATACGGCGAAGACGTGATCAGCCGCCTCGAGCATGCCTATCGAAACCCGGAGGGAGGCGACCGTCTGGCGAACGTCGTCCGGGAAGCGATCAACGGTGTCGCACACGATCTCATCGAGATGGCGGGGCGCCGGCCGAATGAGCTCGTCGATGCATGCATAGTCGGCAACACTGCGATGGTGCACCTGCTGCTCGGGTATCCCATCAAGCAGCTCATCAAAGCCCCGTTCATTGGATCATCGGCCAGGCCGATCGATGTAGCTGCGGCCGGCATCGGCCTCAAAGCTGCTCCAGGTGCGCTCGTCCACGTGCCGGGCGCCATCGGAGGATTTGTTGGGGCCGATCATGTAGCGATGATCCTCGCCTCAGGGATAGGTCTCGCCGAGCGCACCATCCTCGGCATCGACATCGGCACCAATACCGAGATCGTGCTCAGCAAGGCCGGAGCGGGCCACCTCACCGCTACCTCCTGTGCGTCCGGCCCTGCGTTCGAGGGCGCCCACATCATCGACGGGATGCGGGCCGCCGCAGGCGCTATTGAGCGTGTCGTGATCACCGACGTCGGAGTCGAATACAAGACGATCGGTGAGGTTCCTCCGATAGGCCTGTGTGGCTCGGGCATCGTCGATGCTGTAGCCGAGTTGCACCGCCATGGCATCGTGAATCCGCGTGGTCGCTTTGAGAAGGCTCATCCGCGGGTGACCATGGGCGAGAACGGCGCCCAGTTTGTGCTCGCTGGGGGTGACGTATCGGGAAGCGGCCGTGATGTTGTAATCACCCAACACGACGTCAACGAGATTCAGCTGGCAAAGGGGGCCATACATGCCGGCGTGGAGATCCTGCTCGAGGTCACCGAGACGCCACCCGACGATATCGACGCTGTGATCATCGCCGGCGCGTTCGGGTCGTTTCTCACCATCGACAGCGCGATAGACATCGGCCTGATCCCGCGTCTACCACGAGCCGGGTACAGACAGGTGGGCAATGCCGCAGTAGTGGGTGCCATCCGCATGCTGGTGTCTGCCGCCGAGCGGCAGCGTGCTGAAGACATCCTCGATGACACCGGGTACGAGGAGCTAACGGTGCAGCCTGTCTTCGGGCGGCGTTTTGCGATGGGGATGCTGCTCCCGGATTTGCAGCGAAACCGTGATCGAGGGAGGACTCGATGAGGATCATTGGAGAGAAGATCAACGGCACCCGGAAGAAGGTTGCGGCGGCGATCGAGAGTCGGGATACCGATCACATCGCAGGCCTCGCCCTCAGCCAGGCCGAGGCAGGCGCCGCCTGGCTCGATGTCAACGCCGGGACCCGCCCCGATCGCGAACCGGACGATCTCGTCTGGCTTGTCGAGACCGTGCAGGCCTTTACCGACACCCCGCTCGTGCTTGACAGCGCCAACCCGGTCGCATTGGAGAAGGCCCTGGGTTATGTCAAGAGGACCCCGATCATCAACTCGATCAGTGGAGAGCCCGACCGCATTGCCGGGGTTCTGCCCCTCGCCGCCAGACACGGGACGGGTGTTGTGGCTCTTGCTATCAGCGAGTCGGGAATCCCGGCGACCGCCGCCGAGCGTATGGAGGTCATCCGCGACCTCATCGGGCACACCCGGGGCGCCGGGTTGCCCGATGGAGACGTCTACGTCGACCCGCTCGTCTTGACCGTCGCCACAGACAACGACAGTGCCGTCATCTCACTCGAGACGATGAAGATGGTTCGTAGAGAGTTCCCTGAGGTCCACATGACCGTCGGCCTCAGCAACGTCTCGTTCGGCTTGCCGGCACGAGCCCAGATCAACCACGGGTTCGTGACCATGGCGATTGCCTCCGGCCTCGATACTGCGATCGCCGATCCGCTCGACCGGAGACTACAGGCGCAGATACTCGTCACCGAGATGTTGCTCGGCCGTGACCGGCACTGTCTCAACTATGTCAGAGCGTCACGGACCGGGCTGTTCGATTTGGTACCCACCCGAAAGGAAGACAAATGACGACGACCGCAGACCTGGTGGCGGCCATCACGGAGATGCGTGAGGACGACGCCGCTGCATACGCCCGGGAGTTGATCGACGGTGGGACCGGACCGGTTCCCATCCTCGACGCATGCCGCGAGGCGATGGACATCATCGGCAAGCGATTTGAAGAGGGCGACGCGTTCATTCCTGAGCTCATCCTCGCCGGCGAGATGCTCAAGTCGGTGACGGAGGTGGTCAAACCTCACCTCAAGTCCGGCGACGCCGAGGAGGCGCTTGGCACGATCGTCCTCGGGACCGTCGAGGGCGATATCCACGACATCGCCAAGGACATCGTCGCCTTCATGCTCGAGATCAACGGCTTTGAGGTCGCCGATCTCGGTGTAGACGTGGCGGCCGCCGAGTTCGTCAAGGCGGTGGGGGAGACCGGGGCGAAGATCGTGGGTCTCAGCGGCTTTCTGACTCTCGCCTACGACCCCATGAAGGACACCGTTGCAGCGCTGAAGGCAGCAGGCTTCGACGGCAAGGTGATGGTCGGCGGCGGCCAGGTCGACGAGAGCATTCGGGAGTACACCGGCGCCGACGCATATGGAAAGGACGCCATGGCCGCAGTGGCTCTGGCCAAGAAATGGTCCGGCGTCGACTGAAACCTGACCTCGAATAGTTGTGATGCTGAGATAAGGAGTCGCATAGATGCTTCCCGACAACTGGAACGGAATGACCCCCGCCGAGCGGCTGGAATTCAGGCTCGCCGGCTGGGCGTCGGCCGGTGGAATGGAATTCGCCTCGCCGGAGGCCAAGGAGAAGTACGAGATCAGGACAAAGCGATTCATCGATGTTCTGAAGCTGAAAGAGCCCGACATGGTCCCGGTCGAGTTGGTCGGCGGCGGAGTGATCGCCCGCCATGCCGGATTTACAGACGGCGACATGATGTACGACTACGAGAAGGCCACCTCGGCGTCGCTGAAGATCCACGAGGACTTCGACATCGACTATCAGGTCGCGGGCAACTTCTGGCCCGGCCCGATGTACGATCGTCTCGGCTACAAGCTGTACAAGTGGCCGGGACACGACCTGGCGGGCAACCAGCCGTACCAGGCGGTCGAGGGCGAGTACATGATGGCCGACGAGTACGCCGAGCTCATCAACGACTCGGAGAAGTTCATGCTCCGCAAGTACTTCCCGCGGGTGTTCGAGTCGCTGGGGGCGTTCTCCATGCTGCCGTCGTTCTGGGGCGCCACGGAACTGCCGTTCGTGCCATTCATGATGACCCCGTTTGGCATCCCGCCGGTACAGGAGGCGTTCGAGGCGTTCCTCGATGCCGCCAAGCTGTCGCTCGAGTTCATGGGTGCCATGGGTGCCCTCGGCGGCCAGATTGCGGCAGTCCACGGTATTCCAGGGACGCTCGGCGGGTTCTCCAAGGTTCCGTTCGACTTCATCGGTGACACCCTCCGGGGCACGAAGGGCATCATGCTCGACATGTTCCGCAGGCCGGACGACGTGGTGGCGGCATCTGACGCCCTGCTCCCGATGGCGATCGAGTTTGCCGTTGGCAACGCCAATGCTTCCGGCAACCCATTCATCTACATCGTCATGCACAAGGGCGCCGATGGGTTTATGTCCAACGACGACTTCAAGCGGTTCTACTGGCCCGGCTTCAAGAAGCTGATGCTGGGCATCATCGAGCAGGGTGCCGTTCCCTTCAACTTCGTTGAGGGCGGCTACAACAGCAGGCTCGACATCATCGCTGAGGATGGGGACATCCCGCCGGGCACCACGATGTGGATGTTCGACAAGACCGACATTGCCGAAGCCAAGAAGAAGTTCGGCCCCTGGGCGGCCATCGGCGGCAACATCCCGGCATCGCTGTTCATGGCCGGGACGCCTGAGCAGATGCGGGACAAGGTCAAGGAGACCATGGAGATCGCCGCTCCCGGTGGTGGGTATTTCATGACCCCGGGTGCGGTCATCGACCACGCCACCGATGCCAACATCGAGGCCTATCTGGCTGCCGGCAAGGAGTTCGGCAAGTACTAGGAGGTGGGAACGATCACCCGGTGACGCAGCGACCGTCGGTAGACGCGCCTGGTAGCAACAACTCGATGATGCGCCGTCTCGTGTCAGTGCTTCGCGACCCGGTTGCCTGGATCCTGGTGATTGCCGGGATCGTGGAGATGATCTCGGGAGGCACAGCCGCCCGCGGTGCGGTGCTGTTTGCTGCGGCCGGGCTGATCCTCGCCGATCGGGTCAGGCTGAGTCGCGGGAAGCCGGTGTCTCCCCTCGCCGCGACGACGCTGCAAGAGGCTCTGGCACCTCATTGGTGGCCCTTGCTGCTCGTCGCGGTCGGAGTAGCCGTCGCGCTATTGCGGGAGCACACTCTGCCGCTCACCGTGATCACGGGCTCGATCGGCATCGCGCTGGTCGGTTGGGCGTGGCTCACCGGTCCCGGAGGCGACACGGCCGCGCCGTCACCGGGCCGTAGCCTTTTGTGGTGGGGGGGCCTGTTCCTGGCGCTGGGCCTCTGGGAGCTGACCGCCCTGCTCGGGCAGCCAACGCTGGCTGTGTACTCGGCCGAGCATCCCACCATCAGCTTCCTCATCGAACCGATACTCGCCACATTCCCGGGTAGGGCGGTCGCGGTCGGGCTGTGGGCAGTTGCCGGGCGGAGTCTGGTCCGTCGCGCATGAGTTGGCGCACCGTCACACTCGTCGGCTACACGGTGATTGCCATCGCCGGATTGACTCTCGAAGTTGTGGCGCGCCGGACGGGGACCATCGCCACGTTTGATGAGTTGATTCGCCGCCTGCTGCGGACCCGATCGGGCCGGATTGCGCTGTTTGCCGCATGGGCCTGGCTAGGCGTCCATTTCCTCGGCTAGCCCGGGATGCCGAGGCTTGTCATGAGCTCGCGCACTCGTCGGGCGATCTCGTCCCGGACATCCCTGACCACTTCGATGGGCTGACCGGCCGGGTCGGTGAGCGCCCAGTCTTCGTACCGTCTCCCGGGGAAGACGGGGCACGTGTCGCCACAGCCCATCGTGATGACGACGTCCGCCGCCCTGATCACTTGTTCCGTCCATCGCTGCGGTGAGGCGGAGCGGATGTCTATCCCCACTTCATCCATGGCGGCAACGGCAACCGGGTTGATGTCGGAAGCGGGCTCCGACCCTCCTGAGAAAACGTCGACGTCATCACCTGCAAGGTGACGAAGCCAGCCGGCGGCCATCTGCGACCGACCGGCGTTGTGGACACAAACAAATAGGACGGCCGGTTTCTGAGCGTTCATCGCTACACCCCATAGTGGACTTGGGGCCGGAGCCTACACACCGGTCCTACCGGCTCCCACCGTCGTGCCGGGGCGTTACCCGGTGCCGGATGCTGCGGGTTTTGCGGCGTGGGCAGCCCGGTAGAGACCGTCGATGATCATGTCGAGGCCGAACTCGAACGAATCGCCAAACTGGTAGGCCTTGTCGAGCACGAGCTCGGTGGCCAACTCGAACAAGTAGGGATACTGCTCTGAATATGCCTGCATCATGCTCACGGCGGCCTCCGAGATCTCAGATCCGGCGCCGCCACCGGGGAGCATCGCCTCCTCCATGGCGAAGCCGTACAGGAAGCTGTCGAGAATGGCGTACGCGTGTGCGGTCATTTGGATCGACAGGCCGCGACGAAAGCAGCCAAGCACGGCGTTGTGGTGTTGCAGCGTCGCAGCTCCGGGTGTGGTCCTCGACTCCATCAGGGGAGGTGCCCATGGATGCCGGTTCAGCACACGGCGAGCTGAGATGTAGCGGTGTCTGATAGCTACTCGCCAGTCGACGTCCTCTTGCGGGAGTTCGATCTCTTCGAACACTTCGTCGACCATGCCGTCGATGATCGCTTCCTTGCTCGGCACGTGGTAGTAGATCGTCATCGGCTTGACTCCGAGCGCCGCTGCCAGCTTGCGGATGGTGAAGCTATCCATGCCGGCCTCGTCTGCCAGCTGTATCGCACCTGCCAGGACTCGTTCCCTGGTTAGGTGCTGATTCGTCGTGGTCGCGGGCATTTCGAACCTTTCCTCAAAAACTCATTGACATCATCGTACTTAGTACGGTAGGTTTCTTTCAAATCGAGACGTACAAAGTACGAAAGCATGAGAAGGAGACGGGGAATGACAGTCAAAAAAGAAACAAAGCCCGGCACGGTTCCGCAAACGATGAACGCCGTGGTGCGTCGGGAATACGGCCCGGTCGACAACGTCCACATCGAGACCATCGACACACCGGCACCCGGGCCCGGCCAGGTATTGATTGAGGTTCATGCCGCCGGGATCGACCGTGGCCAATGGCACGTGATGGCCGGTCGGCCGTTCTTGATGCGGCTCGCCGGGTTCGGTATCACCAGGCCGAAGAACCCTGTTCTCGGCCTCGATGTCTCCGGCCGCGTCGTCGCCGTTGGTGACGGCGTAGATAGATTCAGCGAGGGCGACGAGGTGTTCGGCGTCGCCAACGGTTCCTTCGCCAACTACACGATCGCCGATGCCACAAAGCTCGCGGCAAAACCGGAAGCGATCAGTCACGAGCAAGCTGCGGTTGCAACCGTATCCGGGATCACGGCCCTCCAGGCGATCACCGACGTCGGAAAACTGCGAACCGGGCAGAGTGTGCTGGTTATTGGTGCTTCCGGCGGCGTCGGTAGCTACGTTGTCCAGCTCGCCAAAGCGCTGGGCGCCCGGGTGACGGGAGTCGCCAGTGGTGCCAAAGGCGACCTCGTTCGCTCGATCGGTGCGGATGACTTTATCGACTATACGAGCACCGACTACCTCAACGGATCGAAGACCTTCGACATGATCACCGACATCGGCGGCCGCAATCCGCTGCGCAAACTGCGCAGGGCACTCGCCGAGAAAGGCACGCTCGTCATCGTCGGGGGAGAGGGCGGTGGGCGCTGGACCGGGGGCATCGGTCGTCAAATCCGGGCGCTCATGTTGTCGCCATTCCTATCGCAACGACTGACGATGTTCATCAGTAGCGAGAGCCGCGAGCTCATCGAGCGACTCAGCGAGTTCCTCGAATCCGGCCAGGTCGTCCCTGCGGTTGGGCGCACCTACTCATTCGATCAGGTGCCTCAGGCAATCGCCGACCTCGATGCGGGACGTGCCCTTGGCAAGTCCGTCCTCACCGTCCGCTGAAGATCGATGACAAGAAAGGATCACTCATGACTACAACGCAACTCAGACACGACAGCGGCCGGATGACAACTGCCGTCCATCCGTCCACGCGCAAGACGGTGACGCCGCATCGTGCGGCACGTATTGCCGGTATCTCCTATATCGCCATCTTCCTGCTGGCCATCTTCGCCAACTTTGTCGTCCGCGAGGGCATGGTCGAGCCCGACAATGCCGCAGCGACGGTTGCCAACATCACCGGGTCCATCGGCCTGTTCCGGCTGGGCATGATTGCCTTCCTGGTGATCTTCGTAGTGGATGTGGTCATCTCATGGGCGCTACACATGATCTTCAGGGAGGTCGATCACGATTTGTCCCTGGGTGCAGCCTGGTTCCGGCTTGTGTACACAACATTCCTCGGGGTGGCCCTGGTGTTCTTCTACCAGGTCCTGCAACTTGTCGGTGACAGTGGTATCGCTGCCGCCTACACCGCCGATCAGGTCAACGCCCAAACGATGATTGCGCTCGAGTCGTTCAATAACGTCTGGCTGGTCGGGCTCGTCGCGTTCGGCGTTCACCTGGTAATCATCGGCTACCTGCTGATCCGCACCGGGTATGTATCGAAGGTGCTCGGCTACCTGCTGATCGCTGCCGGCGTCGCCTATGGGCTCGACACGGTCGCTCACACACTGCTCGACAACTACAGCGACTTTGCGAATGTGTTCCTGGCCATGGTTGCGATCCCGTCGATGGTCGGTGAAGGATGGCTTGGTTTGTGGCTCCTGCTTGGCAAGAAGTTCGCTGCCTGATCAGATCCGGCCAACGTAGAGTGGCTGGATGGATTTGACTCTTCGCCAGCTCAACAGGGCGACCCTGCATAGACAGTTGCTCCTCGAAAGGGAGCAACTGTCTATGTCTGCCGCCATGATGCAGGTGCTGGCATTGCAGGCTCAGGAGCCACCATCCCCCTACATCGCGTTGTGGAACCGGGTCGAGAGCTTCGATCCTGCTGATCTAGATGCTGCATTTGCCAACCGTGAGATCGTCAAGGCGACGTTGATGAGGATCACGCTGCACGCGGTGCTTGCATGCGAGTACTCGACATTTCATGAGGCAATGCAGAGCACACTTCGTGACTCCCGGTTGTACGATCGACGCTTCCGCTCGAGCGGGGTGCCGGTCGAGGTCGCCGATGCGGTGTTGCCACATGTGCTCGACTTTCTCTCCGAGCCGCGCCGCAACGCCGATGTCGACGCAATGGTTACCGCACACCTGGACATTGATCCCAAGCACTACGTCTGGTGGGCGTTGCGCACTTTCGGGCCGGTGTGGCGTGCCCCGAACGGTGGACCGTGGGCCTTTGGCGCCTACCCCGAGTACATCGCCGCCACCAGGGACGATATGCCCGATAGGACCCGTTGCATCCAGTATTTGTTCCGCCGCTACCTGGAAGCCTTCGGTCCCGCGTCCCGTCACGACTTCGGGCAGTTTGCGTTGCTTCGTCAGTCGGAGGTGAAGCCGGCGCTTGCCGGTATCGCCGACCAGTTCATCGAGTTCGAGGGACCGAACGGGGAGGAGCTATATGACATCCCCGGTGCAGGCATCCCCGGCGAAGACACTCCGGCACCGCCCCGCCTACTGCCGATGTGGGACAACGTGCTGCTGGTCTACAAGGATCGAAGCCGGATCATCCCCGGGGAGTATCGCAAGGCGGTGATCCGCACCAACGGCGACTCGCTCCCGACTTTGCTGGTCGACGGCTACGTCGCCGGGGTGTGGCGACCGGTGGACGGCGGGATCGAGGCGATGGCATTTCACTCGCTCTCTGATGAAGCGTGGAACGGGCTCGAGTCCGAGGCCGGAGCCCTGCTGAAGATGCTGGCCGATCGTGAGCCGGGCATCTACAGCCGCTACTTCCGCTGGTGGTCGAAGCTCCCCGACGGCGAAACCAGAGTTCTCAACGGCAGCTGACACGTATCGTTATCGTGATTTCGCTTGTGCCGACTCTGCGTTGTGTCACCCCGGCGCGATACGCTGGAGAGTGAAAATGGCACGTGTATTTCAACTGAGCGATCCGGGTCGTGTCGACACGCGTCCGCTGCGAGCTACGGATCGGCTCGAATTCGATCCCAAGCCCGGCGAGGTCGCCATCGACGTCTCAGCGTGTGCGATTTGCCGCACCGACCTGCAGATCGTGGAAGGCGATCTGCCCGCCCGGCATCTGCCGATCGTCCCCGGTCATCAAGTGGTAGGCCGGATTCGAGCCGTCGGTGATGGTGTCGACAACTGGCAACCGGGGGCCAGGGTCGGGGTTGCGTGGCTTGGTGGGGCGTGTGGCACGTGCCGGTATTGCACCTCTGGCCGGGAGAACCTGTGCGACCAAGCGGAGTTCACCGGCTGGGATCGTGACGGTGGGTTTGCGGAATCGATGACGGCGCGCGCCGATTTTGTGTTCGCCATGCCGATGTCGTTCACCGACGAGCAGGCTGCACCATTGCTGTGTGGCGGCATCATCGGGTATCGCTCGCTGAAGCTGTCCGGGATCGAGCCGGGCGGCAGGATTGGTCTCTACGGCTTCGGCGCCTCGGCACTGCTCAGCTTCCAGGTGGCAAGGCATTGGGGGTGTGAGATCTTCGTCGCGACGAGATCACGCAGCGAGCAGCAACGGGCTCTTGACATGGGTGCTGCCTGGGCAGGGTCGTACCACGATCAACCACCGGTCGAGTTGGATGCGGCGATCACATTCGCCCCGGTGGGCTATGTGGTTGTCGAGGCGCTCAAGGCCATTGCCCCGGGAGGCGTGGTGGCGATCAACGCCATCCACCTCGACACCGTGCCCGAGTTTCCCTTCGACCTGCTGTGGAAGGAGCGCTCCATCCGCAGCGTTGCCAACTTCACCAGACAGGACGCGGAGGAATTCCTGACGCTGGCTGCCGGGATTCCCATCGAAACGATCACCGACCCCTATCCGCTCGCTGATGTGAACATCGCTCTGGCACAGTTGAAGAACGGTGAGGTCAGCGGCGCCGCGGTGCTGCTGGCTTGAACCGTTTTGATGAAGGCGACGGCGGCGCTGCACGGGTAAACCAGACGACGGATGCCATCAGGATGGGTACCAGGCCGAATGCGTACTGGATCGGTATCACGCGATCGAGAGCTCCCAGCAGGCTCGGGGTGATCGTGATCGCCACCCCCGACGCGTAAGCTGCCAATGCGATCAGGCTGGCTTCCGGAAGGTTCCCGTCCTCGAGCAGGAGAGCAAGAGCGACCGGATACAACACAGCTATACCCAGGCCTGCCAGGAATAACCCCACCACGAGGACGCCGAGGTCGGCACCGCTGATGATGATCGCTGCGGCGATCGTAGTGACTATCGCCGAGACATGTATCGGGTTGAGGGAGCCGACGTGTCGTGGTCCGATGAGCCGGCCCAGAGCCATGCCGATGGCGAAGGAGGCAACCAGGCCGCTTGCCGCTGCGTCCGTCGCACCACCGTCGACCAGCCGGGCTGCACCCCAGGTCCAGAAACAGAACTCCGCGGATACTCCGAGGACGATGACGAGCCACCGCAACCAGGTATCTCGGGTCATTGATCCGCGGGCTGAAGCAGGCGAGGCAATCAAAATCTCCGGCCCGGGACCGGGCGTCGGCCTTCTCCAGTTGGCAGGAGCCAGGAAGGGGATGAGCCACAGGATTGGAAGCATCAGAGCTACACGACCCGTCCAGAGAATATGGTCGGCGAGAGCGATGACACCGGGAGCGAGCAGCCCTGCAACGCTGGATGCTCCCACGGCAACCGCCAGACGATGGGCGCGATCTTCCTGCCCGACCAGTGCCGGGGTTGCGATGAGAAATGCGGAAGAACCGGCCCCCTGTAGCAGCCCACCGACGGCTAGGAGCGACAGCCGGTCTCCCAGTGCGAGCAGTCCCGTGCCCATGATCAACATGACGGTGCCTGCGGCAATGACGGCCATAGGCCCACGGCCCAATGCGCGTCTTCCCACCACTCCGGCGCCGAGCAGGGCGAAGCCGAAGGTTGATCCCAGCCACGACAACTGATAGCGGGCCACGTCGAGATCGCGGGCGCCGATGATCAGCGCCGGTCCCAGGCCGCCAAGGCACCAACCTATTGCCGCCTGGATTGCAATTACACGCCGGTCACGGACCAGCACGGTCATGGCCACCCGACGAGTATACGTATCTGTTGCCGGGAACCCTCCGAGAGCCGATTACTTGTCCGGTCGCATCCTCGCCCGGTCTGCAGGGGCCGCCACTCCGCTCGCTTGTGGCATGCCACTGTTGCGGGGCCCGGTGAACTGGGCGTTGTAGAGCTTGGCATATGCGGCGCCCTTAGCGATTAACTCATCGTGGTTGCCCTGCTCCACGATCGCACCATGCTCCATGACGAGGATCAGGTCTGCGTCCCGAATGGTGGAGAGCCGGTGGGCGATGACGAAGCTAGTGCGTTGGGTGCGCAACGCCGCCATTGCGTGCTGCAGCAGCGACTCTGTGCGGGTATCGACCGAGCTGGTGGCCTCATCGAGGATGAGCAGCGCCGGATTGGCCAGGAACGCCCTGGCGATGGTTATCAGCTGCTTCTCGCCAGCGCTGATGTTGGCGCCCTCGTCGTCGACGATCGTGTCGTAGCCGTCGGGGAGACTGTGGACGAACCGATCGACAAAGGTCGCCTCGGCGGCCGCGTGGATCTCCTCCTCCGACGCTCCGAGCTTGCCGTATGCGATGTTGTCACGGATCGTGCCGTCGAAGAGCCAGGTGTCCTGGAGCACCATCCCGGTGTTGGCGCGAACGTCGTGACGTCGCATCTGCGAAATGTCCTCGCCGTCGAGCGTGATCCGACCGCTGTCGAGCTCGTAGAAGCGCATGATCAGGTTGACGAGTGTGGTCTTGCCGGCGCCGGTGGGTCCCACGATCGCGATGGTCTGTCCCGGTTCGACGGCGAGCGATAGATCCTCGATCAGCGGCTGGTCGTCCTCGTAGCGGAACGACACGTGCTCGAAGCTGACCCGGCCGTTCCGGGTGGTGGTGCTCAGGGCGATTGCGTGCTCAGGCTCTTCTTCTTCGGCATCGAGCAGCTCGAATACGCGCTCCGCCGACGCCACACCTGACTGCAGCAGGTTGACCATCGACGCCACCTGGGTGACGGGCTGGGTGAACCGGCGGGTGTACTGGATGAACGCCTGGACCTCACCGAGTGACATCGTGCCGCCGGCGACCCGCAGTCCGCCGAGCACTGCGATGACCACATAGTTGATGTTGCCGATGAACATCATGATCGGCATGATCAACCCGGAGAGGAACTGGGCTCTGAAGCTGCTTTCGTACAGTTCGTCGTTCTCAACCTCGAAGTCGGCTTGCACCTCTACCTGACGCCCGAAGACCTTTGTGAGCGAATGGCCGGTGAAGCCCTCTTCCACCTGGGCGTTGAGCGCTCCGGTATGACGCCATTGCCCGATGAACTGGGTGCGGGAACGTCGCATGACCACCGCGGCGAGAGCCATGCTCACCGGGACCGTCACCAATACGAATAACGCCAGCGTCCACGAGATGTCGATCATCATCACCATGATGAAGACGATCGTGAGGAGCGAGGTGAGCATCTGGCTCATCGTCTGCTGCAGGCTCTGTGCCAGGTTGTCCATGTCGTTGGTGACCCGGCTCAGCAACTCGCCGCGTGGCTGCTGATCGAAGTAGCGGAGCGGCACGCTGTTGATCTTGTCCTCGACCGCAGCACGGAGTCGGAGAACCGTGTTCTGAACGACGTCATTGAGCAGCCACCCCTGGACGTAGGACAAGAGCGTCGAGCCGACATAGAGGGCGAGCACGATCGCAAGCACGTGCCACAGCGCACCGAAGTCGATCCCCTGGCCGGGCACGAGGTCGATACCGCTGATGAGATCCGCGACCTGGCCGTGACCGGCAGCGCGGGCGGCGTCGATGGCCTGCGCCTTGGTCATCCCTGCCGGCAGGGTCTTACCGACCGCACCGGCGAAGATGATGTCGGTACCACGGCCGAGTACCCGGGGCCCGGTGACGGCAAGGGCAACGCTGGCTATGGCGGCGACGATGATCGCCCAGATCTTGGTGCGCTCGGGGTGGAGCCACCCGACGAGTCGGCGTGTCGACGACTTGAAGTTGCTTGCCTTCTGCCCGACCATGCCCCCGCCGTGTGGTCCCCGGCCGGGGGTCATATGACCGGTGATGCGTTCGGTCTTCTTCATCTTTTGCGGAGTGCTCATGACGCCTCCGCCTTGAGTTGGGATTCGACGATCTCCACGTAGGTCGGGCAGGTGGCGAGAAGCTCATCGTGTGTCCCCAGCCCGACCACCGCACCGTCTTCGAGCACCACGATCTGGTCGGCGTCGGTGATCGTGAATACCCGCTGAGCCACTATCAAGACGGTCGATCCTCTCGTCACCGGCTCGAGCGCATGTCGCAGCCGGGCGTCTGTGGCGACGTCGAGTGCCGAGAAGGAGTCGTCGAACAGGTAGATCTCGGGTCGGCGGATAACCGCCCTGGCGATGGCGAGGCGTTGGCGCTGCCCACCGGAGACGTTGGTTCCTCCCTGAGCGATTGGAGCGTCCAGCCCTTCGGGAAGACCTGCGACAAAGGCCTTGGCCTGGGCGATCTCGAGCGCTTCCCACATCTCCTCCTCGGTGGCGTCCGGTTTGCCGTGACGCAGGTTGGAGGCAACGGTTCCCGAGAACAGGTAGGCCTTCTGTGGGACCAGGCCGATCGTGGCCCAGAGCGCTTCCGGGTCGAAGTCACGCACGTCGACACCATCGACGAGAACGGTACCCCCGGTGACGTCGAACAGGCGCGGGATCAGGCTGAGCAGCGTCGTCTTCCCGGCACCCGTCGAGCCGATGATGGCGGTTGTCTTGCCCGGTTTCGCCGAGAAACTGATGTCACGCAACACGGGGTGGGCAGCGCCGGCGTATGTGAACTCGGCGGCACGGAACTCAACCTGACCGTGGGTGACCACGCTGGTGACGCCGAGCTCGGGAGGCACGACCGAAGATCTGGTGTCGAGCACCTCAACGATCCGCTCTGCCGACACTGCGGCGCGGGGGACCATCACCAGCATAAAAGTCGACATCATCACCGAGATGAGGATCTGTATCAGGTAGGACAAGAACGCGGTGAGGGCCCCGATCTGCATGGCGCCGGCGTCGATCCGGTGACCACCGAACCACAGCACGGCGACGGTGGAGGCGTTCATCACCATCATCACGGTCGGGAACATGGCCGCCATCCACCTGCCGACGAATATGCCGATATCGGTCAGCTCTGTGTTGGCGCCGGCAAACCGGTCCGTCTCGAACGGTTCGCGCACGAAAGCCCGGATGACCCGGATGCCGGTGATCTGTTCCCGCAGCACCTTGTTGACGGTGTCGAGGCGGGTCTGCATGAGCCGGAAGCCGGGCACCATTCGGGAGATGATCAGGCCCGTGATAGCGGCGAGAACCGGTACGGCGACCGCGACCAGCCAGGACAGCCCGATGTCTTCTCGCATGGCCATGATCACACCGCCGACGAGCATGATGGGAGCGGAGATCATCATGGTGAACGCCATTACGACGAGCATCTGAACCTGCTGAACGTCGTTGGTGTTGCGGTTGATCAGCGACGGGGCCCCGAACCGGCCTACCTCACGGCTCGAGAACGACCCGACCCGGCGGAAGAACCGGGACCGGACATCCCTCCCGAAGGCCATCGCCGTCTTGGCGCCGAAGTACACCGCGGTGATGGTGCATGCGATCTGGATCAGTGATACGGCAAGCATCCACGCCCCGATGCGCATGATGTAGCCGGTGTCCCCGGTCACTACGCCTTTGTCGATGATGTCGGCATTGAGGCTCGGGAGATAGAGCGAGGCGATAGTGCCGATGAGCTGGAGGGCGACGACGAATGCAATCCACCGCTTGTATGGACGCAGATTCTCTCTGAGCAGACGTAGCAGCATCAGGTCACCACCGGGTCTCGGGTCATTACGCCGTAGAGGACGACTGTCACGATCTGTTCGACGGTGAGCTTGTCATCCGGGGCGAATAGGGGATGAGTGTTGACAAAGACTAGACCGCGGAGCGCGACCGCGACGCGCGCCGGGTCGATGAGTAGCCGGTCGCGGTGCCGCCCGATAATGCCGGCCAGATCGGCTGTTATGGCATCGAGCGATTCGGATGCGTAGCGTCTCGGGCTGGTACCCGGTGCCGGGTGTTTGATGTCATGCGACATCCCGCGCAACATCCCGACGAGGGCGGTGATCCGCTCGAAGTAGTCGGCGAGTGATTGGGCGGCGGCGAGCAATTGCGATTCGAGGGGGGCATCCTCGGGTATCTGCCGCAGGGTTTCCCGGACCGGGAGCGGGTTCATGGTCGCCTTGACCGCTTCGTGGAGCAGGGTCGCCTTGTCGGGGAACACACCGAATATCGTTCCCTCTGCAATCCCCGCTGCTTGTGCCATCTCGGCAGTCGTGATCGCGGCGCCGCGCTCAACGAGTAGCGGAATCACCGCATCGAGGATGGCGGCGCGGCGCTGGTCTGGTGACATCGGTTTGGCGCGGGTCTTGGGGCTCATAGGCGGGGACGTTAGCTGAGTGAGCGCTCACTCACAAGCCCTCGGATTCGTATGCCACCACCTGCGGTACTTCAGCATCATGCGGGTTGGCCGATAGCAGACAATGGCATTCGAGGATCTGAATCTGTCCGTAGACATACTTCGACCTGTCTTCAGAGGGCGCGCCGTCCTTCATGTGGTTGGAGCATTCAGCGGACTCGTTCTCGCCGTGTCCGGGCACTTCCTGGTTGGTGCCGGCAGCAGGGATCACGATTGCCGCGATCGCGGCGGTGCAGATCCGAACCTGCCCGATTCCGTCTGCGTGGGCCGCCGACATGCTCTATGCGGTGCTCATCGCCTATGGGGCACACGCCCCTGTCGGGCCTGCGATGGTCGTGGGATGGTCGGCGGTCATCGGGATCTTCGATACAGACGAGCGCAGGCTATATCCCGTTGGTGTAGGTCTTGCCGGGTTGGCGGTCGCGGCCGCCTTGGATCCTGCCCATTTCGATCTGACATCGGCCTCGGCCATGACGCCTTTGATTGCGCTGGGCGCCGTGGCCGTCTTCTTCGAGGTCATGTTTCGTGTCGTGGGTCGGTTGCTCCGCGAGAACACAAAGGAGCTTCGTGCATTCTTCGAGCGAGTTCCCGTTGCCTTGGCGAGAACAGCGGCCGACGGTCGCCTCCTTGAATTCAACGGGGCCACCACGGAGCTGTTCAGGGACCCGGTCCTTGGTGAGCCGGTGGCGGAACGCTACGTCGATCCTGAGCGCCGCCGCCAGTTCTTCGAGAAGTTGACACGTGACGGCTCCGTCCACGATTTCGAGACGCGGATGATCACCGGTCCGGGAGAAGCGATAGAGGCTCTGGTCTCGGCCAACGCGGTCACCGACGACGGCGGACGCCTTCGATTCATCGAGTCGGCCATATTCGATTTCACCTCTCTGCGGCACCTCGAGCGTGAGCGGGAACGGCTCGCCAGGCTCATCGACGCAACATCAGACCTTGTCGCTCTTGGTAGCTGGGACGGGTCGATTCGATATGCGAACCCGGCGTTTCGTTCGTGGATGCGACGCCACGTAACCGACGAGGAGTACGTCGATCTGGGGCAGCCGATCAGCCGGTCTGATGAGAAGATGCTGGCCAGGGCGCTACGAGCTGACGGCAGCTGGGCGGGTGTCTTGACCGTCCACGGGCGGGAGGGTGATCGCACCGTCAGCCTGCTGGCGCAGGTCCTCGATATCGGTGGAGCGCCGACTATCGCCTCGATTTCCCGAGACATCACCGACGAGATCAATGCCGAACGCCAACTCAAAGAGTTGATCCGGGCCAAGGACGAGCTAGTGGCGTCGATCTCACACGAGATCAGGACGCCGTTATCGGTGGTGATGGGTCTCGCATCGGAAGTGAGGGACAACTACGTCGACTTTGACAGTGAGACCCACAAGGAATTTGCCGTGATGATCGCCGATCAAGGCCAGGAGATGGCCAACATAGTAGAAGACCTCCTCGTCGCCGCCAGCGCAGATACGGGCGGTATCGTGCTGGTACCAGGCACGGTCGACCTTCGGGAAGAAACAGCGGCAACGTTGCGGGCGCTGCCCGACGGGGGGAACGCCGATCGGGTCGAGAATCAGGCAGCAGATGGTTGCTGGGGTGATGCCAGCCGAATTCGTCAGATTCTCCGCAATCTCATCATCAATGCTCAGAGGTATGGCGGCGAGAAGGTCGTCATCACAACCCATAGGGAAGGGGACACCATTGTCCTCGACGTCATCGACGACGGATCCGGAGTTCCGAATCCGGAAATCGCAACGATCTTCGAGCCGTTTGGTCGCGCTCACACGGCGGGTACTCAGCCGGGATCAATCGGGTTGGGGTTGAGTGTTTCCCGGGATCTGGCGCGCTGTATGGGTGGTGATCTGGAATATGTGAGGCGTGAGGAAACGACGGTGTTCCGGTTGACGCTCCCTGCAGGACCGTCGTCTGGTCGCGAGCAGACCGCGGACATCGACGCTCGCGCGAGTGTTGTGTAGTCCGGCGCCGGTGTAGTGAGCACAGACCAATCCGAGCCGGGGGTGGCTGCCGCTCAGGGTATCTCTGGGACAAACTGGATTACTCCCCATTCGCCGCTGCTCATCCATTCCGGATCGGCCCTTTCCGCTTTCGAGACGGTTTCGGGGCTCAGGCCCGCGGCCACCAGCGACTTGGAGGTCCGTAGGGCGACGATCGGCTGGAGAGGGCGTACGATTTCCTCCATTGGTGTCGTCGGCTTCCAGTGGAGATCGCCGAGCAACCGTCGGTAGTTGGCGTCGCCCTTGATGATCACGATATCCGCAGCCGAGAGATCATCGATCAGGTCGGATGGGCATTTCCAGAAGGCGAGTGGGGAAACCCAGAACGGGTGCGTCGTCGCGACCAGGGCTCCGGAAGTCCTGGCTCGCATCAGTGTCTGCGCAATGGCGCCTGTCGGGCCCGGCTCGCTGCCGAGACGGTTGATGGTCCTTTCGAGGTCGGGCAGAGTCACGTCCGACACGAAAGCCGGGTGCGGCTTTGCGTGGATGGTCACCCGGTCGCCCTGATTCAGGAGTTGTGCGGTCAGCATGAGATCAGCGACGAGCTCTGCACCCGAGTTGTCGAGGACGACGTGGATATCGCTGCCGTCACCATTGAGCAGCTCGACAGCCCGTTCGGTGTCATCGACGAGCAAACGCTGTGATCGATCCAGCCCGAGGATCTCCGCGGTTCGGGCGGCTGCAGCCTGGTCACCGGCAGGCCATAAGCTGCGATCGACACGGTTTGCCCACAGCGACGCCGACAGCAGGATCGGCAGATCTCCGAGTAGCTGCGCGAGCCTTCCCGCCAGCGGTACCCCTGCGTCGAGGTCTTTCTGCTTATTGGAAGCAAAGGGGTCGAGGCCCTGGCCCGGCCCGGGCTGCCAATAGCCGGTCGCAGCCAGCAAGCGTCGGTAGAAATACGTTTCGGCAAAGAACCACGGCACGTCCAGCCATGTCATCCCGAGGTACGGGTTGACATATCCCTCCCATGCGGCGGCGTCGTCGGCAAACGGCTCTACGAGCCCGGTGACAACTCCGTGGTTGATCTCCTCGATGAGTTGCTCGAGCTGCTGTGTCCGGCCGGCATCGAGGTCGTTCTCAGCGAGTGCAGTTGAACCAATCTCCGGGAGGCGACGTACGACTGAATCCTCGGTGAAGGTACCGGCCTCGTTGGCTCGGAGCGGCTCTGGCAGTGAGTTGAAAGGAGTAAGCATCCGTTCTTCTTCGTCGTGCGGTCCAGAACCATACCCTTCCCGGTGATCGGTTCAGATTCGTGACGTCGGGTGATTGGCGTGATGACAGAAGCCACACGCACCGGTTGAGGTTTGCGGCTTCGGTAGCATGCGGCACCCCGACCAGGAACCGGTATGGCGAGTCCTCCCGCTGACACATCTGAAGTTGTCGCTCTCGAAGGTGTGTCGGTCGTGCGTGACGGGAGATACCTGCTCGAGGATGTCAATTGGCATGTGGCCCGGCACGAGCGCTGGGTCGTGCTCGGCCCAAACGGTGCCGGCAAGACGACGATGCTGCAGGTCGCCTCTACTTACATGGGCCCAACACGGGGAACGGTTCGGTTGCTCGGCGGGATTTACGGACAGACCGATTCCCGAAAACTGAGGGAGCGGATCGGCTACGCCGGTGCCGGCCCTGCCAACCTGATTCGCCAGGAGCTGCCGGCGATTGACATCGTCGTCACCGGTCGGCATGCGTCTTTTGTGCCCACGAGGTTTGACACATATTCCGACGAGGACTGGATGCGGGCGCACCGGTACCTGGAACGTCTGGCGGCCGGGCACCTCGCCGACAGAAGATTCGGTACGTTGTCCTCAGGGGAACGGCAGCGTGTCCTGATCGCCAGGAGCTTGATGACGAGCCCGGAGGTTCTCTTTCTCGACGAGGCGATGACCGGCCTCGATCTGGGCGCCAGGGAGCGCCTGGTGGCATCGCTTGCCGAGCTTGCAGCCGATCCCACCAGCCCGGCCGTCGTTCTGGTCACTCACCACGTCGAAGAGATACCACCGGGTTTCGGCCACATCCTGTTGATGGCAAGCGGGACCGTCGTCGCTGCCGGGCCCATCGAGATCGTTCTGGACAGCGAGACGTTGAGTGCTTGCTTCGGCCAGCGTCTGTTGGTCGAGCAAAGGGAGCAACGATTTCACGCCCGATCTTGAGACAGACAACCGCAGGTGGCGACAGGCCACCTGCGGTTGGATAGGCTCGAGTGCTGCTACTTGTTGGCGGCGACGTGCTCACGGACGGCATCCGCGATGTGATGCGGGGAAAGCCCGTACTTTTCGAGCAGTGCCCCGTCGGGACCTGACTCGCCGAAGATATCGTCGATGCCGTGCAGCTTTATCGGCATCGGTGCCTTCTGCGACAGGATTTCGGCGATTGCACCACCCAGACCGCCGACGATCGTCCCTTCCTCGGTGGTGACCACGAGGCCGGTCCTCTTGGCCGCTGCGACCACATCGTCGTTGTCCAGCGGCTTGATCGTCGGCACGTGGACCAGGTGAACGTCGATTCCCTCACCGGCGAGCATGTCCGCGGCCTCGAGAGCCCTGGCGGTATGTGGTCCTGACGAGAACACGGTCACGTCACTGCCTTCACGAAGGGTTACGGTCTTGCCAATCTCGAACTTGTAGTCCTCGTCGAAGAGAATCGGTACGTTCGGACGGGTGAGCCGGAAGTAGACGGGGCCGTCGGATTCGAGGCTGGCCTTGATGGCCGCCCTGGTCTCGATCTCGTCGCCCGGGGCTATCACCGTCATGTAGGCCATCGCCCGCATAATCGACACGTCGTCGAACATGAGATGTGTCTTCCCGGTGCTGCCGGCGAGTAGCCCGGCGTAGCCGGCCATGATCTTCACATTGGCCTTCGGCTGAGCGATCAGCACCCGGATGGCATCGTGTGCCCGGGAAACGACAAATGCAGAGAACGTGCTGACGATCGGGATGAGCCCGTCAACGGTGGCCATGCCTGCTGCCATGCCGAACATGTTCATCTCGGCGATGCCGACCTGGAAGAACCGGTCACGGTGCGCCGTCTCGAAGATGTCCGTGCGGGTTGAGCTCCCCGTGTCGCCGTCGAGGACAACGATCTTGTCGTTGGTGTTGGCGGCCTCAGTGATCGCCTCACCCATCGCGACGCGAAGTGGCTTGCCCATGGTGAGCGTCGTCATTCCGCACCTCCTTCAGGTTCGCCCAGTTCTTTCATGGCAGCCGCCAGTTGTTCAACGCTCGGTACCTGGCTGTGCCATCCCGGCTGATTTTCCATGAATGAGACGCCCTTGCCCTTGACGGTGTGAGCGACAATCGCAATCGGTGCCCCTTCTACTGTCTTGGCCTCTTCCAGAGCTCCCAGAATGGCTGAGATGTCATGACCGTCAATCTCAATGACGTGCCAGTCGAAGGCACGCCACCGGTTGGCGAGCTGATCGCCGAGGTAGGGGCTGATGCGTTCATCCAGCGTTTCGCCGCTCCAGCCGAACTGCTGGAGCTTGTTGTGGTCGATCAGGGCGACGACATTGTCGAGCCCGTAGCGGGCGGCAACGTGGGCGCCTTCCCAGATGACACCTTCATTGCACTCGCCGTCGCCGACCATCACGTATGTCGTGAAGTCTCTTCCGGCGGCACGGGCACCGAGAGCGATGCCGAGTGCGGCTGCGAAGCCGAGCCCGAGTGATCCCGAGGACATGTCGACGCCGGGGGTCACGGTCTGGTCGGGGTGTCCCTGCAGCCGCGAGTCGATGGAGTCGAATGTCTTCAACTCGTCGACGGGGAAGTAGCCCCGCAACGCCAGTGTCGCGTAGAGGGCGACTGAGCTATGCCCTTTTGACAGGACGAACCGATCGCGATCCGGTTCTGTCGGATTGGCCGGATCGATGTTCATCACGCCGAAGTACAGCGCGGCCAGCATGTCCGCTGCGGAGAGCGGACCGCCGATGTGTCCGGCCCCGGCGACGTGGACCGTCTTGAGTATCTGTACGCGGATCTGGCGGGCGAATTCCGCTAGTTCGGCCGGGGAATATGTCATCGTTTGGGTCATGAAGGTCGTCCTCCTGCTTGGCTAGCCCTGCTGATCATTTGGTATCTCTCTTTGCTGCTCGTTCCATGGCTTCCAGCATCGGAAGCGACTGGCCACTGAGGAACCGGACCAATGCGCCTCCGCCGGTACTCACGAAATCAATGTCATCCAGGTTGACGAATCTTCGGGCGCTGGCGACTGTGTCGCCTCCACCGATTACCGACTTCCCGGAAGCCGAGGCGACGGCCTCCCACAGATGCCGTGTGCCGTATTCGCCTGCCGACGATTCGTAGACGCCGGCGGGCCCGTTGACAAAGATGGTGGCTGCTCGGGCGATCAAGCCCCCATAGTGGGCAACAGTCCGCGACCCGATGTCGATGATGAGGCTGTCGGTCGGGAGGTCCGCGGCCTCGATCTCGACCCGGTTTCCGTCATCGTCGGCGACAGCAACATCGGTCGGCACATGGATCCGGTCGCCGTATGCGGCAAGCCATTCGCTCGCCAGGGGGATGAACTTGTCGAGAGATCGGTCGGTGATGAACTTCTTGGAGGCCTCGCCGAGATCGACCCCTTTCGCCCAGAGCATCACGTTTGCGGTGACGCCCGAGGTGATGATGTTGTCGGCGGTGCCGTCCTGGAGTACTTTGCCCATCATCGCAAACGCGTCGGAGATCTTGAGACCTCCCAGCACGAATAGGCAAGGGCGGGCGGGGTCCTCGGCAACGCTCGAGAGCGTGTTCACCTCGTCCATCAAGAGCAGGCCGCCTGCCGATGGAAGGATTTCTTGAAAACCCACCAGGGACGGCGCGTTGCGGTGAGCCGCGGCGAACGCATCGTTGACGTACAGGTCGACCAGTGGTGCCAAATGGCGTACCAGATAGGTTCGGGTCATCTCGTCAGGAGTCTGCTTGACCGCGTTCTCGAACGTCGAGACCTCTTCTGTGAGGATCCTTATGTTCTCGAGGAGAAGTATCTCGCCATTGTTCAGGTCCCCGATTGCCGTGCGCGCCGCGGGCCCCGCTACGTCGTCGATGAACTTGACCTCGCGCCCGAGCTTGCTCGTCAGCTTCTCCGCGTGCTCAGCCAACGACACGAGGTTGTGATAGTCGAGTGTGTCTCCCTGGTGGGCGATGATGACTACCTTCGCACCGGCGTCCGCCAAGTAGGCGATTGTCGGCAAGCTCTTGTCCAGTCGATTCTCATCGGCAATCCTGCCGGTCTCACGATCGATCGGAGAGTTGATGTCGGGTCGCAACAGAACGGTGCGACCCTCCATCGCGACATCTTCGAGTGATCTTATGTCCACCGGATCTCCGTTTCTCAGGCCGAGGCACGCATAGCGGCTGCGATGGCGGCACCCATCTCGTCGGTGCTCGCGGATCCACCCATGTCCTTGGTCTTGACCTCACCGGCGACGAGCGTGTCGATGATGGAACGCTGTATATGGGCACCCGCCTCTTCCTCACCGAGCGTCTCGAGCATCATGCGCACAGCTTCTATCGATGCGATCGGGTTGACGACGCGCTTGCCCGTGTACTTTGGAGCAGAGCCGTGGATCGGCTCGAACATCGACGGGTAGTCGCGCTCGGGGTTGACATTCCCGCCTGCGGCGAACCCCATGCCACCCTGGAGCATCGAACCGAGATCGGTGATGATGTCGCCGAAGAGGTTCGACGCGACGATGACATCGAACCATTCCGGGTTCTTGACGAACCACATTGTCATCGCGTCGACGAGGGCTTTGTCGGTCTGGATGTCGGGGAAGTCGCTGGCAACGGAGTCATAGGCCTCGTCCCAGAACACCATCGAATAATTCAGAGCGTTCGACTTGGTGCAGTTGGTCACCCGGCCGACCGGGTTCGCCGAGCCGAGCTTCTTGCGCTTGCGGGCCTGTTCGAAACCGAATCGGATAGCGCGCTCACAGCCCTTCCAGGTGAATACGCCGGTCTGGAGGGCGAATGCGTCGGGAGTCCCCCGCTTGAAGAAGCCACCGATGCCCGAGTACTCGCCCTCGGTGTTCTCCCTGATCACCAGCATGTCGACGGTCTCGGGGGTGGCCGTCGAGATGGGGGAGGACACTCCGGGGTAGAGCTTGATCGGGCGCAAGTTGACGTACTGGTCGAATCCCTTGCGGATCGCAAGCAGCAATGTCAGCGATACGTCGTCGGGAACCTTGTTGGCGTCACCGATGCAGCCGAGGAAGATCGAATCGAAGCTCGACAGCGTCTCGAGGGCGTTGTCGGGCATCATGGCGCCCTTCTCCAGATACCGATCGCAAGACCAGTCGAACAGTTCGGTCTCGACATCGAAGCCGTGGATCTCAGCTGCTGTCTCCAATACGCGGACGGCTTCTTCTGTGATTTCTCCGCCTACGCCGTCTCCGGGAATGAGAGCGATTCGATATGACGTCATGATGTCTCCTTGGCGGGTTCGGGCAACACTACGGATGGATCATTGATTATCGATTATGGTGCCATTTTTTCATTTTGGCTACCCCTCCCAGTCGGAGACGAACCGGCTGAGCCTTGGGAATGCAATAGCATAGTAGTTTGTCTGATTGTCAGCGCAATTTGCCATATAGGTTACAAACGTTTCCTTCGCGTTGCTGAATTGGCCGGCGCCCACGGTTGACGTGTGGGGCTCAATCGACCCAATCGACGAGGAATCGCTCGAGGCGGGGAAAGACAACCTCGTAGTAATCCGACGGGTCGTCTTGGAGATTGGCGACGTAGTTGACGAACATGACCGATCGTGCCGCCATGAAGTGCTCCAGCTCACCTTCGTACGTGACCGGCCAGGGAGCGACCGAGCGATAGCCATCCTTGAATGCGGCAACGAGGTCCGCGTAGCCGGGGTGGGTTCTCTCGTAAAACAAAGTGATGGCAACATCCTGGACTCGATGTCCCCACGTGACATCCTCAAAATCAAAGGCAATCAGCCTGTTGCGATACCGGTGGACATTGTCGGGATGCAGGTCGCCGTGAATCATCTGTGCTTGTGAGGGATCGAGCCGGGCGAACGCCGCATTCAACGCCGGCATCACATTGTCGAGAACGGAGCGGCGTTTCGAGTCCAGGTACTCGTCCATCCGCGGTTCGTAGATGACGACCGGGTCGACATCGTCGGGCCAGTAGAACACGCGGTCCCACGTGAGCGGACGGTGTGGGGGAGCAAACGATGCGCCATGCAGGTGTAACCCGGCCTGCAACCGTCCCAGTTGGCGGTAGCCGGTTTCGGTGGGTCTGTCGCCGAGGATGCGGCCGGGGATCCACTCAAAGAGCACACATCGCCGCATTCCGGGGACCCCCGGCGCTCCGGCGTACACGTAGCCATTCCCGTCGCTCGTCGCGACAGACCGGCATACATCCAGGTCCGTATCGGCCGCCAGCGCCTTCAACCAGCCAAGCTCGTTCTCTACATCAAAGTCACTGTGATCCTGATGCAGATCCACCCGTAGTGCATAAGGCCCTCTAGCTGTGTCGACGCGGAAGATAACATTGGTGAAACCGCCGACGAGACGCAGCCGCTCCGGCTCAATCGAGTAGCGCTCGAGCGCCTCGATCGCCAGCGGTCGCAGCCGTCTGATCTGGCCCGCCTCTGTCAGCCGACCCCAGTTCTTCATCTGGATCAGTACCGAACCCGGAAAGCGGCGAGCTCGGGATCGGGCGGCACGTCGTTGGTGCGAACCTCTGTCACCCGTGCCGAAGGCGGCCCTTCTTCCAGGAACCCGAGAAAGCGGGCAACATCCTCATCTGCACCCTGAGCCCACGTGCGGACGGTGCCGTCGGGTTGGTTCATGACCCAGCCGACGAGGCCAAGATTTGTCCCGATCCGTTGTGTCGAGTAGCGAAAGCCGACACCTTGAACCCGTCCCGAAACGGTGGCGACAATGGCATGTTGATCGGCCAACGGCGGCTCCTTGATTGTCGCCGCCAGTGTCGCACATTCGGTGAGGATCCGGTCTGTGGCACACTGGCGGGCATGATTGACCTCGGTGCCGAGATTGCCGCAGCCCTCGATTGCGATGCCATCTCCATGGTGCCACTCGGCGGCGGGGATGTCGCTGATTCCTACCGGGTCGAGCTCGAGGACGGTCGCACCGTCTTTGCCAAGACCAAGTCCGGAGCCGATCCCGGGTTCTTCATCACCGAAGCTGCGGGGCTGCGGTGGCTGCTCGATGCCGGTGCTGTCGCCGTTCCTGAGGTTGTCGCGGTGTCATCGGACCCACCGTTCCTCATCCAGCAGTGGATCGAGCCGGGCTATCCGCACGAGACCACAGAAGCCGATCTAGGCCGGTCGCTCGCCACGCTGCACCGGACGGGAGCGCCCTTTTTCGGGCGACAGGACAGGCGCACCACAACCAGCCGTGGCCTCACCAACGAGCCGGAGCAATCCTGGGCCGTCTTCTACTCACAGCAGCGGCTCATCCCGCTGGCGCGGCTGTGCCGCGATTCCGGCTCCCTCCCTAGCCAGACGGTTGCAGATCTAGAGGACGTGGCACGACGCATTGATGATCTGGTCGGGCCGGAGGAGGCTCCGGCGAGACTGCACGGTGATCTGTGGGCAGGCAACCGGCTGATCGGAGCCGGGGGAGCGAGCTGGTTGATCGATCCTGCCGCATTTGGCGGGCACCGTGAGTTCGACCTGGCCATGATGCGACTCTTCGGCGGGTTCGGCTACGACTGCTTTGATGCTTACAACGAGGCGTACCCGCTCAGTGACGGCTGGGAAGCGAGAGTAGCGCTCTATCAGCTTGCGCCACTTGCCGTGCACGCCATCAAATTCGGTGGTGGCTACGTCCCGGCCACGCGGCAGGCGCTCGACTCGCTGCGGTGAGGATTCCGACATCGCGACCGAAACCCTCAAGAATCGACGTGAGAGGCCGAACCCTCTGCCATGAGTTCATTTGTCGGGTCGCTGCGAATCTCAGCGACAGATGATGTGGTCGAAGCGGTCTTTGACGTATCCGAGCAAGACCTTGTGGTGAGCACCGGTGGCGAGCGCCTCGGGAGCTGGTCGCTGAGTGACGTCGATCTGGACGACACCGGCACCGAGATCTACCTGAGCCTCGGCGGTGAGGAAGTCATCGTCAACATGCCGCAACGCGACGCATTCGTAACCGAGATACATCCCCCCAAGAAGCAGCGGGCGCGGCACGTCAAAGCCAGACATGAGAAGCCTCAGAAGCCGGGAAGGGAACCGCGCGATATCGTCGGAGCGGCAACCCGCTTGTTCCAGAGGGAAACGTGGCAAACCTGGCTATCGGACCGCCTGGTCCGTTGGGTTATCGCCTCGGTCAGTGTCATGATTGTTGCCCTTCTCGCTCTGTTTGCGACGAGCAGCCTCGGGATGATCCTCGTGCTGCTTGGCATGGTGGCTCTGGTCATCGCCGCCCTCGCTGTCAGCGAGGACCTCAACGCGGTTAGCTGGGTTCCCGCGGATATCTCAGAGACGGCCCTTGTTGTCATCGGAGCGGTGGCGATGGTCATCGGCGCTCTTCTTATCACCTTCGGTTGAGAGAGTACTGAGTCACTCGGGTTCGAACTTGTCGACCCGGTTGCAGCTCGAGTGTGAACGGTCGGGCGTGTTACGCGTCGATTGGTCAGTCGCCCGCATGTCCGATCAGGGTACGAGCAGCACCTTTCCCGAAGTCTCCCGACCCTCCAGAGCTCTATGGGCATCAGCGGCGCTGTCGAGTGGAACCGTCCTGTCGATGTTCAGCCCGACTTCCCCGCTTCCGATCATCGTCACGAGGTCGTTGACCCTATGTTCCAGCGCGCTGCGGTCGGCGATGTAACTGCCCATTGTCGGCCTGGTTACGTACAGAGATCCGAGCCGGGCCAGTACCCCGAGGTCGAACGGTGGGACCACACCGCTCGATTGACCGTATAGCACCATCAGCCCCCTCGGCTTGAGGAGTGTGAGCCCCTTCTCGAAGGTGGTTATCCCGACACCGTCGTATACGACGTCGAGCGAGCGATCACCCGCGACTTGCTCGACGGCTTCGACAAAGTCTGCTTCGGTGTAGTTGATCACGTGGGTGGCGCCGGCTTCACTGGCGAGTTGTGCCTTCTTGGCGGTCGACACTGTTGTGAAGACCTCAGCGCCTGCCCTGCGCGCCATCTGGATCAGCAGACGGCCGACTCCTCCCGCGCCCGCATGGATCAAGCAGCGGTGGCCGGATTGGATGTGAAAGGTGCTGTGCGAGAGGTAGTGAGCCGTGATGCCCTGGAGCATCATCGCGGCGGCATCCAGCAGCGAGAAGTCCTCCGAGATCTTGACGGCGCGGTCGGCCGAGATGGCCACGAGCTCTGCGTATGACCCGATCTGGTCGGTCCATGCGACTCGATCGCCTGTGTGGAACCCGGACACTGCCTCACCGACCGCGGCGACGACGCCGCTGCCTTCCAGACCGGGCGTGAAAGGGGTACGCAACGGGTATATGCCGCGGCGGTGATAGGTGTCGATGTAGTTGACACCGGCCGCCACTAGCGAGACGAGAAGCTGTCCGGATTCGAGCTGTGGGTCCGGGGCCTCTTCCCAGAGCAATTTCTCGGGCCCGCCCGGCTCGCGAACTCGTATGGAATGCATGCGACGAGCATACCGAGCCGTGTCGAGTGCCCGGTGCGATAGTGTGCGGGTTGTTGACAACGGGACCGATACGGAGAAGAAATGGTTTTGAACCAAGACGCACAGCAGTGGCAGGCGCTACGGGAGCACCGGGATCGGACCAACTTCGACCTGAGGGCCCTTTTTGCGGATGATCCTGAACGCGCCGGGCGGTTCACACACGAGGCGGGGGAGTTGCTCGCCGACCTCTCCAAGCACCTCATAGATGAGACCACTATCGACCTGCTGGTTTCTTTGGCAGAAGCCTCCGGGTTGCGGGAGCGGATCGAGGCCATGTTTCATGGCGACCACATCAACACCACCGAGGACAGGGCCGTGCTCCACACTGCTCTGCGCGCCGCCTCGGGCGACGAGTTCACTCTCGATGGTGAGGATGTCGTCCCCGAGGTGCACGCCGTCCTCGACGCCATGGGTGCGTTTGCCAAGAGGGTGCGTTCCGGGGAATGGCGCGGCCACACCGGCATGCCTATCCGCACCGTTGTAAACATCGGTATCGGCGGTTCCGATCTCGGGCCCGCGATGGCGTATCGGGCGCTGCGTCACTACAGCCACCCGCAGATCGAAGCCCGTTTTGTCTCCAACATCGATCCCGCCCATCTGGCTGCAGTTGTCGAAGATCTGGATCCAGCGGAGACTCTCTTCGTCATAGCCTCAAAGACGTTCACGACGCTCGAGACACTGACCAACGCCCGCGCCGCCCGTGACTGGACCCTCGAGCGGTTCAGTGGTGACGAGACTTCGATCGCCAGGCATTTTGTGGCGGTCTCCACAAACGAGGACGAGGTCGCCGCGTTCGGTATCGACACGGTCAACATGTTCGGCTTCTGGGACTGGGTCGGCGGCCGATACTCGTTTGACTCAGCCATTGGCCTTTCGTTGATGATCGCCATCGGGCCGCGAGCCTTTAGCGAGATGCTCGGCGGTTTTCGTCTGATGGACCAGCACTTCCGCTCAACACCGTTTCACGAGAACCTGCCGGTGTTGCTGGGGCTCATCGGTATTTGGTACCGCAATGTCCTCGGCTACCCGACTCATGCGGTGATTCCCTATTCGCAAGACCTCGGTCGATTCCCGGCGTATCTCCAGCAGCTCGACATGGAGTCGAACGGCAAAAGGGTGCGAATGGATGGTTCACCGGTCGACACGGACACGGGCCCGATCCTGTGGGGTGAGCCGGGCACGAACGGGCAACATGCCTTCTTCCAGCTATTGCACCAGGGAACCAGTATCGTCCCCGCCGATCTCATCGGGTTCTTCGAGGCGACCGATGATATCGGGAGACAGCACGACATGCTCATGGGCAACCTGCTTGCTCAGGCTGAGGCACTCGCCTTTGGCAAGACGGCCGAGGAGGTGGCTGATTCGGGTGTGTCTGCTGAGCTGGTCCCACACCGTACCTTCCCCGGTAACCGGCCGACTTCGCTCATCCTCGCACCGAAGCTGACACCGGCGGTGCTCGGGCAACTGGTGGCTCTCTACGAGCACAAGGTGTTCACCCAGGGCGTCATTTGGGGAATCAACTCGTTTGACCAGTGGGGTGTCGAACTGGGCAAGGTGCTCGCAACGCAGATCATTTCCGAGCTGGCGGATCCGACGGCGCCTCTCGATCACGATTCATCGACAAATTCCCTCATCGAGCGGTACCGCGGTCACCCTTCCTGACCGACCACCCACGGTGACGTGAGAAGAGTTCACATTCGTGTCACATGACGGTGTGATTCGGTTCACTTCACCTTTCTAGCTTGACGGCAAGTGGGCGAGCGCGGACTGACCCTGAGTCAAACGGAAGGGTGCCTGCCTCAGTGATTGGCCCACGAGCGTAATACTCAGGAAGGTATCAATGAGATCTTTGAACTGGCTAAAACTCGTCACCCTTCTAGCGGCTCTCGCGCTGCTGGTAGCTGCGTGTGGCGGTAGCGATGACGGTGGCGCAGGTGCCGAGACGACGGCCGCCCCGGGGACAACGGCCGCTGCATCGGAGACGACCGCGGCGATGGATGACACCACTACCACCGCAGCCATGGGCGATGTGTCTCAATGGGGACTGCCCGTCATCGACCCGCTCGATGTTCCGGCCGGTGGTATCGGCATCGCAGGGTCGTCCACCGTATTTCCCCTGTCGACTGCCATTCTGGCGCAGTGGATCGATGAAGGTGGCCCGGAGTACTCGATCGACTCGATCGGTTCCGGTGGTGGTTTCGAGCGTTTCTGTGTCGAGGGTGCTTCTGACATCTCGAATGCGAGCCGTGCCATCAAAGACTCCGAGGTTGCGGCATGTGCAGCGATCAACCGCGATCCCATCGAGATTCGGGTGGGCACCGACGCGCTGTCACTCGTGATCTCCGCGGGCAACAGCTTCGCGTCGGAGCTGACACTCGAAGAGCTTGCCAAAGCATTCTCGCTTCCGGACGGCGCAACCTGGGACCAGGTCAACCCCGACTTCCCGGCGCACCCGATCCAGACGTTCTCTCCCGGTACTGATTCAGGCACATTCGACTACTTCAACGAGATCGTCTTTGGAGAAGCGGATCCTTCCCCGATCCTCTCGTCGGGCGCCCAGATCGTCGGTGAGGACGACAACATCACGGTTCGTGGTGTTGCCGAGGACGGCTGCACCGAAGGTGATTTGAGCTCGACGTGTGCCATTGGCTACTTCGGTTACGCGTATTTCGCCGAGAACGCCGACGTGCTCACTGCAGTTGCAGTCGATGCCGGTGACGGCCCGGTGGCTCCCGGTGATGCCACGGTCAACGATGGCAGCTACCCGATCTCGCGTCCGTTGTTCATGTACACCGATGCGGGCATCATCAAGGACAAGCCACAGGTTGCGATGTTTATCGCGTACTACTTGAACAATGTCGACGATCTGATCGGCGAGGTCGGGTACTTTCCGGCCCCGGACGACAAGATTCAGGAAGCTGCGGACCACATCAAAGCCGCCGCGGGCTGGTAGACCGGCTCTCGACACGTTGATCTACGACTGATGGATCACGGGCGGGCCCCAACCGGGGCCCGCCCCGTGCCAGAATCGTGGGACTCGGAACCAAGGAAGGGATGACGCCACAGCATGGCCACCGACAGCGACGTGCACGACGCGAGCATGGAGCAGAAGCTCAAACGCAGACACCGCCCGTTGGAGCGGGTCATCGTAGGCTCGCTATTCATCGCAGGTGCGATCTCGATTGCGGTCACTATCGGAATCCTCTGGGAACTGGGATCCGAGTCACTGCTCTTCTTCCTCGACGGCAAGGTGTCGATCGGGCAGTTCTTTTCCAGCACCGAGTGGCAGCCGCAAGCCGGCGTCTTCGGGATTTGGCCGCTAATCCTCGGCACGCTCTACATCACATTCATCGCACTGGTTGTTGCGATTCCGATCGGGCTTGCGTCGGCGATCTACCTATCGGAGTACGCCAGCGTGCGTGTCCGCAACTTCTTCAAACCGGTTCTCGAGATCCTGGTGGGAATCCCGACCGTTGTCTTCGGATTCTTCGCCCTGACCTTCATGACACCGCTACTGCGGTCGATCTTCGGTGACAGCGTTGTCGGTTTTTTCAACGTCCTGTCTGCGGGGATTGTGGTCGGGCTCCTGATCGTTCCGCTGATCAGCTCGCTCGCAGAGGATGCCATGGCGGCCGTGCCCAACTCGCTGCGACAGGCCGCATACGGACTGGGGGCGTCACGACTCGAGGTATCACTTCGTGTTGTTGTGCCCGCCGCGCTGTCGGGGATCGCCGCCGGCATCGTGATCGCCATGTCGAGGGCGATAGGCGAGACCATGGTCGTGACGCTCGCTGCAGGGGCATCACCGCGCAACTTCCACTTCGGCACCGATCCGTTGTTCGGCTCCATCCTCAACCCCTTCCAGGGTGCTCAGACGATGACCGGCTACATCGCCATCACAGCCAGCGGCGATCTCAGCTACAACACAGTCGACTACAACTCGATTTTCGCCATCGGGCTCACGCTGTTCTTGATGACCTTCGGTCTCAACTCGGTGAGCAGACGCATCGTCAAGCGCTTCCGGCAGGAGTACGAATGACCGTCACCGCCCCTCCTGATCGCGAACGGCAGGAGTACTTCCCGAGTGGGGATGACTACCAGCATCTGCTCCACAAGAAGTCTCGCCGCGGCTGGACCGTCAAGATGATGCTGCTGCTCCTGCTCGCGACTGCAGTGCTCGGCCTGGTCATCCTGCTCTACACAATCGTCGACGACTCCTTCGGGCTAGTCGCCGTCGTCAACCAGAACGAACCCGAGGACATCCTGGCCAGCTACGGCTATGACCCGGCGGTCACGGCTCTCAGCGATCTGAACAAAGAGCAACTCGTGGACGTCCTTGCCGGCACTGTTTCGAGCGGGGTAGGCCGTCGTCTCGAGCGGGACAAGCGTTTCTTCGAGGATCGCCTTGTCTTCGAGTCGCAGGAGAAGTGGGACGAGATATGCGCCTCAGACGAGGCGCCGACCGGTTGCGATGGTGGCGTACGGGACAAAGGCGACGTGCTCGAGTTGGTAGAGGAGCGAGTCATCGCACCCGACATAGTTGCCGCGGAAGGATTGACGGCCTCCATCCTCAACCCCAACGGGTTCAAAGATTCTGTGGAGAAGGACTTTGTCGAGAATCCGGCCTCGTACGGCGACTACTCCTATGACCAGGTGCGGTACAAGTGGCGGGCGTGGTTCAGTTGGAAGTTCGTCACCAGCCCCGCGAGCGACAAACCGGAGATCGCAGGCGTCCGCACCGCGGTTCTGGGATCGATCTGGTTGGTGTTCATCACAGTGCTGTTCGCAGTCCCGGTGGGAGTCGGCGCAGCGATTTACCTCGAAGAGTTCGCAAGACCGACCAGGGTCAACGACTTCATCCAGACGAACATCAATAACCTGGCCGGGGTCCCATCGATCATCTATGGCATGCTCGGCCTCGCCATCCTGGTGCGTCTTCTCGAGCCGATAACGTCGGGGTCTCTATTCGGGGAAGGAGCTCCGAACGGGCGGACGATTTTGTCGGCTGGTTTGACCCTAGGCTTGCTGACTCTCCCCGTTGTGATCATTAGCTCTCAGGAAGCGATTCGAGCCGTGCCCAACTCGCTTCGCAACGCCGGTCTTGGTCTCGGAGCCACCAAGTGGCAGACGGTGCGTAGCCAGGTGCTGCCGGTGGCGATTCCGGGCATCATGACGGGTACGATTCTGGCGGTGGCGCGGGCGATCGGCGAGACCGCACCGCTGATCCTGGTCGGTGCTGCCAGCTTCATAACCGTCACTCCCAATGGCCCGTTCTCTCAATTCACTGCCCTTCCCATTCAGATCTTCCAATGGACGTCATTCCCGCAGGAGGAATGGCGCCATCTCGCCGCCGCCGCCAGCCTGGTTTTGCTGGTGCTGTTGCTGACGCTGAATGCGGTGGCCGTGATACTCCGCAATCGCTACTCGAGGAGATTGAACTGATGAACGACACACCAGAAAGCGCCGTTGCGGCGCCGATGGCGCCAACTTTCGCGGTCCGTGAGACCGGAACAGAACCGGACGACGATAGGGCCGTCGGAGCCGGGCCGGGTGTCCTCGAGACTGTCAATATGAGTGTCTTCTACGGCGGCTTCAAGGCGGTTGCCGATGTGTCCATGACATTTGCCTTCAATGAGATCAGTGCGTTGATTGGGCCTTCTGGTTGTGGCAAGTCGACGGTCCTTCGCTCGCTGAACCGGATGAACGACTTGATCCCCTCAGCACGAGTCGAAGGTCAGGTGAAGTATCACGGCACCGATATCTATGCCGCCGATGTCGACTCCGTCGAGATTCGGAGACGAATCGGAATGGTCTTCCAGAAGCCCAATCCGTTCCCCAAGTCGATCTACGACAACATTGCCTGGGGGGCGAAGATCAACGGATTCAAGGGGTCGAAGTCGGACTTGAACGACCTGGTCGAGGCGTCGCTGCGTCGGGCTGCACTATGGGCTGAGGTCAAGGACAAGCTCAGCGAGAGCGGGCTGTCGCTCTCCGGCGGCCAGCAGCAACGGCTCTGTATCGCTCGCGCCATTGCCGTGCAACCAGACGTGATCCTCATGGATGAGCCGTGCTCTGCTTTGGACCCGATCGCCACCCTGCGGATCGAAGAACTGATGCTCGAGCTCAAAGAGGACTACTCGATCATCATCGTGACCCACAACATGCAGCAGGCCGCCCGCGTCTCAGACAAGACGGCGTTCTACAACGTCGAGCTCGACACGAAGGGGCAGCGGACCGGGTATCTGGTCGAGTTCAGCCCTACCGACGAACTGTTCACGTCGCCGAAGGAGAAGGCGACTGAGGACTACATCACCGGCCGCTTCGGTTAGCCCAGGGGGAGCCCATGACCGTGAATCGAAAACCTGGGTCCGAGACGCCGATGCTGAGCGACCGCGGCCGTCAGCACTTTCAAGAGCAACTGAAAACGATCCAGCGCGATCTGGTCACCATCGGCTCACTCGTTCTCGAGAATGTGCGGCTTGCCGGGGATGCCATGGTGGAAGGCCGACTGGATCTCGTCGAGCAGGTACGCCGGGCCGATGACCGCGTGGACCAGATGTATCTCGAGACCGAGAAGCTGACGTTTGGCACTCTGGCGCGTCAGCAGCCCGTCGCCGGTGACCTGCGTTTTCTCGTGTCGGCGACGCGGATTCTCTACGAGTTGGAACGATCAGGTGATCTCGCCAAGAACTGCGTGAAGATAATGCAGAGACTCGATGGATTTCCCCAGCATCCGGCTATCACACCGTTGCTCGAGTCAACTGTGACGGCCAGCTGCAAGATCTTCGCACAAGGTGTCGACGCTCTCGCCGGGCTCGAACCCGACGCAGGAGAGAGGCTCGATCGCGCCGACGATGAAGTGGACGATCTCGTTTCCCACTTCTACACGATGGTCGGAAAGCACAGCAACGAGGTCGGGCTCGAGGTAGCGATCGGGCTTTCCCGCGTCGGTCGTTTCCTGGAGCGCATCGCCGATCATGGTGTCAACATCGGCGAGCACGTCACGTACATTGTTACCGCGGAGTTTCCCGGCGACGGCTGAGCCGGAGTGCCCGACTCGTAGTCGAGCACTCCGCCAATACCATGACGGCTCATGGCCACCGCAACACGTTCGGATGACCCCTCGCCGGGGAAGACATCTCTGCGCGGCATCGCGATGCCTCTCGAGCACGGTGGCTGGGGCTTTACCCTCGAGCCGGTGTTGCTGGGTCTTCTGATCGCGCCATCGGCATCGGCATGGGAGCTTGCAGTCGCATCACTCGGTGTGTTCCTGGCCAGGCGTCCGGTCAAGCTGGTGCTGACGGATCTGGTGCGACGCCGCTGGCTGTCACGAACCCGTGTCGCTGCAATCGTCGGCGGGGTATACGGCGCCCTGGCCCTCGCCGGTGTCGCCGCTGCCCTGGTGACCGCAGAGCCGCAGTTTCTCACCGCTTACGCATTCGCCGTTCCCGCGGCGTTGCTGGCGCTGCAGGCAGACTCGAAGAGCAAGAGCCGGTCACTGCGAGCTGAGCTTGCAGGGGCGATTGCGATGGGCGCAACTGTCGCTGCGATCGCCCTTGCAGATGGTTGGGCCTACCCGGTTGCCTTCGGGCTGTGGCTCGTGCTCATAGCTCGCGCCACGACCACAATCAGTCTCGTCAGAGCCCAGATACGCAGAGTGCATGGCCGCCCTATCTCAGAGGGGCAGGTATATGCCATTTGTGCCGCGACTCTGGTCGCCATGGCGGCACTTGCCGTGCTCGGCGTGGTGCCATGGCTCTCCGTAGTTGCGATCGCAGCCATCGGGATGCTCGCCTATGCGTCCCTGGTCAGGCCACCGGTGCCTGCGCGCGTTGTGGGCTGGACTCAGATGGTGACCGGTCTCGTGGTGGTGTGGCTCACCGCTGTGGGCGTGTGGCTCGGGTGGTAGGCGACACGCAGCACACGACCTAGCCGAGCCAGTGCACGCGGCACCAGGTGCGTCGCTGACACTCCGGGCATTGCATCCACCGGCTGTAGTGCTTGCCCGGCAGCCAAACCGAGACGAAGGCGACTCTGACACCGAGCTCAACAGTGGTCATCCGCGTGTGATTGAGGCAACGGGAGCATTCGACCACGACGGTGCCCTTTCTCCGGGGGCCGGCGCTGTAAAGGGCGCCCTTTCCCAAGGGGACATCGCCCTCCGGAGCCTGTTCCTGAGGGGGACCGGGCGGGGGTGAGAATAGAGCCTTCTTGCCCATGGGATCGTCAGTGCTCACAGGACCTTCTCGATTGACCTGGCCAACGCCCTGTATGCGACAGCCGGTTTCGAAGACCCGGAGTGGCGGAGCACCGACCTTCCTCGTGCAGGCGCCTCGGCGACTCTCACCGATTTCGGTATCGGCGGGTCGAGCACCTTTAGTTCGTGCTGGCTCTCGACGGTAGCCAGCACCTCGCGGGCAAGTCGGGTCCTTCCATCAAACATCGTGGCGATTCCACCCGCTACCCGGAGTGAGTCGTTGGTGAACGATCGGACATCGGCGATGGTCTCGAGCAGCTGTCCGACACCTCGATGGCTGAGCGTGTCGCACTGAAATGGGATCGCCGCCCAATCGGCCGCGGTCAAGCCGTTGATGGTGAGGATCCCGAGGGAAGGGCCGCAGTCGATGAGGATGTAGTCGTAGTTGTCCCGAAGCGGGGTCAGCGCTCTCGCCAGCACGAACTCACGGCCGGTCTTCGTCATCAGGTGGACCTCGGCGCCTGCCAGGTCGATAGACGAAGGGAGCAGATCAGGTCCATCCGGGCTCTCGATCAGAACAGACCGTGCCGTGGTCCGGCCCGCAAACACGTCATGGAGCGTTGCTTCGAGTGATTCGCCTTCGATCCCGGATGCGTAGGTGAGACAAGCCTGGGGGTCGAGATCAACAAGCAGCACAGTCCGGCCCATCTCGGTGAACGCGTCGCCGAGTGACTGCACAGTCGTGGTCTTGGCCACTCCACCTTTTTGATTGGCGAACGCAATCACTGACGCCATGGGAGAAGTCTAGTTGCCGGCTCGCATGCGGAGTTGGGGCGTCAGACCCAGTCGGTGTGAAAGAACTCGCCGCGGGGAGCGTCGACACGCTCGTAGGTGTGCGCACCGAAATAGTCACGCTGCGCCTGAATCAGATTGGCGGGCAGACGTGATGAGCGGTACCCGTCGAAGTAGGCGAGTGCCGTGCTGTAGGCGGGTACCGGGATGCCGGCAGCGACCGCACGGTTGATGGTCCTGCGCCAACCTGGCTGGGCCCGTTCGATGGTTTCGGCAAAGAAGTCGCTGAGCAGCAGATTGGGCAAGTCACGATCGGCGTCAAAGACCTCCATCAGTTGGCCCAGGAACCGCGAGCGGATGATGCACCCGCCCCGCCACATCGAGGCGATCGAGGAGAAGTCGAGATCCCAGCCGTGCTCGGCGCCGGCACCGGCCAGGATCATGAACCCCTGAGCGTATGCGACGATCTTCGACGCGTAGACGGCGTCATGGAGGTCTGCAACCACATCTCCGACTGGATCCGAAATAGCCATGTCCGGCCCGCCCAATCTGTCTGAAGCTGTTCGCCGCTCATCCACGATGGATGAGACGATTCGGGCGTATACAGCCTCCGCTGCAAGCGTGATCGGCTGTCCCAATTCCATCGACGAGACGACCGCCCATTTCCCGGTGCCTTTCTGACCGGCACGATCCAGGATCGCTTCGAGGAGCGGCAGCCCGTCGACGTCGAGCTTTTGCATGACGTCTGCAGTGATCTCCACCAGATATGAGTCGAGCGGCCCTTCGTTCCAGCTTGTGAATACTGCGGCCATGTCGTGGTGGCTCAATCCGAGCCCGCGATGCATGATGTCGTATGCCTCGGCGAGCACCTGCATGTCGCCGTACTCGATAGCGTTGTGGATCATCTTGACGTAGTGCCCGGCGCCGTCTGGCCCGATCCAGTCACAACACGGTATCCCGTCGACTTTGGCTGAGATTTCCTGGAGAATGGGTCGGACCAGGGGCCAGGCGCCTTCGGTGCCTGCCGGCATGATCGAAGGGCCGGTCCTGGCTCCCTCCTCGCCTCCCGAGATCCCGGCGCCGACAAAACGGAGCCCGACTTCCTCGAGCCGTGCGGCACGGGCGATGCTGTCGGTGTAAAGAGAGTTACCGCCGTCGAGGACGAGATCGCCTTCGTCCAACAAGGGCATGAGTTTGTCGATGATGGCGTCGACGGGACTGCCCGATTTGACCATCAACAGTATGCGGCGCGGTTTGGCCAGCGTATCGACTAGCTCTTCGATCGAATGTACCCCGATGATCGAGGTGCCGGCAGCTTCCGAGGCGAGGAACTCGTCCACTTTTGTGGTGGTGCGGTTCCAGACAGCAACCACATATCCGTGGTCGTTCATGTTGAGGACCAGGTTGCTGCCCATGACGCCGAGTCCGATAACCCCTATGTCCGTTTGGTGTTTGCTCATGACTGCGGTGCATACTGGCACATCACCGCTTCGGACAGATACGCCTTGCCCTGGCCACGACAGTGGGTCGGTCGACCCATTTCGAGAATTCCCTTCGCCCGGTCCCGTTTGTTTAGTACCTTTGCAGAGGTGGGACACGCTCCCACCTGTTGCGTGTTTGGTGGTGCGAATGACTCTCGGTAGCAATCGGAAGTCCGCCCTCAATGTGGCGGCCAAAGCAGCCAGGCGTATGAAGCGCGGTCGCGTGACACGTGGAGCGGCTGTTTGGATATGGCTGCTGGCTCTTCTCGGGTTTGCAGCCGCGGCATTGGTCGGGTGGTGGAGATGGACGACTCCTGCGGTTCTGCCCAACGCCCTGGCGTGGTGGGGACTGCTGATTGGCTTCTACCTATCTGAGTGGTTGGTCGTGACTATTCGGTATGGGAGCCGCGCTCATGGCTTCAGCATGGGGGGCATCCTGTTGGTGGTTGGTCTGCTGGTGGTGCGCCCCGTCGAACTGCTTGCGGTTGTTGCCCTGTCCACTGTTGTGTACATCGGGTCGAAGCGCAGAGAACCACTTTCCATCCTCGTACTCCATGTTGGCCGCCGCTTGCTAGAAGCCTCGGTAGCGATTGCGGTGTTCGCACTGGCAGCCCACGGGGGCGGTCCATTCGGCGCAACGGGTTGGTTGGTCGGCCTGGCTGCGATGGTGGCCGCGTTCCTGGCGGGCCATACCGTGTTTTCTGCAGCGAGTGCGATACAGGGATCCGAGTCGTCGCTATCGGAGAGTTTCGAGGCATACGGGTTCGGGGCATTTGTAACCGTGGTCAATGCAACGCTCGGCATGCTCGCGGGTGAAGCGATTTTCTCAGCACCCCGGGCGGCGTACTTTGCGATCATTCCCGCTCTCGGCCTTTTTGCCGGCTTCAGGGCGTATGCCATGTCGAAGCAGGAGCGGGTCAGGCTCGGGCTCCTCTATGACGCCACCCGGGCGTTGCATGCCTCGCCGCAACTGGAGGACTCGCTCCTCGCTGCGGCGGCGCATGCCCGATCCATGTTCGATTCCGAGTTCTGTGAAATTGTCCTGGAGATGGGAGCCGAGCGCAACGGATTCCGGACCATCGTGGGGCCCGGCGAGCACACAGCCGCGATGGAGGCAGTTGATCTGGAGCGGTGGCGGCCCGTTTGGAATCAGGCACAGGAGAAGCGGGCCCCATTTGTAATCGACCGGTCGGGATCACTGGCTTCCTCCGCTGGCGATCGTCGTCTTCCTATCGTGGCCGCGATGGTGGCTCCCGTCCTTGTCGGCGAGACGCATATCGGCATCATCGTTGTTGCCAATCCCATCGACGACGCGGCCCTTTTCTCCAAGTCCGATCTCAAGCTGCTGGCTGCACTGTCCGAGCAGGTGGCGGTTGCGGTCGACAACGGTCAGCTCGAAGACTCGCTCGCAGAGCTCACCCAGCTGAAGGCCGAGCTGCAGCACCAGTCATTGCACGATGGGCTCACCGGCCTCGCCAACCGTTCCCAGTTCGGCGAGGCCATCTTCCATGCGCTCCAGATGAGCCGGCGCACCGGTGGTGACATGAGTGTTCTCCTCATGGATCTAGACGATTTCAAAGAGGTCAACGACAGCCTCGGTCACGGTGCCGGAGATGAGTTGTTGCTGGCGGCGGCCAATCTCCTCCGCTCTGAATGCGAGCGTGAGGACACGATCGCCCGGTTGGGCGGTGATGAGTTTGGCGTCCTCCTCCAGGAGGTCACCGGTGTCCAGGAAGCGACAGACAGAGCGAAGCGCATCCTCACCGCATTCGGCAACCCGCTGAGGGTCTCCGGCCGCGATCTCCAGGCCGACGTGAGTATCGGTGTTGCATTCGGGCGGTATGGCGATACATCCACCCAGGTGCTGCGGAACGCCGATGCAGCGATGTATGCCGCCAAGAGCGACGGCAAGGGCACGTTCCGGGTGTTCGAGTCCAGCATGCACGACGCTGTAGTCGCTCAGCGGAAGCTTCGGGAAGACCTGGAAGCGGCTATCGCCCGTCAGGAACTGCGGCTTCTCTATCAGCCGATCGTCAACCTGGCCGACGGCACTTTGCGTGGTTTTGAGGCTCTGCTCCGATGGCAGCATTCGTTGAAGGGATGGCAGAACCCGACCACATTTATCCCGTTTGCCGAGGAGACCGGCCTCATCCATGACATCGGACGTTGGGTGCTGTGGGAAGCGGCGCGGCGGCTGAGGGAATGGATCGAGATCCTCCATCCCGAACCGGGGGCCTTCAAGGTCAGCGTGAATCTGTCCGCCCGACAACTCGACAACGCCTCGATCGTCGATGAGGTGGCAAGAGTCCTCGCAGAGATGGGTTTCGACCCCAGATTCCTGGTGCTCGAGATCACTGAAACCGCCATGATGAATGCCGCTCCGCAACGCCTCGAGGATCTTCGTAACCTCGGCTGCCCGCTGGCCATCGACGACTTCGGCACCGGCTACTCGTCGCTGGCTTCGCTGCACCGGCTCTCTCTCGATGTCCTCAAGATCGACCAGGTCTTTGTGCAGGGTCTCTCCGACGAGAACGAGAAGGCGTCGCCTTTCGTCGGTACGATGGTCGGGCTCAGTCAGGCGCTCGGTCTGCAGACGATCGTCGAAGGTATCGAAACCAAGGAGCAACTGGAGAAGCTGCGGGAGCTTGGTTGTGACACCGGGCAGGGCTTCTACTTCGCCAAGCCACTGGCTCAGAGCCAGGCGCAACAGCTCGTTGAGCGCCAGGCGAAAGGGGAGTTGGTCTTCGATCTCGACGCCATGGCCAATGGGTATCGGGATCGCCGCCTCCGGTCGGTGCCCTGAGCACCGGCTTCAGATGACCTGCCGTGTCGAGCCACGGCGAAGCTCCGCGAGGATCAGGCTGAACAGGTCGAGGACCGTGGCCACCGCTATGCCGGTGAAGAACCGGTGAAACGAGCGGGCCGCATTGATGCAATCCGTCCATTCGGCATGGGTCGATCCGTCGAGCTATGTAGTATGTCGGCGGTTCCCGGAAGATTCTTCAGCCGGCGTCGGCCGCGGGTCGCGTGACTAGTGTGACTAGTTATCGAGGGCGGCGGTAAATGGCGTCAGTTATAGATCAAGACAGGGTTGGTCCGGCCGATAGGAAGTTCTATGAACAGCGCAAATGCCCCAGGCGGGTCCGTGCGGCCCAAATTCTCCACAGCCCGAAAAGGCTTTGAGAAGGATGAAGTCGAAGCATATTTTGATGAAATGCAGCAGACGCATGACAAGCTTGCAGCGGCTGCAGCACTTGCCGAGCGAAGGCTGACCGACGCGACGGCTCGTCTCGAAGAGAACGAGGCCCGTCTCCAGGAAGCCACCGCACGCATCACCGATCTCGAGTCGAAGCAGGCCGGTAAGCCGGACACAGCGGGCACGGTCGCCGCCGACGATGAGCAGATGAAATCGATGCTTGCCGCCAAAGAGCGGATCATCGATCGCGCCAAAGAGCGCGCACGCCAGATCGAGGACGAGGCCAGGGAGACGGCGCGAGACGTCATCGCCAGGGCCAAGGAAGAAGCCGACCGTTTGGCAGCCGCGGCCCCGGTGGCTGCGCCTGCGACTGAAACGACTACCGGCTCTGTCGCCCCAACACACGAGAGCGTTGTTCTTGCCAAGAAGGAAGCTGCTGTTGTTCTAGCCCGTGCGGAGCAGAAGGCCGCCGCGATCATCGCCGATGCCAAGCAGGTCGAGGTGGATGCCCGCGCCGCGGGTATTGCGGGGGCCAACCTCGATGAGTTGGCCAGGGGGACAATCGACGCCGCCAACGCGCGTGCTGCGTCGATTACCGCCCGCGCCGAGGCAGTCGCTGCCGAGGCATCGCAGAACGCCGCCCGACTCCGTGCCGAGGCTGCCGCCGCCACCGCCCAGGCTCGTGAGAGGCTGGCCGCTGCCGGTGCCGAAGCGAGCCAGAAGACCGCTGAGGCGAATGCGCTGCTCGCCAAGGCACAGCAGATGATCGAGGCGGCCCGCGAGGAAGCCGCCACAACGACGGCTGAGGCGGAATCCAGAGTTCAGATGCTGACCAGGACAGCAGACAACTATGCCGCCCGGGTTCGTTCCGAGTCCGATCAGGCAGCGAAGCGAGTTCGCAGTCTTGCCGATGACGATGTTGCCAAGCTCAGGATCCAGGTCGACGCCGAGGTGAGCGATGCACGCTCACAGGCCGAGACGATGATGGCCGCGGCAGCTGCGTCTCAAGAAGCCGCAGAGGCTGCATTGCGCAATGCGAAGATCGAGGCCAAGAGCGTCATCGATGAGTCGTCTCGCCGGGCAGATGAGATCCGTGCCGATGCCCATCGTCAAGCCGATGAGGAAGCGGCTCGCATCACCGCAGAGATAGAAGATCAGCGCGTCAGGGCCGAGGAAGAAGTGCAGACGTTGCGTCGCAAGGCAGAGCGTGCTCACAAGGAAGCTCGCACCCGTGCCGAGACTGCGCGCCACGATGAGGAAAAGGCCGCGGCTGCGATTGTCGAAGCCGAAGCGAAGGCTGAGGGCATCATCGCTGCCGCCGAGCAGACGGCCTCCAATCGACAGGCCGATCTCGACCGTCAGGCGCAGCAGGCAAAGGAAGAGTTTGCGGTCCGGATGGGCGCCATCGTCGAAAGCGAAGAGGCTCTTGCCGGGAGCATGCAGGATGTCGCCGAGCAGCGGGCGGAGTTGGAGGCTGAGGCCGCCGCCGCACAGGCTGAGATCGCAGCGTTGAAGCAAATGGCCCTCGAGGAAGTCGAGCGGGCCAGGTCGCAGGGCGCCGGCGTCGTCGAGTCCGCCCGAGGTGAGGCAGCACGGCTCATCGTCGAAGCTGAGACGACAGCGCAGGAGCGAGGCGCCACAGCCGAGTCCGAGGTAGCGGACAAGCTGGTCGCGACCGAGCAACGTGTTGCAGACATCATCGCCGCTGCCGAGACCAGCAAGCGCAAGCTCATCGCAGAGGGCGAGACATCCCTGGTCGCCGCCCAGCGTGACGGTGTCACCGCCCGCCGGGCGGCCGGTGAGGCTGCCGGTGAGATTCGCGGCGCGGCAGTAGCCGAATCGGACATGATGAAGGCAGATGCTCGTCGTCTCCTTGCCGAGGCTGAGGAAGAGCGGCGACAGGCGCGTGACGAGCACGCCGAGGCAAGCGTGGTTCTCGATCGGGTCAGGACCGACGCCGAGGCGATTCGGGCGACCGCAGAGCGCGAGGCAACCGAGAGTGCTCTTACGCATCGTGCAGAGGCGGAGCGTCTGGCCAAGCTCGGTGATGAGCTCGAGGCACAACGCAGCGAGATCTATAGCGAGCAGTCGAGGCTTGCGGCGCAGAAGTCGCAGACCGAGCTGGCGCGACGAGAAGCAGAGGAGACCCTGGCGAGGGCACGTGCCGATGTTACGCGGATGCTCGACGAGACCAAGTCGCAAACAGCCGGAGAGCGGGCACAGATCGAGCAGCGGCGTCAGGAGATCTCCCAGGAGCGTGAGGCCATCGAGTCGTGGCGCACCGAGCTGGCAGGTTGGCGGGCACAGCTCGACAAGGAGCGGGCCGCCCTCGACGCATCGAAGTCTCTCGTGGAGCAGGAGCGAGCAGAGCTCAAGCGCGAGATGGCCAAGACCGAGGTTCGCTGGGAAGAGCTCGAGCGCAAGGGCACACAACTGCTCGAAGGGGCGCAGCAAGAAGCAGACGCCATCATCGAGCGTGCCTGGTCTGAGGCCCGGCGCGTGATCGGCAATTCGGATGAGAACGATGAGGCAGCTCGGCTCGCCGAGCTACGGTCCGAGCTCGAAAAGCAACGGAGCGAGTTCGAGAAGAGTCGTGTCGAGTTCGAGCAGAGCCACGCTCAGCTTGAGCTGGAGCGGGCAGAGCTCGCGGCCGATCGCGAGACGTTTGCCGCCGAGATCGCTACTAAGGGCAGTGCCGAAGGTGGCAACATCAGCGATGCCCTCAACGAGCTGGAGCAAGAGCTGGCCAGACTCGACGCAACATCACCGGAGCCACCGAGCCTGGAACCGACTTCTGCTCCAGGACCAGCCGATGCATCTGCCACGTCCAGGGGCAACTGGGACATGCTCTGGTCGGACAAGGACGGTCAAGTCGAAGGCGAGGCCGCGGTGGCTGCCACTGATTCTGAGCCGGAGGCAGACGAAGAGGTCCAGGCGGAGTACGAACTCGATGCTGCCGAGCCCGAAATCGATCGTGAGTCGGAAGAGGCCGTAGACGAGAGCGATGAAGCAGCAGCAGAAGACGCCGTCACAGATGGTGCAGAGGCTGCGGAGAGTTCGACCGACGAGTCCGCCGATTCAGATGATCTCGGAGAGAGCCGGTATGCCCGCAAGGGTCGACGGCTGCCGAGGATCGAGGATGGCAAGGACTCGAAGTCGTCCGGCAGTGGCCTCAGGAACGCGATTATCAGCGGCAACAAGCGCCGCGGTTCATCGTCCTGAGCCGCTCCTGGTCCCACTTCCCCCTGAGACGGTGCCATGAAGCGAAGCAAGAAGATCGCCGGGCGGCGAGCGGCAGCATCATCCGGTGACGATGCCGGCACCGGGGCACAAGGACAACGCGTCTCCAGCGACCCGGGAGATGAGCCTGTTGCCGGATCGGCCGTGCTCCTCAACGAAGGGGAGTCACCTACATCTGCCGACGTTCCCGGGGTCGACGCTCCGGCCGATGTCGCTATCGAGCATGCGCCCTCCGTACTGACAAGGCTCGGTGAGGGCGCCGACGAAACCACCCGTGACCTGCTGTCCGCTGCCGAAGCGCGCGCCAGCTCGATACGAGCACGTGCAGAGGTGGAGGTTGCCGAAGCACTGACGGCAAGTGCGAGGATGCGCTCGGAGGCGGCATCTGTTTCGGCAACAGCTCGCGAGGCGCTGGCAATGGCGGCTACCGATGCGCAAGTCACCCGGAAGAAGGCACGTGAGGCTCGTATCGAAGCCGAAGCTCTACTAGAGCGAGCCCGTGTTGAGGCGCCTCACATAATTGCATCCGCCCGCGAGGAAGCTGCTGAACTCCTTGCCGCGGCGCGTAACAAAGCCTCGAAGACCGAGGTCGACACCCGGTTAATCACAGAAGAGCAGCTCGACGTTGCTCGTCATGAAGCAGCCGAGATCGTGATGATGGCGAGGCGGGATGCCGATGAGGCTCGCCAGCAGCTGCGCGAAGAGATCAACGAGCTCCGGGGGCAGGCCGATCGAGAGATTGCCGAGCGAAGGGCAAACGCCGAAGATCAGACGGCAGCGATGTATGCCGGTGTTGACGAGGCCCGCGCCGACCTGGACAACGCAATTGTCCGTACCGCTGATGACGTGGCGGCGGCACATCGGTCTGCAGAAGCAGTCCTTGTGGATGCTCATAGGCTGGCGGGAGCGATCAAGACTGCGGCAGCCGCCGACCAGGCCACGGCCCAGATCAAACTTGCCGGAATTGCCGAGGAGATCGCAGCGATGCGTGCCGACATCGACAAGCGGCTCTCCGACGTTGCCAGAAGCGAGCGAGAGATCGATGAGATGCGGGCGCAAGCCGAGGAACAAGCGGCAGAAATGGAGCGGCAGTCAGTTGCGGCGCGTCGGGCTGTAGATGAGGAGATCGCCGCGATGCGTGCGGAGGCCGCGCACCATCGGCGAGAGATCGACGAGATCGAGTTCGCAGCCGCCGACCGCGTAGCGGTTGCACAGGCCGATGCTGCTCGCGTTCTGGCTGAAGCCGAGCTCAGCGCCAGGCACACCGAGGAGACCGCACAAGGGCGCGCAGCCGGGATCCTGGCGGATGCCGAAGCCAGGCTCGCTACCGCCGGGCGCAAGCTCGCCGAGAGCGAGCAGCGTGAGAAGGAGTCCCGTCAGGTCCGCAACGATGCCGAACAAGAGACGAGACGCCTCAGGCAAGAGGCCGATATGGCTTCGATCGCGCTCGAGCGCTGCCGCACCGAGGTGGAGAAGGTCACGGGAGAGGCGGTCGCCGCAGCCAACGCCGCCCGCAAGGAGGCCGAGGAAGACGCCGAGCAGACCATCAGGGACGCCGTCGCCGAGGCTGAGAGAATCAAGAGCGACGCGCTTTCCCAGGCTGCAACCGTGATGGAGGAAAGTGCGACGTTCCGGGCCTCTGCGGAGGAAGCAGCCAGAACCATCGAGGAGAGCAGACGCCTGGCAACCGACGAGTACGTCGAAGAGCGCCGTTCGGTAGCCGCGTCGCTGCTGATCGAGGCCGAGGACCGTAGCGCAGAACTGACCGCCTTTGCGGAAAAGCGGGTGGACTCGCTCCGCAAGCAACGGATGATCGAGCTGGAAACGGAGCTTGCCAATCGACGCGAGCAACTCGCAGCTGAGATGGCCGCCGGCCGGGAAGAGGCGACGGCGAAGGTAGATGCGGCGCTGGAGCGTGCCGGGGAGATCGAAAGCGATGCAGAGCATACGGCGGCGGAGACGATCGCAGACGCCGGGCGCCGGGCCTCCGCCCTGGTTGCAGACGCCGGCTCAGTCGCGGACCAGGCCGTGGCAGACGCCAGGAAGCTGGCAGACGAGATCACCGGCGAAGCCAAAGAGGAAACCGAGGCCATGCTGGCGGACGCCAGTGGCAGGTGCGAACAGATGGTCGCCGATGCACAGTCCGAAGCAGCAGACATAGCTCTCGAAGCGAGCACCAGGGCGAAGCAAGCCCGCGATGAGGCAGAGGCAGAGCGAGCTGCTGCATCGCTCGAAAGACAGAATGCGGCCACCCGGGCTGGCGAACTGGTGCTCAGGGCGGAAGCCGAAGCCGCTGAGGTCGTGGCTGCAGCTGACGGCAGACGGGAGGCAGCGGAGCGAGAGGTTGCCGAGTCGATGGCTCGTATCCGGGAGGAGGCCGCACAGGTTGCCGCTGCGGAGCAGGCCCGCCTTGAGGTGCTCAGAGCGGAAGGGCACGACCGACTTGCCGAGTCGGCTGCGCAGGCTGAGGCTGAGGCCGAGAGGCTGATTGCCGGGGCTCACGCCGAGGCCGAAGAGATTACTCGTAGCGCGGCGGCTGAGCGAGAAGCGGCTGCAATCCGGGCTGCTGAACTGGTCTCGAGAGCGGATGCCGAGGCGGCTGGGATCCGGGAGGAAGCTGCTGCACGAGCTTCTGAATTGGTGTTGCGGGCGGAGGCCGAAGAGGCTGAGATCAGGCAAGCCACCGAGGAGCGGTCCGCAGATGTGATGGCCAGGGCGGAGGCCGCGGCGGCCGAAGGATTGGCTGCAGCACGTGCCGAGCGCGAGGCTGCCGTGCATCGGGCTGCTGAACTGGTGGCCAGAGCCGAGCAAGAAGCAGCAGAGCTTGCCTCAGCCGAGCGGGCGCGGCTGGTGGTCGCCGGCGAAGATGCCGCCAACCACGTTGTCGAACTGGTATGGAAGGCCGAACAAGAGGCGGAAGAGATTCGTCAGTCTGCCCACAGTGAGCGAGAATCCGCCACGGCCAGGGCCCTCGATCTCATCGCGAATGCTGAGGTCGAGGCTGAAGGGATCATCAAGCAGGCCCGGCATGATGCGATAACCGAACAGCATGGTGTTCTCGATGCCAGGGCTGAGATTGCCGCCGAACAAGATGCGCTGGCAATGAAACTCGAGTCACTTGATGGCGAGAGATCCGAACTCGCCGGCGAGCGCGGGCGGCTCGCTGACGAGCGCGATCGGATCAAGCTTGAATCCGAGAAGTTGCAGCGCACGGAGAGGCTCCTCGCCGAGGCACAAGAGGCGTTTGTCTCAGAGAGGACCGTGTTGCAGCGCCGGTGGGCCGAGGTTGAGCAAGAGGGCATCGCAGCACTCGAGAAGGCACATGAGCATGCAGAGAGCATTCTGCGAGAAGCAAGGAAGCAGGCCGATGCCCTGGCTGCAGCTGAGCCCGGTCCTGTCGATCCGGGGCAAACGCCCGGCACCACGGCTCAGGAAGCCATCGCACGACTCGATTCAGCTCTCGCCGCTGCTCGCGATGTGGTCGCTCGCAGGACCAGCGCCGAAGAGGATGAGAAGGCCGTCGACAACGACACGAATGTGTCCGGGGTGTGGAACCAGATTGTCGACGACACGTTGACAACGGGCGGCGAGCGGCCGGTCACGTTCCAGGTGCCGAAGAATCAGGCTCCGACGGACGAGTCCATCTCTTAGGCTTCCTTTACTTCCGGGGCGTGTATGGTGACTCCCTGTTCCTCCCCATTTCTTTCGAGGTGTTCTCGTGAAACGATATTTGATCACGGCTGTCGCGGCCGGATTGCTCGTGGCTTCCTGCTCCGCTGCTGGTGATGTTGCCGCAACTGTCAACGGGGCCGACATCCAAACGGCGACCGTGGAAAGCCTGGTTCGCTCTGAAGAGCCGCTGGACGCGTCTCAAATCCGCGAGGTCCTGACGGCGATAATCCAGTGGGCGGCGATCGTTGATGCCGCCCGTGACGAATTCGACATCACCTTCACCGATGCTGAGATCTCCGACTATTCCGACGGAATCGTCGCCGACACGGGTGCCACCCGCGAGGAGTACCTCGACAACCAGAAGGTCTCCGAAGAGGGCTTCCTCCTCTATGCCGAGCAGCTCATGATCGGTGAGAAGATGGTCGAGATCATGCAGGGGCGGGTTCCACCTCCGACTGATGAGGAAGCCCAGCAGTTGCTGATCGACGACCCTGCATCCTGGACGATCGTGTGTGCGTCCCATATCCTCGTCGGAACCGAGGAGGAGGCAAACGCGGTGCTCACCCGGCTCGATGAAGGTGAGGACTTCGCCGCTCTCGCTTCCGAGCTGTCGATTGACACGCAAAGTGCGTTGAATGGTGGTGATCTCGGGTGCACTACTCCGGCCTCGTACGTCACCGAATTCGCCGACGCAACGCTCAATGCTGAGATCGGTGTTGTAACCACTCCGGTCGAGACGACCTACGGGTTTCATCTGATCAGGGTCGACAGCCGCACCGAGGCCACCCTCGACGAGCTCAAGCAGGGTCTGATCGATACGGAGACCTCGAACCTCGTCAGCGATTGGTACCTGGGTGCGGTGACCGACGCGGATATCACGGTCAACGCCGAATACGGCACGTGGGCAACCGATCCGTTCCCCACCATCGTGGCTCCGGTTTCGTGACGTTCACGTTGATGGTGTGATCCAGAAGCTCATCGATAACCCGGGCGCGGTCGCATCGATGCTATCCGGCTAGACGGCCGGGGTCGTTGCTGTGCTACCTGATCACCAGTCTGGCCGCGTCAGAGAGGCACCCCGGTCAACGCGGACCGTAGATCCCGTCACGGCGGCGCTCAGATCCTCATTGAGAAGGAACCAGACTGCCTTACCGACATCGATCGGGTGGATGGTGATGTGGCCGAGCGGGGTGGCCCGGCTCGATCGCGGCCGGCCCCGGGTGGTTACCCCGATGGGCCCGCAAGAGACGGCATTGACGCGGATCGCGTTCGGTGCAAGCGAGTCGGCGAGGTCTGCCATCTCGCTGCGCAAGAAGGCAGCCACCGAGCCACCGACTCCGGTTCGTTCGATCGTCGTGATGAACACGATGCTGCCGGTGTGACCGCGATCTTGCATGCTGGTGGCGACAATCCCGGCGAGCTCGATCCACCTCTGGATCGAATCGATGGTGTCGGCGCGATCGGGGTTGACAACGAGGTCGTCGATTCCTTCAGGGAGAGATGCCGGGAGCATTTCCGGTTGGGCCACCGGGACTATTGGAGCCGGAGGGCTCTCGATCTTGCCAATTGTCACGTCGAGCATCGCGGAATCCGCGGCGGAGGCCAGCACCACGCCTCCTGCGTTCGAGATGACACGGACTATGCCTGCGCCCGGTCCGGCGACGGCATCCGCGACCAGCACCTTTCTGCCCTCGAGCGAGCCGGAGACTCCTTTGATCCGATCGGACCGTTTTCGAAACATGCCATGAGGATAGGGACGATGGGCAGACCCCTGTTATCTGTCGTCTCGCGCCATTAGGTTTGTCCCATGAGCAAGAAATACTTCACCCCCAAGCTGTTTGCATTCCTCAACGACCTGGCTGAGAACAACGACCGGGAATGGTTCAAAGAGCATCAGCAGGAATACGAGAAGTATGTGCGGGAGCCTGCTCTCGATTTCATCACCGACTTCGCCGTCCCTCTCAGCAAGATCAGCACTCATTTTGTGGTTGATTCGCGAAAGGCGGGCGGCTCGCTGTTCCGAATCCAGCGTGACACCCGGTTCAGCAAAGACAAGACGCCCTACAAGCCGAATACCGGTATGCAGTTCCGTCATCGCGCCGGGAAGGATGTGCACGCTCCGGGGTTCTACATTCACCTTCAACCCGGTGATTGCTATATGGGCGTTGGGCTCTGGCGACCGGAGGCGCAAGTCGCCTATGCGATCCGCAAGCACATCGACGAGAACCAGGCGGTGTGGAAGCGTGCGTCGCGTGCCAGGCGGTTCACGGACGTCTTCTCGATCGGCGGCGACTCGCTGAAACGTGCGCCAAAGGGCTACGGCGAGGATCACCCGCTCCTCGAGGATCTCAAGCGCAAGGACTTCATTGCCTCGACCCGTCTCACGCAGAAGGCCATTACGTCGGACCAGTTCATGGCGGAATTCACCGACAACTGCAAGAGGGCAGCGCCGTTCATGGAGTTCCTCTGCGAATCGGTCGGGGTTCCGTTCTAGGGACACGACGAGCGTTTGCCCGGTGGTCAGGGCTAGCCGGCGGAGACGACGCCTATGACTATGAGCACCGTAGCCAATTTGACTAGTCAAATCCGATCAAGCTCGTCGCTATAACGTCGATACAAGTACTCATGGAATGGGTAGTACTGCCAATTGCTGTCGGCGTCGTGTTGGTCCTGATTGTGGCCTGGACACGGTCCGCCGCATCGACACGAGAGGCGCGCGACCTTTTCGAGTTGTCACCGGTGTCGATGGCGATCGTCGATTCCGACGGCATCGTACGTATCAACAAACGTCTCTCCTCAATCTGCCGTCGCGACTGTGTGCCAGGGGGCAGCCGGAGACTCGACGATCTGCTGCAACCCGAGTCGGTAGCGGAGACTCTTCAGCTAGCTCGATCGGTTCTGGAATCCGGGCAACGGATCGAGGTCGCCGATACCAGCCTCGTTGGGAAGGGTGGCGAGGTCGTCCACTGTGACGTCGTTGCATCCCCGACTCGATTCGAGAGGCACCCCGCGGTCCTGATGGCATTCACTCCTGTCGATCAGAAACAAGCAGCTCGCGACGCTTTGCGTCAGAGCGAGGAGCGGCTTCGACGCTTCTTCTCCGAACTCCCCGTACCGGCCTATCGAACCTCATTGGACGGGACGATCATTGAAGGCAACCAGGCATTGCTGGACTTGCTCGGGGTGGAGGATGGACAGCTCATTCGCGGGGTCAACGCCAACGACTTTTACGCCGACCCGGATGAGCGGCGTGTCGACGATCAGAGTACGCGCAACGAGGCCTCGGTTGAGGATCGGATCTTGCGCCTCCGTTCCGCAACCGGTCGAGATATCCGTGTCCGGGACATGAATCGGGTGGTCGCAGGTGCCGATGGTCCAATATTCGAAGGTGTCGCCATCGATGTCACCCAGGAGCTGCGCTTCCTAGATGAGCTGCAACGCAGAGAGCGTCAGCAGGCCTCCCTTGCCGAAGTGGCACGCACCGCATTGCGAGATATCGACGCCGGCCATGCCATCGGAGAAGCGGTTCGCCGGGTTGGTGCTGCACTCGGCGCTGATTGCACCTTGATCGCCCAAAGACACGGTGGGCGCGGTTTGCTCGCCACCAGCGTCGCCTATCAAACCGACTCAGTACGAGAGCGCGAGGCGGTCCACGAGTATGTGCTGGCTCGTCTCGATGATGCGGCCGATGGAGACGCTCCGGTCGACATGGAGCCGGAGGAAACAAATGAGGGTGCGCGGTTGGCCGGCATGATCTCAGCTCTCGCCGGTCCCGATGGAGTATTCGGTGTTATTGCCGTCGCCGGTCGTGGGTTTGCGCCGAGTCAAGAGGATCGCGACTTCCTGACCGCGGTCGCAGCCACATTGGGAGCGGCAATAGCACGAGGGCGTGACCGTGATCGTATGAGTCGATTGATGCGATCCAAGGACGAGTTTATTGCGTCTGTGTCGCACGAGCTCCGGACGCCGCTGACGGTCGTCGCCGGGTTGGCTCTCGAGCTCGAACAGAGATGGCAGACATTCTCTGACGGAGAACTCTCTGAATTCATTTCACTGATCGCAGGCGAGAGCAGGGAAATGGGGAATCTGATCGAGGACCTTCTGGTCGCAGCCAGAGCGGATATCGGGCAGGTCCCCATATATCTCGACGAGGTCGAGCTGCGGAGCTCCGTCGACCAGGTCGTCGATTCCTGTTCGCTGGCAGATCGGGCGCGGATCAGCACTTCAGGGGAGGGAGTCATCGGGATGGTCGATCCGGTGCGGTTCCGTCAAATCGTTAGGAATCTGGTGACCAACGCAATCCGCTATGGCGGTCCCAGGATCTACATCCAGGTCAAAGAAGAAGACGGTGAGGCGTTGGTCTCGGTGTCAGATGACGGCTCGGGGATCCCTGAAGCCGACCGCGAGAAGATCTTTGCGGCGTACGAGCGTTCGGACAGTACTGAGAAAGTTCCAGGATCGGTGGGTCTCGGACTGACCGTGTCCCGGAAGCTGATCGAGCTCATGGGTGGCTCGATCAGCTACCGCTACGACCGGGGGAGTCACTTCGAGCTACGTATCCCCGTTGTTCGCGCTGCGATCAGAATTGACTGATCTTCCCGGCGACGGCATCGAGTAGGTCGTCGAACGAATCCTGGAACGACTTCACACCGGCGACCTGGAGATCTGCAGTGATCTGATCGAAGTCGATCCCAAGGTCCGAGAGCACCTCTATGTCGTGGCGGGCACCCTCGACGTTGTCGGTCAGCTCGCCCTTGGACACATCACCGTGGTCCAGGAAGGCGTCGATCGTGGCCGGAGGCATCGTGTTGACGGTGTTGGCCCCGATGAGGGGCTCGACGTAGAGAACGTCCGAATACTCCGGGTTCTTGGTGCCGGTGCTCGCCCAGAGTGCTCGCTGGGGGCGGCCGCCTTTCCGGGCCATATCAGCAAACGACTCGGACTCGAAGATTTCCTGATATCGCTTGTATGCGAGCTTGGCGTTGGCAACCGCGGCCTTTCCGCGCTGAGCCAGGGCTTCGTCAGAGCCGTTCTTCTCCAGGGCGTTGTCGGTGCTGGAGTCGACACGGCTGACGAAGAACGAAGCGACGGATGCGATCTTCTCAGGATGCTCCGCTCGTCGTAGCCCGCGCACATAGGCCTGAGCCACGTTTTCATAGTCCCGCATCGAGAACATCAAGGTCGCATTCACATTGATGCCGAAAGCGATGAGCTCTTCGATGGCAGGGATGCCCTCGTCGGTAGCCGGGACCTTGATCATGACGTTGGGGCGGTTCACCAGACCCCAGAGGCGCTTCGCATCTGTGATGGTGCCGTCGGTGTCGTTGGCGAGGTAGGGAGACACTTCGAGGCTGGCGTAGCCGTCATGGGCATCGCTGGAGTCATAGACGCCACGCAACAGATCTGTGGCCGCCTGGATGTCGGCTATGGCCAGGCTCTCGTATACATCGGTAGGAGATGCGTCGCCGGCCGCAGCCTTGATGGCTTCGTCGTAGTCATCCGAGCCACCGATGGCGTTCTTGAAGATCGCCGGGTTCGAGGTCAGGCCCCGGATTCCGTCTTTGATCATACGCTCGAGCTCGCCATTGCCGAGCATGTCCCGACGGATGAAATCGAGCCAGACAGATTGGCCTTCTTGGTGCAAATCATGAAGTTTGCCCATGGGAAAACCCCTTTTCTCTTGAGTGAGGTCGCGGTCTTTGCCAACGGTAGGGCAAACCATACCGGTAGAAGGTCGATTTCAGAAAGCCGGCTACCCGAGCAGGGCAGTGATGCGAGCCCTCAGCTCGTCACCCAGATCGGGACGGTCGAGGCCGTAGGCAATGCCGGCCTCGAGGAACCCGATCTTGTCGCCGCAGTCGAATCGCCTACCGCTCAACTTGAGACCGTGGAACGGGCTCTTGCCGATGAGTTGCAGCATCGAATCGGTCAGCTGGATCTCATCGCCTGCCCCTGTTTCGCCATGCCCGAGATAGCTCATGACCTCAGGTTGGAGTATGTATCGGCCGACAATCGCGAGGTTGGACGGCGCATCTTTGGGGTCTGGCTTCTCGACGAGGCCCTTGATCTCGACCAACGGGCCATCGATCTCGCCGGGCGTCACAATGCCGTATCGGGAGGTGTGGTCTTCCGGGACCTCCATCAGTGAGACGACGTTGCCGCCGTGTGCTTGATAGGCCTCAACGAGCTCGACCATGGGCGGTGTGCCGCCCTTGACGAGATCGTCGGCGAGCATTACGGCAAATGGCTCGTCACCGATCAGATTGCGAGCGCACCACACGGCATGTCCGAGACCGAGCGGTGACATTTGGCGTACGTAGCTCATCTGTCCCGGCTGCAGCTTCGGAGCGTTGATGAGGGCCAGCTCCTTTTCCTTGCCACGTTCGCTCAGCGTGGCCTCCAGCTCGTGATCTGCGTCAAAGTGGTCTTCGATGGAGCTCTTGCCCCGGCCGGTCACGAAGATGAATTCCTCGATGCCCGCAGCACGGGCCTCTTCTACTGCGTATTCGATCAACGGCCGATCCACCACCGGCAGCATTTCTTTTGGCATGGCCTTGGTCGCGGGGAGGAACCGGGTTCCGAGCCCTCCAACCGGGAAGACTGCCTTGCGTACGGGTTTCAAGATGAATTCCTTCCTCGACGGATCTCGAGTCGCTGTCAGTTTTCGGTCCGAACGGTCCGCCGAACAACTCGAGCTCCAACTCGGTGGCGGGTACCTGTCTGAGAGGTGGCCGGCCTGCGGGCCGACCCGTCTCTGTCCGGCAGCCTCCTAGATCGTATCGGGTTGCTGCTCAGATCGGCAGGTTTCGGCGTGACCGTGGTCGGCAGGGGTGACCAGACCGCACGTCAACCCGGCAGTATCCGTCTATCCGATTCGCCGGAACCCTGGCCAAACCGGTCACTCGGCGAGAAGCGCCTCGCTCACTCGCTCGACGTGCGCCTTGGCACGAACGTTGTACCAGGCCTGTTCGACGACCCCATCTCCGTCTACAACGAGGGTGGAGCGGATGATTCCCTCGTACTGCTTGCCGTAGTTCTTCTTGACTCCCCACGCGCCGAATGCCTCGGCCATCGCGTGGTCCTCATCACTCAGCAATGGGAACGGCAGATCATATTCCTCTCGGAACTCGGCGAGTTTCCCCACCGGATCCGGGCTGACTCCAACGACCTGATAGCCGGCGGCGAGGAATCGGTCGTGGTTGTCCCGGAAGTCACACGACTCATCGGTACAGCCCGGTGTGAATGCCTTTGGGTAGAAGTAGATGACGAGCTTGCTGCCGGCGTAGTCGTTGCTGGTCCTCGTGTTGCCCTCGTCATCGGGAAGGCTGAACTTCGGTGCCTTGTCGCCAACTTCGAGTGTCATTTCGCCCTCTCCTGTGCGCCGCGTATCCGGAGTTGCCCGCACGCAGCATCGATGTCCTGACCTCGCGTTTCCCGGTATGTAGCGTTGGCGCCGAGGTCATTCAGTTTCTCCACGAACTCTACGACGGCGAGACGATTCGGGCGACGGTGCTCGGTGAGCGGTGTCGGGTTGAGCGAGATGACGTTTATGTGGGCATGCAGGTCCCTGGCGATAGCGGCCAGTTTTGTTGCTTGCTCGATGCTGTCGTTCACTCCGTCCATCATGGTCCACTCGATGGAGATCCGTCGTCCCGTTGTCTCGAAGTAGTAGGAGGCGGCATTGATCAGCTCTGTGATCGGGTAGCGGCTATTGAGGGGGATGAGCGAGGATCTGAGCTCATCGTCGGCGGCATGAAGGCTGATGGCCAGACCTACCTGCCACGGCTCGTCGGCGAGACGCCTGATACCGGGGACCACGCCTACCGTCGATACAGTCACGGACCGGGCGGCGAGGTTGATCACATCGATCATGCGGTGAAGCGACTCGCGCAGATTGGCATAGTTGGCGAGAGGCTCGCCCATTCCCATGAAGACGACGTTGGTGACACGATTTGGTGATCCGGGCATGGGCCGCTCTCGCATCGCGGCGTTGGCGTAGGCGATCTGAGCGACGATCTCCCCTGCGTCGAGGTGCCGCTCAAAACCGAATTGCCCGGTGGCGCAGAACGTGCAGCCCATGGCGCAGCCCGCTTGTGAGGAGATGCAAAGGGTGGTGCGGTGGTCGTAGCCCATCAGCACAGCCTCGATCGACGCGCCATCCGGCGCTCGGAAAAGCCACTTGCGAGTACGACCGTTATCCGCCGATTGCTCGATTGCGGCGGTGAACGGCCATATTCGGTCTCGCAGGTGTTCGCGAACCTCGGCGGGGAGATTTGTCATCGCGGCGGTCTCAAGGACCGGATGCTCGTACAACCATTCCCTCAGCTGCCGAACGCGGTAGTCCGGTTCTCCAGGAAGCAGGGTGTTGAGCTCATCGATCGGAAGCTGATATGCGGTGATAGGCACGGCGCGGTTAGCCGAGCCGGGATCTGGCCTGGGCGATCCAGTCGCTGACTACCGATTCCGCGATGCCGATGGACTGTGCAACAGCAGCGGCGTCAACCTCGGACAGACTGCGGAATGAACGGATGCCGGCCTCGTTCAGCCTCCGCGAGTACACAGGCCCTATTCCCTTTATTGCAGTCAGGTCGTCCGGCTCGGGCTTCGGAGCCGGGGGTGTTGACCGATAGTGGGGGCGGGGCTCATCGGGAACGACCCGCGGTGGCGGCAAAAGACGCTCACGTGTCAACCACACGATGGCTGCTACCACCGTCACAACCAGGGCAAGGCGAAACAGTTTTTTCATCACACGTAGATTCTAAGGCAACAGGACTGCGAGACAGTAACCGGAGGCCGTAACCGCCCGATGTCGTGTTCGCACCACGGGCGTATCAGGGGGTGCAACTCCAATGGGCCCAGGGGGCGTCTCCCTGATCGACGGATCTTTGCACCAACCAGGCGGCGGTGGCGATATTTGCCTCAGCCTCAAACGGCGACGATCCGGAGAATCCGGCGCTCGGGGACGCCCACACCCAGGTGCCCGGGATGAATTGATACAACCCAGATGCGCCGGAGGCCGCGTTGTAGGCGAGTGGGTCGCCCAGACTCTCGCACTTCATCACGGCGAGGGCGTCGTCGACGATATCTTCAGGGAAATACAGCGCCACGATCGATCGCCATTCTTCGACATCGCGCGGTCCGCCGTCGGTAGGAGGCGCCGTTGTCGTGGTGGTGGGTGCAGCCGTCGTTGTCGTGGTGGTTGTGGGTGGCGTCGTAGTTGTGGTCGTGGTCGTCGTAGTTGTGGTGGTGCTGGTCGTCGTCGTCTCAGGCGGAGCGGTCGTTGTCGTGGTGGTCGTGGGTGGCGTCGTAGTTGTGGCGGTGGTCGTCATAGGTGCCGTCACGGGGGTGGCTGATTCTTCAACCACAAATGTTTCGGCCATCGCGGCTGTGGTTGTTGTGACCGGGTTCGGCTCCAGCAAGCTGGCAAACGCAGCTGCCGCCACCCGGGCGTCGAGCCCTTCGGGCACCACGACAGGGCCCGTAGCTTCGGGTGCCGTGTCGGGGCCGCGTACAGAGACCGCAGCAAACCCGAGCGCAGCAATAAGGATCACAATCAATGACCCTGCCAACGAGATCTGAAAGCGAGGCCGCACAGAAGTCTTTTCCGCTCGAAGGTTCGGTCTTTCGACCAGGCGCAACGCACGCCAAGTACAGCCACCTTATATAGGGTGCGCAGCCAAGAGCAAGCCGCCAACTGGGATTTATTAGTAGCGGAGATTTCGGTAGAGTGCCCGCCGTGAGGCACGCATTGACCATCGCTCTCGCCGCCGTGGCGATTGCTGTCGCTCCAAGGTATCCAGCTTCGGCTCAGGAGACTCGATGTTCCGCGCTGTTTCCCGATGTTGCCTGGACTACACAGCAGGTCGACGGCCCTACCTCGTTGGAGACGGCGGGATTCAACACAGCGACGGCGGAGCGGTTTGGTGAGGTTGTCGGGCGCCTCGGCAATCTCATTGATTCCGAGATCGGTGGATTGGATGGCTCCGCAGTCTGTTTGGCGAGTCCTGACCTGGCCGATGCGTTCTCCGAGTATGTAGCCCGCGGGCAAAGGCTCCACGCGGGCGTGTTCGCTGAGGAGGGGGTACTGGTCCTGTCGGCGGTAGAGGTCAGGATGATTGACGATGCGATTGCATTCGGGTTGCCTCAGCTGGCGCTGCGGCGACTAGGCGAGGACCTCGGGAGTGAGCAGGGCTATCCGGACCCGCTGGGCACAACGATCGCCCATTGGTATTCGGCACGTGAGACGGGCAGGCTCGACGTTTACCGCTCCCAGCTCGTCATCACCCTGTTCCTCGACGACCCGAACCCGCAGGATCGCACGGCCGCCGACGCGAACCAGTGGGTTGGGGAATCGAAGCCTGATCCGTCGTTCTTCGATCCGCAGTTTCTCGGGTCGCAAATGGGCGTTTTCATCGATTTTGCGGTCTCTGAGGAAGGGCTTTCTGTATTCCGCAAGACCGACCAGGCAACCTGGGCCGACCTCGAGAATCGATGGCGAATCTGGATCCGCGACCAGTATCCGCAGGGATCGTTTGGCGTCTGGTGGGGAGTGGCCTTCGTCATCTTCTTCATTGCCCTCGCCATCGCCCTGGCGTGGTTGACCCATCGTCAGAAGCAGCGGGCCTCGATGAAGCGTCCGACTCCGCCACCCGACGAGCACCTGTTCGGGCCGACTGCCGCCAAGGACTAGGAGTTTGTTGAACAATTCCAGTTCAGGCTCGACGCCGTGTTCGACAACGCAGGAATGCCCGGCATTGCGACCCTTCACGGCGATTATTCAACACCCTCCCAGGCGGGGTCGGTATGCGCAAGGGCGGCTGTCGTTGCGACCCGCGGATCGGCGGCGCCCTCGATGCTGTCGTCGCTACCTGTGATGACCGACACCGGTCCCCATCCCGCCATCCATCCCGATGCCGGGTCGACTGTGTGCCCGTATGCCCTCAATCCCGCGATTGCGGTGCTGTCTACATGGGGCTCGATCACGACGGTAGGACCACCGTCTTCCCGCCATTCCTGTGTCGCCCATCTCGGCTGGAGCTGTGCCGTCGGGGCGTCCAACCCGGCCCATCTCATGTAGGTGAGCATCTGCAGCAGCGTCTGTGGTTGGAAGTCGCCTCCACGCGTCCCGAGCAGCATGCGGAGTTCACCGGCCTGTGTCCACAGGGTTGGGGAGAGGGTGTGCAATGGCCGCTTCCCCGGCGCGATCTCGTTCGGGTGCCCCGGGATCAGGTTGAAGCCAGAGCCGCGATCGTGGAGAAAGAAGCCTGCGTTGCCTGCACCGATCCGGGAGCCGATGCCGTGATAGTTGGATTGGATCAGCGACACACCCATTCCCCATTTGTCCCGGACACACAAGTATGCGGTGCCGCCCGGGGTTGGTTTCGGCCCGGGCCAGGCGGTGCGAGACGAGATATCCATGTCCTCGAGTCGTTGTCGTAGCCTGTCGGGCTCGAGCAACTCGGCGGCGGGGATGGGTGAGAAGCGCGAGTCGCAGACGAAGTCGTCGCGCTCCCAGGCAACTGCCCGGTATGCCTCGATCGCTGCGTGGGTGAAGTCGGGATGAGCGGGGTCACGGGGTGGATCGAGTTGCTCGAATAGCCACGCAGCCGCCAGGGTGAGGTAGCCCTGCGAGTTAGGCGGGATGGTCCATCCCGTCCAACCCATCACGTCTGCAGCGATCGGCTCTACCCAGTCCGGCTTGCTGTTGTCGAGGTCGTCGAGGGTGATTGCGCCCCCGGTTGCAGCGACGATGGCCCCGGCTACCGGCCCGTTGTAGAAGGCGCTACGACCCTCCTGTCCAATCGCAGCAAGAGTGCTCGCCAGGGTCGGCCGGGTGACGTGGTCGCCCACCGCTGGCGACGAATCCCCGGGATAGAGACCCGCTGCTGCCGGCTGTGGTCTCAACTTCTGCGCCAACCTGGCGAGCGCCGACGACAGCTCTGGCGATGCCGGGAAACCCATTGTCGCATAGCCGACTGCAGGCTCGAGGAGATCGGAAAGCGCCCGGGATCCCGATGCGTCGTGTAGGGCAACCCATCCGTCGACACACCCGGGAACCGTGACGGCAAACGTGCTTTCTACCGGGATTTGCTCGATCTCGAGAGAGCGGATCGTCCCGGCCGTGGCCCCGCTCCCGGCACGACCGGAGGAGTTGAGAGCTGCTGGCGTGGCGTCACCGGGGGAGTGGACGATGGCGAAGAGATCACCGCCGATGCCACACGTCTCAGGTGCGACAACACCCAGGGCGGCGTTTGCGGCGATGGCAGCATCAACTGCGTTGCCACCGCGGTCGAGAATCTGCAATCCCGCACGGGAGGCCAGGTAGTGCGGTGTCACCACAGCGTGCTCTCCCAATGATTTGAGCGAGGCGCCGTCGACTCTCTGGGGCAGACTCACGAGCTGACCGCAGGCAACCGC
>Ga0307423_1000030_pt1 | contig 74450 bp, 81 predicted proteins | sample SalMarWE160310MG_FD_202154 | JGI IMG/M metagenome (GOLD analysis project Ga0307423, IMG submission 202154) | Salt marsh sediment microbial communities from the Plum Island Ecosystem LTER, Massachusetts, United States - WE1603-10 | ecosystem: Environmental > Aquatic > Marine > Intertidal zone >...
CTGCACAACCTTTCCTTCCCATCCTGACACTTCACCATAATCCGCTCAGCACCCAACATCTTAACAGCCGTACCCAACACGTCGCTACCACTAGGCAACACCATTTTTTCAAGGTTCCCTTCATTTGTGATTTTTCTTTTACCCATCTTCCAACACCAAATTACGAGCCACACTTGCCCGCGCCAGTCATTTGTCAATTAGAATAATCTGGAGAAAAAGGAAAGCGCGAGCACCCGTCCTGTGCGTATCGCCGATCTGACTCTTCCTCTAAAGAATTCTAACAGTTATAATAGGGTACGCGCCCAACTATATTAGGCTAACCACAAAGAAAACAGTTTCTTACATCATTTTAGTTTGTTTTCGAACTCTATTTACCAGATGCTGCTAGATTTCTAGAATGCTTAGGTAATATGCATTTATTAGTGCGGCGTCACACTTCTATTTGAAGAGTTTCTCTTATCCTTTGGGCTGAACCTATCGAGTAACTGGACCTTTTCAAATTAAGCAATCAAGGGGAAATAGAATTGTGTATGGTGGGAGCAGGTTTATTGAAAAACTGTAGAAGATTCAGGTCACCCGTGCGGAACGCTTGCACGTTAAGAAATAAGTCCAAGATTTACATAGATATTAAGAGGAAGGGGGAGACAAAAACATAGTCAACGTAGGTGACCACGCGAAATGCCCAGAATGCAACAGGATAGGCCGCGTCGTGTGGATTTCGAAAGATGGGGAGACAGCAGGAATTCAATGCCCCGCAAGCCATCACCTAACGAGCCGCCCCAATTCAAGACTAGGTGCAGCCAAACGCACCCAATCTAAAACCAGCAGAAACGTGGTTTTTATAACGGAAATCGAATGAGAATCACGCTTGTTTAAAACAGTAGATGCTTATGTTAGAAAAAAGCTTCCCGCTCTCCAACAAAATGAGAATAAGCGTTGACCATGAGAAACTTGGGGTTTTCTCTCAGAGCCATGTTAAGTTTTACCTGAAATACTCTTCTTTCGTATTCAGAGCCTTGAAAAAACCTTCATTCCAAAATTTCCTTCACTGGATGTTGAAAAAGGAAAAAATAGAAGAAGATGCAGTCAGAACCGTACATGTTAAGGTGCTCCCATTTAGAAGGAAGAATGGAAAATGCCTTGCTGGAACATGCAACACGTCCAGAGGAAGAATTCGGATTTACCCAAAAACAATGAAGTTTTGCCAAACATTCAAGCAAAAATTTGGACGGAACACTTTATTGGTCTATGCTGGGAACAGGGCAAGGGCGGCACTAATACACGAGCTACTGCACTTGAAATATGCAGAAGACGAAAAAACGGTCCGAGAACTCTCCGAAGACTACTTTTTAACCTGCACGCAAAAACAACCGAATCAAAGTTCAAAGGCATTCTTCATATACACGATGATTTTTCATGCAAAAATCAGCGGAGAGAAAACGCTTCCAAGCGGCTCAAACGAGCCAAGTAAAAGGTTAAAGCTAAATGAAGCATGTTTAAGAGCAAGTGGCGTCTTAAGTAAGCCTTGTTAAAGGTGAAAGTTTTGTCTCAACAAGTTTATGGAAAAATAATGAACTATCACATAGGCATCAGAACACAATCTTCACGCGAATGCTTAATTCAATTTGCCAACGTGGATTCTGCCGCTCAGGCAGGACACCTCCTAGGTCAGAAAGTGGTTTGGAAGGGCGAAAACAAGAAGTTTATTGGCCAAATTGTAGGTTTTCATGGAAAGAACGGGGTTGTTAAAGTTAGATTCAAGAAGGGAGTGCCGGGTCAGGCGTTGGGAACAACCGTTGAATTAGTCGCTAGTTAGATTGTAACGGCAGTTAATTTCAAGACTCACGCTAAACCGAAGGCAGCTCGTTTTCATAATGGACAGTTCTGTTATTCTTGGCTACGGTACCTTTTCATGCATTCTGGACAGATTTTTTGTTTGAATGCTCTTTCTTTTTGGGTGCGAAAGAATTTTTTGCAGACAACACATTTAATTTGAATAACAGGGTTAGGTTCAAGCAGGTTCAGCCGTCTTTTTATCTCTGCTTTGATTTCAGAATCATCCTCCGTCTTCAAAGCTTCTTTCAATAGTCTTCGGGCAGTCTCTAGGCTTTTGGGTCCGAAAAACTTCGTGAAAATACTCGGCATCTTTCCATCAGAATCTATTCTCATGGGCAACATGCTGACAAAGTTTGAGGGATAATCTTCTGATTTGTGCAAGTCTACAACAGCGAACCGCAAATGGTTCCACGCAACATGGTCGTTAGTGTAATCTCTCTTGAATATTCTCAGCTTAAAATCCACATCAACCATCGCCTGAGACAAGGAATACAGGCGAAGTTAATCAACATATCTATTCAGCTTGCCGATTTCTTCTTCTATAATGATTAAAATTTGGGTTTTTCTTTCCCATTTTACTTGATAGGTGCCGGCAAACCATATTCTGAACTTCATGAGACGGTTTTGATGTTGAAACAGGCAAGCTTTGGCGGAAAGTTATGCATTGGTTTATTAGTGTCGAGTTAGTGTTTGATGGAGCTTGCAAGAAGTGTTTTTTGCAAAGTCAATTTAAGGAGTTGAGATACTGAATGTTCAAGTACAAAGAAAAATACAAAATATCATGCTCTGAATGCGGTCAAGAATGGCAAATTTCAGCCAAACACGATGCAAGCAAACCAATATATTGCCAAGAATGTTACTGGAAAAGAAGACAACTTGGGGAATTTTAGAACACTTTAGACCAGGAAGTTCACTTGTTTTTCCCTATCTTTTTGTTGCATTCTTTCACAGGGGCATAGCCAAAACGAGAATGGCTTGAAGTTAGCTCCCATCGTCCATCTTGAGGAATACGTGGTTAGCGTAAACGGGGGATCAGGCATCTGACTATTTGGTTTCGGTTTGTCTTTTGAGGTAGGCGACTGTAAACCTTCTGCCATCTGGAAGACTGACGTCTTGGACGCCGACAAGTTCCCAGCCTTCTTTGCCAAAGCTGTTCAGGTCTTTTTGGACATCTTCCATTACGGGCTTGCTGCCTCCTTCAAAATGGTTGGAGTGAATTCGCGTCTTTATCGGAATCACCTTGTATTCCCAAGTAATCAATTCAAACATCACCTTTTTTCCGTTTGACCTATCTTAGCAGCTCGCCATAATCGTCATCTTCATAGACGAATTCTCTCAGCAGGACTTTTCCATCTTTGGCGACCACCTTGTAATCTGCTTCACAAACAGGACAGGTTACCACGTCGCCGTCCTTAAGCGCGTCAATTTTAAAGGTGTTTCCGCATTCAGAACATTTTAAAATCATAATTTTCACCGCGATATATCCTATATAGGGTGTCGCCATCACTTATACTATTGCTATTTTTACATAGCACAAGCAAAACAAACATCTACACAGAAAACTTTTGGACCCGACCCCATTTGCATGTGGAAACGGGCACTCCATCATCAGCCTGAATTAAGGTCTAAGCAGTTTTTGATTCTTCCACCGCCTTAGTTATCTCAGCTAAAACATCCGAGAAATCAGCTTTACTCGGCTTCAAACCTCTCTTAGACACGCTTACGATAGTGACATAACCCTTCTCGGCAAGCTCCTTCTCCAACACGTTCAAAGTTCCACCTTTTCTAATGGCATAAGTGCAGAACAGAATCGCCTTCTTACCCGCACATTCTGGCAGGCGCTTAACAAACGAGTGCACCTCGGGGGTCGGTCTAAGACCCATAACAGGCGTGCCTATCGCCAACAAATCAAAGTCATCGGCAACCGAGGGGTCAGGCGCAGCGGCTATGTCAAAAACCGGTGCCTCCAGCACCTCTGCTATGGCTTCTGCCAAACGTTTGGTGTTCCCGGTGCGTGAGATGTATAGAACGCAAGCCTTCATGATATCATATTGCAACGGTTTATCTTATAATTCTTGCTTCACACCCATTACGCCGACAATGCGAGAGCCAGCAGATACACGACCATAAGCATGTTAAAGACAAAAAGCGACCCCACATTCAACGCGCTAAACCGGTTCACCTCATTTTTCCTTAAAACGCCTGCAAACCCAAGAAGCCCCGCCGCTAAGGGCACCAAGGAAAAAAGAAACACAACCCCAAAATCCACAACCCCCGAAGTGATAAACCAGCCATAGACAAGGAACGCTACAGCAGCTGAGATCGACAACGCAAAAACAAGGGAAAAAACGCTCCGCGCATCTTTTCGAACAACAAGATTTTGTTTTCCGCCCTTCCTGTCAACTTCAGCGTCAGGAGCCTCAAGACTAAGGCTGAGCATTAGCCCGTACATCACGAAAGGAACCGCGAAGCAGAAAAACAGAGGATCAAACTGGCCTCTCACCGCCAAGTAACCTAACCCGGGAATCGCGAAGCCTGTGACGCAAGCCACAGCAAGCTCGCCGAAGCCTCTTGAAGTCAAACGCAGCGGAGGCGCTGAATAAAACCATCCTACAAGGTCTGCACTTAGGATGACGAGGAAAAATTCGACGGGCGCACTAAGAAAAAGAACAAGCCCGACCGCCAGAATATTCGAGAAGGCAAGCAGCCCAAGCGAGATACGACGTGATAATGAACGAAGATCTGGGTTGCCTACGAGGATGCCGCTGCCTGCAAAAAACTTTTTCTGCTCAATGTACTTGTCCACTTCATAGTCGAAGTAATCGTTGCTGTAATGCGTTGAGAGATCGCCTAATAGCACAACAAAGTACCCTAAAACGAATCGTGCAGGGTCAGGGCTGCCGCCGCCAGCAACAGCCAAGAGCCCCCCGAGCGAGAACGCCAGAGCTCCGCCCACCACGATGTGAGCACGTATTATTTTCAGAATTTTCGGAATGCTCATTACCGGTTTCTCAGCTATTTTAGTTTCTATTGAGAACAGTTTAATAATTAAACTAATCCTAGTAAGAGTGGAAGATGGGGCGTTTGGATGAAAAAGAGCGTCAAAGCTTTCATTGACTTAACAAGGTTACATTTCTTTTTTGTCTGGCCGATCCTTTTCTGCGCAGGACTCTTCCTTGCTTTCCAATTTAACGATGGTTTTTCCTGGCTACTCGTACTGCAAGTGGTGTTAATCGGCTTCCTCGGGTTTGAAGCTGGTCTCGTCTTAAACGACATTGTGGACACAGACATAGATAAGAAAGATGTAGAGTTTGACAAGCTGACAAAGTACTGGCGGGTCTTCGGGACAAGACCCATCCCCCAAGGTTTAATCTCCCAGCAAAAAGCGTCACTGCTCTTTGCTCTGCTCGTAGCCGTTACCACACTCATCATTTTCACCCTGCCGTTTCCGCAGTCAATTTACGTGTTCAGCATCATGATAACCTGTTACTGCCTAGAAGCATTTTACCAAATCAAAAAACGGAAACAGAATTTCCCTGCCGCCCAACTGATCGGACGGATAGACTTCACGCTTTTTCCACTAGCGGGTTACCTCTGCCTCGGCAGCCCAGGCATCAATACCCTGCTTTTCGCCTTTTTCTTCTATCCATTAGCCCAAGCACACCTGGGAGTCAACGACATCAGCGACGTGGCTAATGACCAAGTTAAGGAAATGAACACGATCCCCGTTCTGTACGGGCTGAAAGGAACAGCCTACTGGATACTTCTTTTCAGCATCATCCATTTTGCAGCCGCAATTCTCTTTCTGAACGTGCTTGGAACCATGGCAATCGCAGGTTTTGCAGTGGCGTTTCTGCTGATATCCGCCGGAAACTTCATAATACTGAAGGGAAAAAACGCTGATGCCGGGATGAAGGCGCTGCCCCTTTTTCACTTAGCTATGCTGATCTACGCCATAACCATCATAATAGCATATGTGATATAAGACCAGTTTACTTGATTCTGTAATTCAGAAAATAAAAAAAGAGGGTGAGGTCATTTTTTGCGTTTTGATTTCGCGTATATGCCCACTGCAAGAGCGACCGCGACAACTGCTACGATTCCAGCGTAGACGAACGCGGTTTGTATGCCGTTGGTTGTTGGTTCTGGTTCTGGAGAGGCTTCTGTTGACTCTGAAATTTCAGCGACCGTCCATGTGGAGAAGTGGTCAGTATTGCACATCAAGTAACCGTTTTGGTCCATGTAGCTTTCGACGGATTCCCATTGGGCGCGGGTTCGGTTCCAGTACATCCACGTGAGCTTTGACGCGTTAACTTCCCTGTTGAGTTCTTGGCTGAGTTCCGTCTGGTTGATGTGTAGCCTCAGCTGAGCTTTGAGCTGTAGCGTTGCGTTGGGTTCTATGCCGAAGTAGCAGTTGAGGGTTCGCTCCATGACCGTTGCGCCTTCAAGTGGTGAGCCGCTTAAGTTCATGGTTAGCGTCATGGTTCGGTTCGGGTCGATTGAAAGCCCGAATAGTTGAGGCTTAACTGTTGGGTCTACGGTAACCACCAAGTCGCAGTTTCGGGTGCAGTTCATTAGCATGGTCATGTTTCTGTATTGGAACAGAGCGGGTTCTCCTGCTTGAACTTGTTCCATTTGAGCCACAGGCGTCACGTCAGTCTTATTGTACTGCAGAGCGCTGTCGGGAACGCCTGGAACTTCGATTTTGCCGGCGTCGGAGCCTTGTCCAGCCCCATCAGAAGCCAAGCAAAGGGGCGCAAAGTACATCACCATCAGCAATGTAATAACGGAAGCCGCGATTTTTGTTCGATTTTTCTTGAAGTTTGTTTTTACCATCTTAAATCACCTGACACAATATACGCTAGTGCGTAACTTAAGGGACACCGCGAGAAAAGCATTCCAAAAACAGGAACGCCCGTTTCACCACGCCAAGCTATTTGCACACCATCATGTCCTGAACTCCAGATGCACAAAAATTATAATTCTGGACAGCACTAATTCGGCAATGAATGACATGAACCGCTCCAACCTAAGAATCCTCCTTGCAGCCATATCCATCTTTACGCTAGCCGCGTTTTCCACTGCAACCGCCGCAGCCGAATCCCTGTTCGAAGTTGAATCCATCAACCTCAACGTGTACCGAGACGGCTTAGTTCACGTCACGCAAACTTTAATTGTGGACGAGTTGGCTCCTGAAGTAACTCTGCCGCTTATGTCTCCATCCATCGAGAACCTGATAGTGCTTGACGAAAACCAGATGGCAGTAGACTACCAAATCGTCGGAGGTAACCTAACCATTTACACTTTGGGCGCTGAACGCGTGCTGGTCGAATACGACACACTCTCGCTTACAAAGAAGGAAGCCGAAGTATGGACCTTGATCGCGGATAACCCATACAACTTGACGGTTTTTCTGCCGCAAAATTCAACAGTAATCTACCTCAGCGAGATGCCAACCGCGATAGACACAAGCGGAACCGGAATAACTCTGTCTTTGCGTCCAGGCGCCTGGGAGATAAGCTACACTGTGCCCTTGGTTCCGCAAGACGAATTAGGTGGCGATGAAACCCCTACAGCCCCAATCCCAATTGAATACTTGATCGCAGCCGTAGTTGCAGTAGCTGCAGTTGTTCTTTCCGCGTTATTCATCGTAAAGCGAAGGAAAGGACCCGACGTTGATAAAATAGTGAAAGCTAACCCTCAGCTTAGAAAGGAAGACAAGGACGTTCTACTTTTCCTTGCGGAAAAAGACGGCAAAGCCTTTGAGGCTGAGATAAGAGAACGATTTCCAGACATGGCGCGAACAAGCCTGTGGAGGCTGGTTAGAAGGCTTGAGAGGCTGGAAATTGTTGAAGTGAAAAGAATCGGTCTTGAGAATCAAGTGCAGCTTAAAAAATAAAAAAGAGAGGCTAAGTTTTGCTTTGTTTATGGGCCGTTGCCGCCGCTGCCTGGACCCATACCGCCTGAACCGTTCCCGCTGTCTCCGCCAGCCGAACCGTTACCGCCTTGATGATGCTGCATCTCCTGGTTAAGTGCTTGATCCATCTGTTGAACCATGTTGCCAATCGCTTCCAAATCTTGCAACGCGTTCTGGAAGTTGCCTGTGCTGCCTTGGGCTGTTTGAATCATGTTCTGCAGAGTTTCCATGAACTGGTTTTCGCTTTGGTATCCGAGGGATTCCAGAACAGGGGTGAAGTTGATTCCCGACTGGTTTCCAGCTCTGAATCTTTCCCTGATTCTTTCCTGAACTCTCTCGCAGTAGCCTTGGACCCGCCAAGTGTTGGATTCTTCAGCTTGTTCTTTCAAGTAGTGGTAAACTTGGGATATGAGCTGTTTTGCCTCCTGTAGGGTAGCTCTTACTTCGGCGTATTTGCTTTCCAAAAGCAAAGCGCGGGCCGCATCTACGTCTAGCAGAGCCTCGGCGTCGTCAAGCAACTGCTTAATGTTGTCGGGCGCATCTTCAGGCAGTATATCTCTCAGCTGATCGATTCTTTGCAGTTCACGTGCCACAGCGTCTAAAAGTCCTTGATTATCAACCAAATGTCCTTTCTGAAGACCCGCTGCTTCAAGTATGACATGTATGGAGCTGTACACTTCTCTGAAAACGCCTAGAGCCTCGGTTGCGTAATCAACCGCTGCGTCATAATCCGATGTTTCAAGCGAATCATAAGCCGCAGTCAAGTTTGCCACGCCTTCACCGTAAAGCGTCACGTTACCTTCCAACTCGTCAAGAAGGCCAACAGCATCAATCTTTTGCAGAGCCGTCTCATTTGCATACACAAGGTCTATTAGATTTTTCACTTGTTGTTCTGCTTTGTCAGCAACTTCAACCAGTTCTTCCGCGGGAGCCTCTTGAACTTGGGCTTTCCCATAGAGTATCGCTGAAGCTGGCGCCGCCGTCATTATGACAGATACTAACATGGCCAAAGCAACAAGCTGCCTTTTTTTCATCATGCCAAATCACAACTTAGATAATGTTGCCCTCTTAAGTTAAGGGACACTGCGGAATGAGCGTTTCAAAACTTGAAACATTGCCCTAACGTCAACCGCTGGCAAAGAAAGGCTTCACTCTTCATCGAAACCCACAAAATCCTTAATTGACGCCACAATTCTCAGCAATTCCTTTCTGCTCAACGGCGGGCCATACGGTATCCGAAGCACCTCCCAGCCTTTAGCTTCCAGCAACTCGCAGATTTCCTCGTCCCGCTCCTGCTGCTTATCACCTGAATGCGCCTGCAAACCGTCCAGATACACCGCTTTTCGCTTGTTAAGCCAGCAAAAATCAGGAACCGTAAGCTTCAGCACTATGGGTTTTTGTGTAACCATGCCGCCTGTTAAGCCAGCTGCACTTAACGCTTTAAACACTTCTATCTCGGCTTTGCTGACTTTCGGATGCATATTTTGTTTATAACTCAACCTCAAAGCTCCCTCGTTTGCCCTTTGTATGAGTATAGTCTCTTCTTAATAACTTAAATTCTCTTGCACCCGTTTTCGCAGGCGGAAAAACAGCCAAACACGCATAACTCGGTTAAAGGTTCCGATTAGCCGTTACGTATTTATGCTATCCTTCGATTAATCCGTTGGGGCGTTCACATGAAAGTTGTGGCTTTTAATGGAAGCGGCAGAAAAGACGGAAACACGGCTGTGCTGATACGTCGTGTTCTCAGTGTTCTCGAAGCAGAAGGCATAGAGACTGAGCTGATTCAGCTTGCAGGAGAGCAGATACGCGGCTGCAACGCCTGCAGAACCTGCTTCTCGACAAGGAACAACCGTTGCGTAATCGAAGACGACAACGTGAACGCGTACATACAGAAAATGGTTGAGGCAGACGGCGTAATCCTGGGTTCGCCAGTTTATTTTTCGATGATGTCGCCTGAGCTTAAGGCGCTCATTGACAGGGCAGGATATGTTGCTCTAGCAAATGATTACGTTTTCAAGAGGAAGGTAGGCGCGGCGGTGGTGGCGGTCAGAAGGGCGGGTGCAATTCCCACTTTTGACGCCATAAACCACTTTTTCCTGATAAGTCAGATGATTATTCCAGCCTCGTCTTACTGGAATGTTGGGTTGGGGCGGAAGAAAGGCGATGTCGCGAACGATGAGGAAGGCATGCAAACCATGGAGACTTTGGGGAAAAATATGGCGTGGCTTATTAAAAAGCTGAAAACTTGACGGCTAAGCGGCGTCTTTTTCGTTCACGTAGAAGATTTTTTGAGTGGGGTAAGCCATTTCGATTTTCTCTTTGTCAAACTCTTCCATGATTTCGTAATTTATCTTCTGCTGGATGTCCATGTATGTGTTGTAGTCGGCTGTGGTTATGTAATACACTATTTCAAAGTCAAGGCTGAAATCTCCGAACTGTTGAAAATGAATCCTATCCAGCTCGGCTTGTTCTGTGTTGTTTATGATTTTTCCTATTATTTTTGGTATTTTTCTAAGTTTCTCGATAGGCGTGTCATAAGTCACCTTAACGGCGAACACGATTCTTCTTCTCTCAAGCTTCTTGAAGTTCCTCACAGACGAGGAAATCAGATTCTTGTTTGAAATTATCAGTTCTTCTCCTTGCAATAGCTGAATCCGGGTTGATATTATGCCTATCTTAGTAACGGTTCCTGCATAGTCTCCGACAACTATAAAATCGCCGATTTCAAATGGGTGGTCAAAATATATGGAGAAAGCGGTGAGTGCATCGCTTAAGATGTTTTGTATAGCCAATGCTATGGCTATGCCTCCTACACCGAGACCTACGACGACGCCTGAGAGGTTTTGGCCAAAAACTCCGAGAATTATGACCAAAGCAAAAACGTAAATTATAATCTGTAAAACTTTCTTGAGAATGAATATTATGTGGTTGCTTACGTTTTTTTCGCGTTTTGCTCTTTGTTCAGCGTACCAGCTTATTAGAACATTAGTTATGCGAGTTATTATGAAAGCTACGACTAAAATTTCGCCAACTGTGAATGCTGTGGCGAGGTCTCCAGAGTAAGCTTTGAGCGAAGCAATACCCGTTAAGCCGTAATATAAGCCAAACAAGATTGCTAGAAGAAATATTGGCGCCCGTACATTGCGGAGTATCTCATCATCCAGATTTGTCTCAGTTTTTGCAGCCCATCTGCATAAGTACCTCTTGAAAAGTGAGTGCCCTATCCAAGCAATAACAATTGCCAGTGTGAATATCAATGCGAAAGCAATTATTTCACTAACAATTTGACTTAAGCCCAAATATTGCTGCAGTAAATTGGACAAGGCTAACGTTAGGCTGAACATGGCGTTTCACTTAAATTGTTGCAACTCTAAATTCTGGTTCCTTATTAATCTAGCCCATCATCAGCACGAAAATCATCCAGCCATCCCGCTTTCCCATCCACTCGGCGTTTAAACATAACGCCCAAGTTTTCCCTGTTTTTGGCTTCATGATACTTAAAGTATACCTCATCATCAAGTATGCCCAGTATCTCCACTTTACCGGTTTTGTGCGACATAACGTATTTGAAGCGTTTACTGTGCCCATTACAGTTTGCCTTTGCCTGCTCCACTATTTTGACTCCTTTGCATATTGGAACTTGGAAGTGAGTTTTTACTCTTTTAACGGGGCGGCACTGAAAAACATAGTAAGGCGCCACGCCGATGCTAACCAGCCTATTCATTAAAGTCGCGAGCGTGTCAGGGTCGTCATTAACTCCTCGAAGCAGAACCGTCTGATTGCTCAGTAAAACGCCTGCTTTCAAGAGATTGTTTACTGCGGTCACAGATTGCGGGGTTATTTCTCGCGGATGATTAAACTGCGTCACGACGTAAAGTCGCCTGTCAATCTGCGAATACTTCTTGAAAAGAGCCAAAAGCTCTGGGTCACTGAACCTGCTTGGGAGAGTAACTGGAGTTCGGCTGCCGAATCTAATGAATCGAAGATGATCGATTTTTGACAATGCCTCCAAGAATGTCTCGATAACTTCGTTAGAAAGCACAAGCGGATCCCCGCCGCTGATTAACACGTTATTTATTTCCTCGTGTTTCGCAATATAATCCGCAGCGTCTTCGAAACGACTCACAATCTCCGCCGTTGGCAATCCAACAAGGCGTTTTCTAAAACAATGTCTACAGTAGGTTGCGCACCTGTTTGTAGCCAATATTAACGCGGTTTCAGCGTACTTATGCTGAAGACCCGGCATTTTCGTGTTCTCAGCTTCACCGCTCGTGTCATAAACGCCCTCAATATTTAATTCATCCAAGGACGGCACGGCTATTTTCCTTATCGGGTCATGCGGGTCGTTCCAGTCTATCAAAGACAAGTAATATGGACTGACGCGCATGGGGTGTGCTTGAACCACTTGCGTCAATTGTTCCTTTTCATCAGGTGATAAATCTGCATAATAAGGCAGCTGCATTACAGAGCAGATACTGTCCTCTAATTTCTTATGTTCTGTCATGTGTTTTGAAACATCCTCTTATTATTCTTGCGCCAGTTGGAAACGACTAAAATGCAGTTAGGTACATTTTTTACTGGCTTGTGTATATCAGCGGCTTATCATTTAAAAGAGTTGTGGGCTAAATGCTTAAAAACACGAGTTTTAACTAAAAAATACGTGTTCAAAGAAAAATTTAAAAACATTGCGGCATATTACTTCCCTGATCTTTCGACCTATTATTTACGAGTTGATTGCAAGAATTTTGATTAAGGGGGAAATCTCAAGGGTCTTGCCACACTCGTTGTTCTCGCAAAGAAGTCATCTGGTAACTGCTTCAGGTGTATACGCAGGTTTCGGAAGAAAAAAATCGAACAAAAAAGGGGAATGTAATACAGTATATGATTAACAATCACGATAGGGTAGTAACCCGTGGATTAAGAGATGTCGCCGCTGCTGAAACCAAAATCAGCTTCGTGGACCCCATGGGCACCCTCTACTATTTGGGCTATAACATAGATGATCTGGTGGAGCACGTGTGCTATGAAGAAGTAGTTTACCTCCTGCTTCACAGTAAACTTCCCACCAAGAACGAGTTAGACGAGTTCAGGGCGCAACTCATCGCTGAAATGACCCTGCCCGACGCGGTTATTGAATGCATAAAGGCTGCCCCCAAAAACAGCCATCCGATGGAAGTCTTACGCACTGCAACCTCGCACCTAAGCATGTACGACCCAGACCCCGATTACAAATCGGAGCAAGCGAACAAAAAAAGAGCCATACGATTAGTGGCCAAGGTGCCCACCATCGTCGCTACCCTCTACAGAATAAGAACTAACCAGCAACTTGTCTCGCCAAATCCAAACTTTGGTTTCCCTGAAAACTTTCTCTACCTCTTCCGAGGAGTTCCCGCGGATAGAGAAGAAAAAGACGCCATCGACCGTTTCATGATGTTACATGCCGATCACGGATTCAACGCGTCCACCTTTGCCGCTCGAGTAACCGCAAGCACCAATTCCGACATGTACTCGGCTGTGACCTGCGCGATTGGAACTTTGAAAGGCCCCCTTCACGGCGGCGCAAGCGAAAAAGTGATGTACATGCTTGATGACATCAACACCGAGGAAGAAGTGGATGACTACATACAAGGCATGTTAGATGACAAGAAAAAGATAATGGGTTTCGGCCACAGAATCTACCAAGCAGAAGACCCCCGAACCAAACATCTCAGAGGCATAGCAGAAAACCTGTGTCACCGCACAAACACCATGAACCTGTACAATTTATGCATCAGAATTGAAAACGTTGTTCACAAAAAGAAAAATATTTTCCCCAACGTAGACTTCTACGCAGCCGTAACCCTGAACGCCTTAGGAGTTCCCTTCGAGTTCTTCACGCCGTTTTTCGCCTCAAGCAGAATAGCTGGATGGACCGCCCACGTCATAGAGCAGTACAAGGACGCAGTTCTTCTTCGCCCCTCATCAAAGTACATCGGCAAATACGGAAGACCCTTTGTCCCCATCGAAGAAAGAAAAGATGAACCCGCGCAATAGCGTCACCACGCCAAAGAAATGTGGGAAAATGTTGGAACCACAGTGTCCAACGTACTAGCGCGGATTCATTATCGCCTTCAAGTCTTCTTCAGGGGTTGTTATCGGCATGATGTTGAATTTTTCAACCAGCACCTTGAGTATGTTCGGCGTTATGAACGCGGGAAGGCTTGGTCCGATTCGAATGTTACGTATGCCCAAGTAGAGCAGTGACAGCAATATGGCAACCGCTTTCTGTTCGTACCACGAAAGCACCAGCGACAGCGGCAAATCATTAATTTCCACATGGAAGGCTTCAGCCAAAGCCTGAGCGATTTTAACGGCTGAGTACGCGTCGTTACATTGCCCAATATCCAAAAGCCTCGGAATTTCGTCTATGGCGCCGAGGTCTTTGTCGAAGAACCTGAACTTTCCACACGCAAGAGTCAGAACGACAGTGTTTTTGGGCGCTTTCTCAACGAACTCCGTGTAGTAACTTCTCCCAGGCTTCGCTCCGTCGCATCCGCCAACCAACAGGAACCGTTTGATGTGCCCGCTTTTCACGGCGTCTATGACTTTGCCAGCCACGCTTAACATGGCGTTTCTGCCGAATCCTACGGTAACGTATTTGCCTTCAGCGTCCGCTGGAAAGCCCGGCAGCTCCAGCGCCTTTTCGATCACGGCAGAAAAGTCAGGTCCTTTCACGTGGGGCGTGTTCGGCCATGAGACTGGCCCTGAAGTGAAAATGTTGCCCTTGTAGCTTTCCATCGGGCGTTGGATGCAGTTGGTTGTCATCAGTATGGCGCCTGGGAACGCCGCGAATTCTCTCTGTTGATTTTGCCATGCCGTTCCGTAATGTCCGTAGAAGTGAGCGTACTTCTTCAGTTTCGGGTACCCGTGAGCAGGCAGCATTTCTCCATGCGTGTAAACGTATATTCCTTTTCCTTCAGTCTGCTTCAGAATCTCCTCAAAGTCTTTAAGGTCATGTCCCGAAACGAGAATTGCCTTGCCTTTTTTGGCGCCCAGCGGCACCTTTGTCGGCACTGGGTGACCGTATGTCTCCGTGTTTCCAGCGTCCAGAAGCTCCATGGCGCGGATGTTGACTTCACCGCACTTCATGGCTAGGCCTACGAAGTCGTTGACGCCGAGCGAATTGTCCAGTGTAGCGGCGAGAGCTTGATGTATTAAATCGAATACTTTGGCGTCTTTCTTTCCGAGAATGTACGCGTGGTAGGCGTAGGCAGCTACTCCTTTTAAGCCGAAAAGTACCAGCCAATGAAGCGAGTTAAGGTCAGGGTCGATGGTAGGGTCGGATTTTATCCCCACAAGCTTTCCCTGCGCGATTAAGCCTTCCTTGGTTTCCTCTAAAGTCAAGCTGACTGGCCCGCCGCTTGCGGTGACGCTGCCGCCGGATGCCTGGATTTTCTTTCTCAATTGCTCGCGTAGCTCTGTTGCTTTTCTTATGTAGGTGATGATGCTGTCGGGGTCAAAGTTCACGTTTGTCAACGTAGCAAACAATGCTTCACAAGTGAATACGCTGGCGTCCTCGGTTTCAACGCCGGCTTTTTGTGCTTCAAGGGTTAGCTGTGAAAGCCCCTTCAGCGTGTAAACGAGCAGGTCTTGGAGGTTAGCCACTTCCGGGGTTTTTCCGCATACGCCTACGATGGTGCAGCCTTGTCCTTTGACGGTTTGTTCACATTGGTAACAAAACATTTTTTCTTGGCTCATGTTTATTCGTCCCTGCTATTGTTGTGGGCGCGCGTGCAGATAGTCTTTGTCCCGAAAACGTTAGGGATTACAGTTAAGCGCTACGCGGTTTCTTTTTCGAAGTGATGCTCCAGCAGTCTCCGCGTTCCTCTCCTGAGTATCTCGGAAAGCGTGGAAGGTCTTATGCCCAGTTTAGCGGAGAGTTCTTGGGTTCCAATTTTTCGCGGATAGTCAAAGAAGCCGCCCTTTAATGCTAACCAAAATATGCGCTCCTGCTTCTCCGTTAAAACGCCGGTTTTCGGCTCAAAACTTCCCCTTTTAAGCACGTTTACCTTATGTCCAGCGTTTTCCAGCGCTGAGATGATGCTTGTGTACGCCTCGAAAGTGGGCACTATGAAACTGTATTTTATCGTATTTTCTTCCATGCTTTTTCCTGATATCAGAAAAGCATCACGCGATAGGATGGTGTTGCAGACCTCGCAACCTTCGCTTTCGAACCAAATGGAGGACTTGCCCTCAATCTTGCCCCTAGACGCAACAGCCTTGAAGTCCTCTGGGATTCTCTTGACTTGGTCGCGGTCAAGTTCTATCAAATGTTTGACTGAGCCGCTGCTTGAGCTTCTAATGTCCGCTACCTGCAGGTGCTTAAGTCCGAGTGTAGCAAACTTTTTCAGCATTTTACACTGCTTGTTTTCCACTTCGATAACAACATGGTAGGGTTTGCGCCACACATCTGCCATTGAATCACCTCAATATTTTTGGTTAAATCTTTTTTTCTGGAAAGAAGGAAATGATGCTGTTATACTGGGGGTGCCGGTCGGGTTCCCAGAATAACGGTCACGTCCACTGTTGAGCTGCCTCGCACCACGGTGAGAACCAAGCTCTGCCCTGGCAGGGTTTTCTCTTCAAGGTAGCTTGCTAGGGCATCGTTGTTTCTTATCGGCGTTCCGTTCAAGGCGATTATTATGTCACCTACGTTGAGTATGCCGTCTGAAGGGCCTCCTGCGGTGACTGAAGCGACTCTCCAGCCGTATGTGACGCTTGCGCTTATGTCTTGGGCTGTGTTGTAGTTCATGTCCTGTCCTGAAACGCCCAGGTAAGAGTGTCCGCTGTAGGTTCCAAGGTCTATTAGGGCGGCGATTTCCCTGAGAATGGTGTTCGAGGGAACGGCGAAGCCTAAGCCTTGCGAGTCGGAGAGTATGGCGGTGGTTATGCCCACGACGTTTCCAACCGCGTTCAGCAAGGGACCTCCTGAGTTTCCAGGGTTTATGGGCGTGCTGGTTTGTATGATGTTGGCGATTGAGTAACCGCCCGCGTAGTCTTCTTCTGTGATGCTTCTGCCCAGCCCGCTCACCACACCAGTTGTGAGTGAACCCACCAGCCCGTAGGGGTTGCCTATGGCGATGACGGGTTCGCCTACGCGCAGCGTGGATGAGCTAACAATCTCGACGGGTTTGTACTCGTTTGCTGGGGCGTCAGCCGAAATAACGGCTAAGTCTGCGTAGGGGTCGGTGCCGAGTACCGAGGCGGAGTAGCCGTTTCCGTTTGAGAAGGTCACGCTTATGTCTGACGTGCCATGCACAACGTGGTAGTTGGTTATCACAACCATTCTGTCTGAGAATTCGTAGACGAAGCCTGAGCCTTGGACTGCTCCGTCGCTTGTTGTTCCTTGGACCAGAACCACGGATTCGCGGGTGTCCGCGTAGATGGCTGCTAAGGAAGTTGAGTTCGGGTAAAGGGTAACGTTCTGGTAAGTGGCGTTCTGGAAGCCGCTGAGATTTGACACTTGGCTCTGCAGATTCGAGACTTCGTCACTAAGCTTGTTCGTTTCCTGATAGGTTATGTAAAAAGTCACTAGAGCGCCGACAAGTAAGCCTGCGGCAAACAGGAGCGCGAAAAGGCTGGTTGAAGCCTTATTACGAGCGTTAGGCGTGTGCATTTCATCAACCTCTTAAACGACTCATTGTGAGTTTTAGAAATAAAAGTTTGCTATTTTCTTCTGTCAATTATGTCTAACGCTTTGGGTCCGGTGCCGATCAGAACCACTGGGACTCCAGTTCTGCTTTCAACTTCTTTCACAAACTTTTTCGCGTCTTCGGAGAGGTCCTCAAATTTTTGGGCGCTTCGGCAGTCGGGAAACATGCAGTCAAGCTTGGTTAAGGCGGCTTGTGTGGCACCGTTTATTTTCGCGTTTCTGCGGGCTAAATCAAAATCGAACGGGGCGGAACGCCTGTCACGGCCTGTTCCGGCGGCGGTTTCAAACCAGCCTCTTTTTTGGGCTTCTTCCTTGCTGATTTCTCCAGGTAACGGTCCAGCGCCGACGCGGGTCATGAACGATTTGTAAACAAGAATCACGTTGTCAACTCTGGTGGGTCCGACGCCTGCTTCTGAGGCTATGGCGGAGGCGCCTGTGTCGCGGCTGGTCACGTAGGGGTAGCCGCCGCTTAAGAAAAGTGAAAGCATGAAGCCTTGTGTGCCTTCGAGGAGGACTTTTTTGCCTTTGTCTAAGGCGTTGTTGATTTCTGTCACCGTGTCCATGACGTAGGGTTTGAGTTCTGGCATATCTTTTGCCAGTTTCGCTGTGCGCCTGGCTCGTTCTTCGACGGCGGGTCCGACGCCCCAGCCTGTGGTTCCTATGCCCTTGTTTACGGCGCTTGCCTTGTCTTGGGCGCTGTGCTTCTCCTCGATTATGGAGGCGTTTTGGTCGATGCCGATGCGGTTTTGAACGTGGGTCATTTCGACTTCTTTAAAGAACTGGGGGATGTGGACGTTTGCTCCTGCGGCTACGCGGAGCAGGCACTTTTCGTTTATGAAGGCTGCGGGAACCATGTGCAGGGCGTATTTTTGGCCGTTTTTCCAGACCGTATGCGCGGCGTTCACGGAGCCTGTTCTCACACATAAATCTAAATTGTCTTTTAACGCTAGGTAGCTGATGATTTTTCCTTTGCCTTCGTCTCCCCAGAAGGCGCCAACAATAACCGAGCATGGCATCTTAATTCACCGTTGAAAGGTTCTGTTCAAGAATTATTTAATCTTGTGGACGTTTTCGTGCCTATTGCCGTCGTTAATGGGGCTACTTCCATTTTGTCAGTATCTCTTCCCGCTGGAACGTTGCTTTGCTCAGATAGAACATGGCGACGTCTGCAAGGGCTAACGCTCCTGTTAAAATCAGCGCAAGCGTGACCAGCGGAAAAGTTTGCACCGTAGAAGCTAGAACCATAACAAGGATTATTGGCAGGATTACGAAGGCGCCGAGTTGCTGGGCTGCTCTTATGTCGTTTACGCGGGAGGATATGATTACGTTGGCTTCCACGCTGAGGATGCACACCAAGGGTGTCACAGCGCCCATCACTATTGCCCAGTACACGTTTGGAATTAGGAACTCACCTATACTCAGGATTGACCAAGCGTCTATAATAACAACGAAGATTAGGGCTCCGATGTAGGTTGCGCCAACGCATGGAATAAACGCTGCCAGACTCTTGCCAAACAGTAGCTCGCCGTCGGTGGTTGGTGTTGCCAGCAGTGGTTCAAGGCTTTTTTCAAGTTTTTCACCTACAAAGCTGTAAGAAGCAATTATCGTTGGGAGAACCGCAGCTATTATAACGAAGTAGGCGGTGAACAGGTTCACCAGTGTCGTTGCTGTTTCCTGCCTAAGCGAGGCGGCTTCGGCTTGCAGAGAAAAAATAAGAATCAGTGGCACGAGCACGCCCATCAGGATGGGTAGCGCGATTAAACTGTAAAGGATGTACCTGTTTTTCTTGAATACGCCCAAGTCTTTGGTAGTTACAATCCATGATTTCCAGAATCTCATTTGGTTTCAGCCTCCCGAATCAGCTTCAAATAAACATCCTCAAGCGATGACCGCAACTCGGTCACGAACTGCACGTTTCCGCCTGCCTTCACAACCGCCTTAACCAACTGCGGATTATCCTTCTCAGGGTTATCCATGTCAAGGATTAGTTTGTTCTCATTTGTGCGCATGTTCTTAACCACGTTTAGCTTCTTGACGGCAGCTAAAACGGCGTCGGTAATGTTCTCCAGGTGGACCACGGTTTTCCTGTTAGATGTGCTTCTTTCAAGGTCTTCAGGGGAGCCAACAGCGACCAAATGAGTTTTCAAAATTGCTATGCGGTCGCAGATTCGCCCTGCCTCATCCAAGTTATGCGTGTTCATGAAGATGGTACGTTTCTCTTTCTTGAGGTCAAGAATGAAGTCTCTGACGGTTTTGGCGGCTTCAGGATCCAAATTCGAAGTAGGCTCGTCAAGGAACAAAACTTGGGGTTCATGAATTAAAGCCCTGGCAATCGCGATTTTCTGTTTGGTGCCCTTAGAAAAATTCCCCACAGCCTCATCTTTTCGTTCCCAGATGCCTAGAAGCTTGAGCAGGCGCTCTATGTTTTCCTGCCGCTTCTGAAGGGGAACTTCGTAGAGCTTGCCGTAGAAGTCAAGGTTCTTGTAGGCGCTGAGGCTCTCGTACAAGCCCACGTTCTCAGGCAGTAACCCAACCATCTTTCGTATGGCCAGACAGTTCTCTTCGCTGTCAACCTCGAAATCGCCGATTCGCGCTTTCCCGCTGGTTTTTGAAATCAGGCAGCAGAGCATCCGCACGGTCGTGGTTTTCCCAGCGGCATTGGGTCCCAGAAACCCGAATACTTCGCCTTCGTTAACTTGCAGGGTGAGGTTTTCAACGGCAGTGAGGCTGCCGAATTTTCTGGTAAGATTCTCAGTCTCAATCAAGCGAGTTCGCCTATTTGCTTTCGTATTTTGATTCTTCTATCCGCTTCTTCTCCAACTCTTCCTCAGTAAGTTGCTGTTCAGGCTGCTCCGCCTTTTTCTCTTCAGGCGGCCAAGTGACTGGATCCTTCACCGAGGAGTATATGTTATACCAACCGCTTTTTCCGCAAGCTGGACACTTAATCCTTTTGTACGGACCAAGATGCGGTCCCAAAACCATTCCTGCCGTGATGTCTTGCTCAAAAACGTTCCCGCATTTCTTGCATTTCAAACGCGCCATAAAAAAGCCTCAAATGAAGGAAAAGCTGGTTCTTCCCTAAAAAACTTGCTGTCTGCGCCGTTAACCATCCGACACCTTTAAAGGCACCAATTCAGAACGATGTGAACCCTTAGTTTAATCTATATATAGAGGGGGTATAAGTTTTCCCACACGATAGAGAACACAAGTTTTCAGTCTTTCCTCATTGCTTCTGTTTTAAGCTCTTTCGGCATTAATTCAATAGCGTATCGTAACGCGGTTCGCGGCATTATCTTCCTGTTTTTCAGCACGTAATCCATCACTTCTTTCTGGTGCCTTCTGCTTGCTTCTTTCAGCAGCCAACCGTAACCTTTCTGCACCACATCATCCTCAACGGACAAAAGCGCAGTGCTTATTTCGAAAATATCCTGCAGAAACTTCCCTTTCTTGGCTGGAATTATCAGCGACACCGCTGCAGCCCTCTTAAGCCAACGGTTCTCGGATTTCACCCATCTTTTCAACTCGTTCACGCTTTCAGGGTACTTCTCTATCAAGCCGCCAACGGTGTGATTGCAGAGCGTATCACATTTTGCCCAGTTGTTAATGTACAGCGCAATCCACTTTTTGAGCACCCTTAAATCGCTTGGTTCAAGCTGTTCCACCAAGTTCTCAAGCCAAAAAGAAGCCATGAACGCTTCTTCCGTGTAATCTGACCTTAAAAGTTCTTCGCAGAGCGAAAAAATCTGCGGCTTACTGAAACGTTTGACTTCGCGCCAATGCTCCTTGGCTATTTTACGCACAACAGCGGTTTTCACGCCATAAAGCGTTATTTCTTCCTTGAAAAAACGTTGAAGGCTTTTCCTGGTTTTCTCGTCTGCCTCTGCCGCAAGTTCCTCCCTGATTTTCCCGATAACCAAACTCATGCTCGTAAAACAGTGTGCCAATCCAATATAGCGTTTCCCGTACTGAAACGCGGTTAAGCCACTCTAAAAAAACATTATCGCAAAAACAAGAACCGAGGAAGAAACGCTAAACCTTTTCCATCTGGTAAAGGTCCAAGTCCAAATCGATTTTCACTGGCTTCTCTGGTTTCACGCAGTTTTCAAGGTTATAAAGTTCAGGCATAATCTTTCCCAACACGCCTTTTACAGGTTTAATGTCTTTCCTGATTGGGGCAGCTTTGATTTTTTCTTCCAGCTCAGTGCCAACATGCACATCGCAAACCACGAGTGCGTCAACATTGCCAGCTTTGTTTACTTCAGCCGGAGGCAAGTGAAATTTGAAGAGGTTTTCGTCAGCCGCTTTAGTCAATGCCTTTCCTCCGCCACACTTCAACACTGATCATATCACGGATAGCTACACGAATTGCTTCAGCCCTGTTAGGATAGAAACGTTCATCCACAAGCTGATCTAAAGCTTTTATATACGTTTCAGGAAGGTACAGAGTAATTAGCTTCATTGGTTCTTCTTCTCCCTCGGTAAGTTATGAAAAGTATAGTTGTAGGTTATACTTCTATATATTATGTGACAAATATGTATTAAACATGTTCGTGACTTAGCTTATAAATGTTTAACAAGCCATGTAACAGGTTCCTGTAAATTCCCGAGCAAAACTACCCCCATGTTTTTATTTCTTGTTAAATCATCTAACGTATCGCGACGTGAAATCATGCACGTTTTCATAAAAAGCTACGGCTGCTCAGCAAACACAGCCGACACCGAAGCCCTGAAAGGCTGCCTAGCCAAAGCCGGATACAAAATAACCGATTCAGCCTCAACCGCAAACATCGTAATCTACAACACATGCGCCGTTAAAGGACCAACAGAAAACCGCATAATCCAAGCCCTCAAACGCATACCACCCGAAAAGAAAGTGATCATCACAGGCTGCTTACCCATAATCAACTTTGAACGATTACAACGCGAAGTACGATTCAACGGCGCAGTTGGACCCGCAGCTGGAGAGAAAATCGTAGACACCGTAAGACGAGTCATGAAAGACGAAAAAGTGATCGATTTAGACTCAGCGTCAACGGCGAAACCCAGTCTAATTCTCCCAAAGTTACGGTCGAATCCCGTGATAAGCGTGCTTCCCGTGAGTTACGGCTGCCTAGGCTCCTGCACGTACTGCTGCGTGGTTTTTGCCAGAGGTCATCTTCGAAGCTACGCGATAAAAGAAGTCACGGAAAGAGTCCAGACAGATTTAGCTGCAGGCGCAAAAGAATTCTGGGTTACGTCTCAAGACACGGCTTGCTACGGAAGAGACATCGGCACCAACCTTGCAGCCCTGCTTAAGGCTGTAGGCACCGTGGAAGGAGATTTCCATGTTCGCGTTGGCATGATGACGCCAAACCTCGTAACAGACATCAGGGACGATTTAATTGCCGCTTTCAAAAACAGTAAGATTTTCAAGTTTGTTCATCTGCCCGTGCAAAGCGGCGATGACACGGTTTTGAAGCGGATGCGGCGATTTTACACGGTTCAAGATTTCCGGGAAAACGTGAACGCGTTCAGAAAGGCGTTTCCCAAAATTACGCTTGCCACAGACATTATCTGCGGTTTTCCAGGTGAAACCCGAAAAGCTTTCGAAAACACGCTTAAGCTAATCGGCGAAGTACAGCCAGACATAGTTAATGTTTCAAAGTTTTTTGCCAGACCACACACAGCAGCAGCCAAGATGCACGAAGCGTTTGTGGAACCTGCGGAAATCAAACGCAGAAGCACCGAAGCCGCCAAACTGGTTAAACGTGTTGCTCTGGAGAAAAACCAGCGTTGGCTTGACTGGTCAGGCGAAATCCTCATAGACGAGAAAGGAAAAGTTCCGGGTTCCTGGATAGGGAGAAACTTCGCGTACAAACCCATAACCGTGAAAAGCTCAGCAAACCTGCTTGGCAAAACATTGCATGTTAAGGTCGTGAAAGCCTTTCCCACTTATCTCGCAGGAAAAGCCGAATAATTACGCAACACTGCTTTATGCACGGCGTCTTCTTTCAGCTTCAGCGTCTATTGTTTCCAGAAGCTTGAGAACTTTCGCGCCGCGTTTTGCTTTCTCCTTTTCATCAACTGAACTGCAACTGGGACAAATAGTGTCCAACACGATTCCGTTGTCTTCATCATACATAACGGGGTAAATTCGGCAACCTAACGGTCTACTCGCACGAATCTTGCAACGCTTTTTTTCTGGATCGTAAAAAACGCAGTGTCCACGTTGGTTTCTGAGAGTAGCGTAACCTTCTGAATCGACATGCACAAAAAATTCTCGGGCGTAACCTTTTCTTTCTAAACGTTCAATATCCTTTTCGGAAAGCAGCATTTCGGTTTCTTTGCAGCAAACTCCGCAACGTAAACAGCGCATACGCGTATTCTGTTAAAGCTTTTATTTAAGCCGCTTAGCCGGCTCTTTGCATTAGACTCAGGTTTAACCTTTCTGCCCATGCGATGTTTCTAAGTGGCACGCAATCTCGTTTTTGATTTCCGTAAGGAACGTAATCAATAAGGTTTCCTTTCCCGAAATCGCCTTTTCGAATGCCAGTCAACTGCACGTTAACGATCACTGCACCATCTTTTAGGTGTAGATTCACGTTTTTTCCCAAGAAGGATTTGGCGCTGTTTAGGCTAAAATTTTCCATGGTTAATCGCCCCAATTAAGTTCTGAGTCTGCTAAGTGGTTCCAGCACCGTTTGCATATGGGTAGTTTTTCTCCTTTAAACTGAATGTAGAGTTTGATGTTTCCGTTTTTACAGTCGTTTTTCCAAGGGTTTTTACAATGCTCCATCATGCTACACCTCACATTTGTACAGCAAACGTTGTGAGCAAAATTGCTTTTAAAACACATGGCGCAAATACCATTGGGCGCTGTGGAGAGATGAGTTAAAGTAAACCTTAGTTTGATGTGTGAAATTGAGTGCACAAAAATTCGTGGACGCACGTGGACCTGCGTTTTCTTAAATTTGAACTATTTCGGGCGTTATGGCTTCTTTTGTTATCTTCAGCAAAGCCACTGAGGGCTTGTTGGCGAAAGAAGACAGGGGGTTTGTGGGGCTTCCGGGGTTGATGTATAACGTTGTTCCTTCCCAATTAATGTTGGCGTTATGCGTGTGTCCGTAAACAAACACGTTGAAACCGTTCCGCTTGGCTATTTCGCGCATTTTGCCTCTTCCAAAAAGAGTGCTCGGGTCGTGCTGGACGCCGATTTTCCAGTCGTAAATTTTTAAGGCGTTAAGCTTAGGCAATGCACCAGTGACTTCGGGTCCATCCATGTTGCCGTGAACTGCCAAAACAGGGGCAAGCTGCTCCAACTCGTCGATGACAGCCAGCTTCACCAGGTCGCCTGCGTGTATGATGTAATCTACGTTTTCGAAGATTTTGAAAACCATTTTGGGGATGCGGCGTGCTCTTGCGGGTACGTGCGTGTCGGATATTAGACCTAAGGTTTTGGAGGCTTTGAAGTTTGCTATGTCATGTGAAATCATTGTTAGCTCGCTGGTCATTTTTTTCGCCTTTTTTGATAAGAGTGTGTGTGCCATAGTGTATGGAGGTAAAAGATAATAAATATTCATGTTTATCGAAGTTGTCTTGGCGTAAACTGTTGTTTTTACACGTGTGTTTTAATGCTTTTCAGGGTTAATTTTGTTGCTGCAATAGGTTTATGAGGCAAGTTTGGCTGTAGCATAATATGTGGCCGTTCAAATGGGGCTGCAGAAGTTTGTGATGCAAGTTGCCTGAAAAAACTGAGGAATCTCGCAAGCCGCGGAAAACCATGTTTTCAGTTAAGTTCTGCCCGAAGTGTGGGTCAACCGATATTTTCTGGGCGCAAGGTATGCCGCAATTCTGGTCGTTGTGGCAGTGTAGAAACTGTGGCTATCGAGGAGCGTTGATATTGGAAGATGGTAACCTTGCGGTTAAGCTTCAAGAAGAATGGAAAAAGCGGGTTACGCGCTGATTGGTTTGCGCGTGGCTTGGGAAGTTATTGAGTTTTTGCCAGGTATTTGAGGTGGAACGGTTTGATAACGAGTCCAGGTTTGAGGTCTGCTTGGAAAGTTTGGTTTTCAATTATGAAGTCTGCTAGCTCGGAGTCTTGTGCGCGTATGAATTCGGTGTAATCTGTGAAGCTTTCGTGAAGTGAAATGCAGATTGCGTCCCAACCCATTCCTCTTCCGTCTGCAACTAGGATGACGTTTGGTTGGTTCTGGTACCATTCTTTCATGTTTTTTAGGGCTTCTTCTTTTTCTTGGCCTGTTTTTTGTTTGAGTTTGCTTTTTAGGAAGGTGAATGCGGCGAGTTCGTATCCGATTTTTCCGAATTTGGGTATGACTGTGTAGCCTTCGATGAAGTTTTCTTCTAGGAGTGCTCTTCTTCGGGTTACGGTTGGTTGAGAGACACCTAATGCTTTGGCTAATCGTCTGTCGCTTCTGTGTGAGTCTTTCATTAATTCGAATAAGAGTTTATAGTCAATGGGTTTTAGTTCTTTCATTTGTATCATCCTGATTATTCCTTAAGCATTTTAAACTCGATATATAAACTTCATTGTTGCTTTGAAGCAATCGGCTTGTTCGTGTTGTGTTGCAGATTATTCAGGTTGGGTGTTCACGGGGAAAAATCTTAAGAGAAGCGGTCGTGACATCAAACCAGTGATTGATTATGCCTTTGCAGTTGCTGAAGGAAGTTGAAGAGGAAGTTACAAGTCTTCTATGTGATCTGATTCGTATTAACACCACAAATCCGCCTGGAAACGAAACCGCAGCAGCTAAGTACCTAGCTGAGGATTTGGGCAAAGAGGGCTTCAAATGTGAACTTTTTGAGTCTGCACCCAACAGAGGCAGCGTGATCACGCGTTTGAAAGGAACAGGCGAGAAGCCTAGTTTGCTTTTGCTTTCTCACTTGGATGTGGTGGCTGCTGATGCAGGGGAGTGGAGTGTGGACCCGTTTGGTGGCGTGGTTAAGGATGGTTTTGTTTGGGGTCGTGGCACTTTGGACATGAAGGGTATGGTTGCGATTGAGGTTTTGGTGTTGAAGCTTTTGAAGAGAAACGGCGTGGAGTTGAAGGGTGACGTGGTTTTTGCGGCTACCGCGGATGAGGAGCAGGGTGGATTGTCAGGTGCGGATTATCTGTTGCGCAATTATCCGGAGAAGGTTTTTGCTCCTTACGTTTTGAATGAAGGCGGCGGGTTGGCGGTTCCCACGAGGAATGGGAACGTTTTTACGGTGCAGACTGCGGAGAAGGGTATTTTGTGGTTTAAGGTGAAGGCGAAAGGAACTCCAGGTCACGGTTCGATGCCTAACGTGGCGGACAACGCTATAATGCGCATGAACAAGGTTATCTCGAAGCTTGGAAATTACCGTTCAAAGGTTTCGCTGGTTCCGACCGTGAAAAGTTTTCTAGCGGAAATTGCGCGGGAAGACGCTGTTTTGCAGGAGCCGTTTAGGCGTTTGCTGGCGAATCCTGAACTGAGCGACAAGATACTGGATGAGTTGGCGAAGGTTTCGCCGCAGTTGGCGGAGGAGATTCGTCCACGTTTGCGGATGACTATTACTCCTACGATTATTCGTGGCGGCGTGAAGGAGAACGTGATTCCTTCCGAATGTGAGACGGTGTTTGACTGCAGGATACTTCCTGGGCAAGAGTCAGCGCAAGCCATTGACTTAATCAAAGCGTTGCTTGCTGAGGTTGACTCGGAGAAGCTTGTGTTTGAAAGCTTGCAGGTGCAGGAGCCTTCGGAGTCAACGGCGGAAACTCCGCTTTACGGTGTGATTTCTGAGGTGCTTAGGGAGTTTGAGCCTGGTTGTGGGGTGACGTCGATGCTTACGACTGGTGGGACGGATTCGCGTTTCTTCCGTCGGAAAGGTAGCGTGTGCTACGGTTTTCAGCCGATGTATCCGGAAGAATCTTCGGGTAGGGTAGTTAAGCGTGAGCATGGCATAGATGAGTGCATTAGTGTGGAGAATCTTGTTTTCGGGGCAAGTGTGCTCTACGAGACTGTTAAGAAGTTCATGAGCTAGCTTGGCGTTGGGGCTCTGACGTGTGTTTTTTTGTCTATACCCCCTCTAAATATAGATTAAACCCGAGCGTAAACCAGCATTGGGTTATCACAGAAAACTTCAGTGGGTTATGAAGGAGTTGGCAGATATGTGGTTGCCAAGAAATCTCTGAATAAGAATCCGTCGGTTCCTGGTCCTGAGCGGTTGAAACTTGCTGTGTATAGTTTCTAGTCAATCAGAAAATTGGCGACCCCAAATCAAAGGTTAAAGAAACAACAAAGTAAGTGTTACAGCTAAAACTTGTGAATCCACGGAACCAGCTGTTTCGCGTTCTCGAACTTCTTGGAAAGCGGCACCTGCAAGTAAGCACCATGAGAATTGAAGTACGGAGCACCCTTCCTGGAAAACAAGGTTAACACCTTGCCATCATGGTTAAGCTTAAAGCCTTCCCCGCACGGCTCATGCCCTCTTACCAAGATTTTAACGTCCAGCTTACGCAGAACTTTTTCTGTGACGTTTTTGCCGAAAAGTATTCCTGCGCCTCGCGGAGAAGGCGAAACCCCTTGAACCCTGTCGTCAGGGTCGCTCCACAACAGGTCTTCCAAAAACTCATTTTCAGGATGTGTCCTGGTGGCGTATGCCAAGTCCTGGACGCTGGTGATTTCAGGTGACAGGCCGCCATGAACCATCAGGTACCGCTCCTTCACGATCACGGCGTTGTAGAGATAACTGAACAACTCGCGAACTTTAAAATACGCCGGCGCCCAGTTTTCCTTGAACCGGGCTTGGAAATTCACGGGCAAGTCATGCGGGGAAGCCATCAAATCCTCGGGTCCTTCGTGGTTTCCACGCAACAGAATGACCTGCCGGGGAAAAGCGAGCTTAAGCTTCAGAATCAGGTAGTAGACTTCCGCTGGGCGTCTGCCTCGGTCGCCGTAGTCGCCTAAAAAAACCAGAACCGCGTCTTCGCGTCGGGTCATTTTTTGCGTGAACCCGCTGTTGCTTAGGATGTGGGTGAGGCTGTCGAGGTCTCCGTGTAAATCGCCGATGACCAATGTCTCGCCTGTAGGTTCAAGCTGAACAAGGCGCCCCGTAATTTCCATGTGCCCGATTTTTCCGCTTTCGCCACGCAGTAGGCTGATTGTTTTTTCCACAGTTTCAATGAAATCTTTGCTTTGCACAGCAAGGGATTCTTTGACGAGTAAAGAAAGATTCATGGGGACAAGGTCACCGCAGAACTAGGTGATCTGAACTTTTTGATCTAAAGAGCTATACACGTTATTCTCGATTGCTCTCTTGTGGCTGCTGATTCGGCTGACTACCTCGTTGTAGGCGCGTTCTTTAACGGCCTCGTGAGCTTCAACTCGCGCTAATTTGGCTTTAAGCTGTTGGGTTTGCTCTTGAAAAGTGGATAGACTATGTTTAGTCTCTTCCATTTTCTCTGAATTCAGAATCTGCCTTTCTCGCGTGGCAACTTCGGCGCAGCGCCTGTAGAGTTTCCCCAAGGAGTCACGTTCAAGAATGCCGTTTATGTCCTCCTCGGCTTTTCGTTTTTTGTCGGACTTTAATTTCAGCTTGCCCTCATCCATCAAACGCAGCATTTTCTGCAAAATCTGCTTCAGCAAGGGGTAACCCGCCTTTTCGGTTGCCAACGCCTTGAAAGGCTTCTGCAAGTACTGATCAAGCTTGTCGCGTTCGTCAGGTGCCAATCCTGCACCGCCACGGTAAAGCGCTAAAGCCTGCATTTTCTTGAACGGTTTCTGCAGGTGCCGCAACGCGTGTTTCAACTCTTTGTTTATTTTCTCTATTTCTGTTTCTACGAGAAAAAGCTGGTCAACAGGACCCTCGCCTTTCAACTTGGCGGTTTTCTGTTCCAGTTCCGCCAGCTCGTCCTCAATGGGAAGCCGCTCGTTTTTTATGGTTGTCTTTTCCGCCTCAACTTCTGACAGGTGATTCTCTAGGTCGTGAAGTTCGTTGATTAGTTGGAAAGTTTCCTCTAAAGTTTTGGTTTTAACGTACTCTTTCGTCAGAAAATCGCTGAGAGCCTCCAGCGACGCTTTGGCTTTTTCGTGAACCGTTAAGAATTTTCTTCGGTCCATGATGAAGAAGGGGGAGATGCGGGGGAACCAGTTTTTGATGTCTATGTCGGTAACCATAAACACTTTCTGGGTTTCCTGGGCGAACTTGTTTAAGCTGTCATAAGAGACCTGCTCGGGCACGGTAACTTTCCTGATTCTTTCGGTGAACAGGCGAGCCAGCTTGTTCATGGCTCGGGCGCGGTTGTAAACGCGTTTGTTTCTTTTTTCGATTTCTCTGGTGCTGTTCTCCAGAAGCATCTTGCTGACGTCGGTGACGGTTTGGATGGCATCACGCATGTCGTCTCTGAGTTTCTTGGCTTGCTCTTGTACGGGAGTGAGAACGGAGCTGGTTTCGTTTTCAAGCCAGCTTTTTATGTCGGTGGAAGAGAATTTGATGGTTTCTGACATAATTTTTCACTCCAACAATATTATTGGATGGGGCTTATTTATCAATTTTAGCCAGATTTACTCCAAAATTCAATACTCAATGGTGAGTAGCTACGCTTAAATAATTACCGCGACAATAGGAACCAAAATGAGACGATAAACATGGACACCAAAAGACTCACATTCGCCTTAATGATGGGCGCCCTCGGAAGCGCCCTCTTCGCAATCTCCTACTATGCAGGACCAATCGCGCCAGGAATAGCACTTGACTTTTCAATACTCGCCGTCTTTATAGCAGGCTTCTACGCAGGACCAACCACAGGCTTTTTCGCAGGAATAATAGCTGGAATCCTGCCAGGAATAATGTTCGGCCCGTTAGGCATGGGCGGAGTAGCTGGACTAGTCGGCTTGCCATTCGGAAAAGGACTCTCAGGCTTAACATCAGGACTCGTAGGCAAAGTAATGAAACTGGATGAAAAAAAGCGCTCATCACTTCTGGGAATTCCAGCCACCTACTTATCATACGTTCCTGAAGCAATATTCACCCTTGGCTACTTTATCTTCCTGTTGGGCGGAATCACAAGTGGAAGCACCGTATTTTTCACCGCCATACTGCCAAAATCACTCGTTGAAATAACCATAATAAGCATAATAATAGCTGCGCTCATGGGAAATACTGGCTTCAACACTTTCGTCAGAGCACACTTCACAAAAACAAAACCCAAAGAAAACTAGCCCTAACACCCACATTCTTTTCTTACAAACTAAAAACAGAACAAAAAAGAGAATTAAAAGCCCAGAGATTCCGCCAGAACCTTCGAATTGATTTCTCCAGCCTTGAAGACCTTGCCGGTTTTCGCGTTGTTCACCATAAGCACGGCGGGCGCGAACAGGTTGTGGTCTATCTTGTAGAAGTCGCGGTCGGCTTCGCGGAAAATCTGCAAAAACGGCTTACCATAATCTTTCGAAGTGTTTGAAGGCGCTTGCTCAACAATTTTCTTCAACGCAGCCTCATCGTCATGCTCAACAACAAGGTAGACGGTGCCGCCGTAAAGTATGGCGTCGTTTGTCCGCGCCATCGCCACTTCGAACTCGCCGCATCTGGGCGGAATCGGCGCGTAACCCACGGCGTAACGAATCAGTTTAGGGCTTAAGCCGAGCGTCCTGAGCTTGTGGATGCCGACTTCAACTACTCTGCCAGCGACCTGAGTTAATCCTGCGATGCTTGCGGTCGGCGCCACCACAGCAACAAGGTTCTCAGCCGTGATGTTGCAGGCGCCTGTGACTTTTTCGATGAGCGCGTCTGATGGGAGAGTGTTGCTCTCCAGCGTTAACACTGCTTTGTCGGAAGCGTCCTTGTAACCTATTTTTTCATAAACGTTTTTAGGCTTCAACGCCAGGGCACGCGCTGGACCTGACCCGATGGCTATGGTGCCGTCTGGTTCTTTTATGCGCCAGCCTGCAAACTGGGAGCCCAACGCCGCAACCACGGGATGGTCCGAAGACACGGTTATGGATGGAAGCGTCAGGTCGCCGTAGGCTTTGAAGCCCAACTGAGCTTTTCCCGCGCCGCCCATGCAGAGTTCCGTGAGGATTTTGCCTGCTTGAAAACCGCCAGGCACGTTTACGCCTGCGTCGATGACTGTGGCGCCCGCGGTGGTTTTGGAGGCGTGGACGCCGTAGAACGCTTGGTCATTCAAGAGTTTCTCTGCGAGTTTCCATGCGAGCTGGTTTACGCTTAGGATTTCGTGCAACGTTTCACATCCTACAGGTACTTATCGTATATTGGACCTAGTTGAGGATTGCTTGGTTGAGAGATGAAGAGCTTGCCGTTTCCATGTTCGGCCAAGTCGCCGAGAAACACGTAAAATGGGCCTTCTACTTTCAGGTCGTCGTCGACTTTGGCTTTCTTCTTTACGCCGTCAACGGTGAAGGTGGGCATGAGGTCTTCCACGACGCCTGAAACTATTATTTTGCCTCCGGTCATGTTGGCGCCGAGTCTGGGTCCAGCGTTCTTCTCCACGTAGATGGCGCCTTTGCTTATGTGGAAACCTAGAAATGGGCCTGAGTTGCCTTTGATTATGATTTCTCCGCCGCGCAGGTAGCATCCTGAGTCGCTGCCGACGTTTCCGTCCACGACTATTTTGCCGCCGCGCATACCTTCGCTGCTTCCACGGTACGGCGAAGCCAGGTAGTCACTGGCGTCTCCGTGGATTTCGATTAAGCCTTTCTTCATGGAGCTGCCTGTCCAGCCTGATGCGTTGCCGTTGACGGTGATTTTGCCGCCCGCCATTTTTTCTCCAAGGTGCATGCCCGCGTTGCCGTTTATGATGATTTCGCCCGTTTTCATGCCTTGTCCTACTCGTCGCACTTCGCTTGCGTCGCCGTTGATTGTTATGTCTGGTGCCTCAGCGGGGGTTTCTTCGATTTTGAAGAGGTCGCCGAGTTTTTTCTGTTTGTTGCCTTCCCAAACGGTTAAAGAAGCGATTTTCTTCACGGATTTGCCTTGGAACACGTCAGGGCTTATGTTTTCAGCTTGGACTGGGAACTGGAATTTCTTGAGAGGTGTTAACACTATCATTTTAGACGCTCGCCTTAACCGTTATTGGATCGGAAATTTTGACGTAGTGGTCGAACACTGGATAGTTTTCGTATTCCACGGTCCAGTACTGCTTGAACTTGCGCTTCATGTCCTCATCCACCTTCAGCTCTTCAGAGGCCTCAACATCAAGCCACATGGTCTTGCCGTCAACATGCTGCACGACTTCGCCGTCTTTAACCACCACTATGCCATCCTTTATGGTGTACGCAGCATTGCCGAAAGCTCTTCGCGCGGTCTTATACTTCTGGGCAATATCGAGCTTCTCAGGGTTGATGTTGTAAATGGCTACGTCTGCGTCGGCACCTACGCCCAAGTGACCCTTGTCTTTAAGCCCTAGCGCTTTGGCTTGGCCTGCCCGAGTGACAATGGCAAGTTCATAAAGGCTTAATTCACGATTTATCGAGGGAAGCAAGCTTTTCCTCTGGGCTTTCTTGTGGCATTTCTTCAAGGTTGCCATGCGGGCTTTCCTGCTGGTGAGCCACGCGATAATTTTTGGATATTTGAAAAATGGTCCAGCGTTAGGGTGGTCAGTAGTCATGAACATTTTCCACGGGTCCTTAACCAGCAAAGCCAATTCCAAGCCGATTGACCATTGGGTGGCGTTAACTGCACTCTTGCGTTTGTAACGCATCGGTATGATGCCGCCGCTGGTTTCCGTTTCCACATCGCTGTTGACCCATTTGTGTCCGCTTAACTGGTAAAGCGTGTATTCGAATGGACCGTCAGCCGTCATTGTTGTGGTGTCTGTGAATATTATTTGTCCCATGTCGAAGGTCATGTGATTGTGGGCGTTTATGTACTTGGAAATTTCTTCAGCCGCAGACCTCATATTGCCCCAGTTGTCACCTGCAAAGCTGCTGAACTGCAAATGCGTTATGTGACAGACCGGCTTGCCTTCGGTAGCTACACTTTCCAGAGCCTTCATGGTTTCCAAGGTGGTGACGTAGTTGCCTGGAATTCCAAGGTTGTTAGTGTGAAGATGAATCGAGTGGGGCAGATTCAGCATCTTGTTTACTTTGGCAAGACCACATATAATCTCGCGCGGTGTAATGCCGAAGTTAGGAACCGGGTCGTCTATGCTGTGAACGTTCCTGCCGAACCCCCAAGATTCCAGCCCACCCGGGTTTACGATTTTTATGGCGTAGCCTTTGGTGGTTTCCATCATCCAAGCGACGTGCCTCGCGCAACCATCCAAATCGCCTTTTTGCAGGTATTCGAGAACAAACCACCAGTCACCCAGCAACGGGTAAGACGCCTTATCCAAAAGAGGTATGTCATTCAGTTCCTCATGAGTGTGCTTCGCGCCTAACGGAGCCATGGAAGGATTCATGACCGTGGTGTAACCCATCTTCGAGTAGCGGTAGCCAGTGACAAAAGTTGAAGGAATCGAATAGCCAGTGCCCGAACGCGTTAAAGCGGTTTTCCTCACAACGTCCTTTATGTGGTCTTCAGGTCTAATCATGCGGCCAGTGTTAACTTCTCCGCCTGCAATGTGAGTGTGTATGTCCACGGCGCCAGGCATCACGGTCAAGCCGGTGGCATCTATAATCTTCGCGCTACGGTCGTTGACGCTTTCAATGATTTTGCCGTCTTTTATGGCTATGTCCATTTTTTCCCCGTTAATCCCGTTTAAGGGGTCGAAGACGAAACTGTTCTTTATCAGCATCTCAGTCATCTAAGCAGCCTCCGTTTTCTGGTTAGTTTTTTGCGATTTGATAAGTCGAACTTCTTTGAGAATTCTCTTCAGAATCGCCTCGTCGGAGAGAACACCTTTCGGAGGCTCAACCACTTTCTTCAGCGGCAAGGGCACGTTGTCCATGCGGTAGGCGGTGCCTTCCTCTTCGATTCCGACAAACGCCGAGGGAAAAACAACGTCGCCCAGCATTGCCGTGGCGTTCATGTGCGGGTCAATAACAATCAAAGGATGTTTCACCAGACTTTGGATGGCTCTTTTCGGGAAAGTGGCTCCCGGGTCAGAGGCTATAACCAGTGCCGCGTCTGACTCGCCGCGTAACAGAATATCCATAGAGGTTGTTTCTCCGGGGTTGTAACGCGGATAACCCAGCGAGAAGTCCACCCCGAAGGGGTAGCCGCTTTGCCAAGCGAAAACGATGTTGGCTCCGCTGACGTTGAAGTGTCCGCGCATGGGCATGATGAGGAATTTTGTTCGCATGTTCAGGTCACGCGTCAAGGTGATGGCGACCTCAATGTTCCGGAATTTACCTGCAGAATGGGTTAATCCCATGCCGAAGAAGATTACGCCGAAGTTGCAGTTTACAAGTACGTCAACAACCTCGCGCAGATACTTCACCGGGACGCCTGCAACTTGGTCAACGTCAAGCTCTTCATCTCGCACCAACGCGCGCATAGCCTGCATCAGCTCGTAATCTTTGTTTGGTTGAACTTGAATGAAATAGTCAGCCATCTCGGCGGACATGCTTTTTCTGACGTCGACAACTATGAGTTTGCGTCCTTCCTTCTGCAAAGTTTCCGGAGGCTTGTTAAAAACCACTGATTCCGCAGCTGTGGCATGCTGCTTTTTAGGTTCTTTCCTTCTTTGAGCGCTTAACAGTTTCTTTCTGCCTGCTGAAGCTTTGACCTTATTTAAGTATGCTTTCCATTCGCTGTCCTCAAATCTGCCTTCCGTAAAACTGGTGTACCTTTCCAGATGCCTAGGATGTGCGCTCCACGGGTCACAGCCCCAGTAAATAATTACGTCTGCGCGGTGCCTAATCTGCCCCAGCGTAGAAGTTGGAATGCCCACCTCTTGAGTGCCCAACAGAGACGGGCCATGACAGACCACCGCCGTGTTGTCAAGGACGCCGCCAACTTCTTCAGCTAATTCTACGCCCACGCGTTGAGCCTCACAGTTCGTGGAGCTCCAACCATACAGTATGGGGTAATTAGCATCGGCAAGGATTTCCCCAGCTTTGTGAATCGCCTCGTCCATAGAAACGGGAACAAGTTTGCCGTCCTTGCGAATTAGAGGCTGCTTGATTCGGTGCGCGCTTTTGTATCCCAGATATTTGGCTTCGCAAACGGCGCATCCGTTCTTTATTTTAACAACCTCGTTGTTTACAACGGTCACTTCGATGTCGTCGCACAAACAGCCGCATATCGGGCATGTTACCGCGTTAATCACTGACACTTTTTTACCTCCCAAACTCTTTCTTAAGAAGCGCTTGCATGCTTAAAACTGGCTTGTCAGGGGCTGGCTCAACCTCAGCAGGGGTTCCCTTGAACGAGGGTGTACCTATGCTGGTGGTTGCGTCGCTTACTATAGCGTTTGCCCATGGACCATAAGGAATGTAAATCAACCCGGGAATGGCGCTGCGCGGATACTTCACGGCTCTAAGAACCACCGAACCGTTCGGCGTAGTCACCAAAACATGGGTGCCGTTTTTCACGCCCATTTTCTTCATGTCATCCGCGTCCATATAAACCATAGAACATGCTTCGTAATATTCAGGTGAGGATTTCCCATATTCTTTACCTACACCCTGCTCAATCGTTCGACCTGTAAGCAAAGTTACATGCAACTTCTGCTGCATCATGATGCCTGACCTTATCAATAGAAAGTTAAGGGAGTTATATTTAAGAATAAGTTTCAAAAAAATGTAAAACTCAACATCAATCGGCATCTACAGCCGTAGGAAGATGACTCCAAAGGAGTTACAATCAGCCATGTGGTTAGCAAATAAAATTTTAGTGAATTCAAAATACATCAGAGGACTATTCGTTCGGGGCAAGTGTAAATGTTAATGCGCTTTCCCCGTACGAAGCCGGCTAAAGTTAAATCTGCAGCTTCAGCCGTGGCTATGCCCGAAGAAAGAGCCGCTGCCAAAGAAGCAATAATAGGCAAGCCAACCTTTGCCGCTTTGAAAGCTACGTCACCTGACATGCGCCCACTCAAAGCCAAAAAACACACACCAAAATCAACATGGTTCAAGGCAGCCATACCGATTACTTTGTCCACAGCGTTGTGCCTACCAACATCCTCGGCTAAAGCAACCAATTTACCATCAGCTTGGTAGATTGCTGCGACATGAAGACCACCAGTTCGCCTGAAGCCTTCAGCTTTGAAGTTAAGCTGGTTAACGCTGTCAAATATCACTTGAGCTTTAACTTTTAAATTCGATTTAACCTCAGGAATTTTGCCGGTGTATTGGTAAGGGGAGCCGCTTCCGCAAGCCGATGGAATAACGCGCGCATGAAGTCTTGAAAGCTTGACTCTGTCTTCAACGTTAATGCCAGATTTCAGTTTAATGTGGCAGGTGCCTTCACGTTCTTTAAGAACAACTTCCTCAATTTCATCGGCAGATTTGAGTATTCCTTCAGAGAGAAAATGTCCCACTGCCAACTCCTTGAGATTCGTGGGTGAGCATAGAATAGTTGCCCAAAAAGTTTCGTTGACAAATAGGTAGAAAGGCTTTTCTTCAGCAACATAGTCCGCCATCTCCTGAGACTTACCCGTGGAAAGGTCAAGCTTAATTATGTTCACTTGACGCACCATATTCAACACCTACCTTGTTCTTTACTTCGTACATTAATTAATATTATACATCTGATAAGGCATCGACGATTTTGCTTCAAATAAAAAGAGACGATTGGAAGGTAAATCAAATAAACGGGACAAGAACCCATTAGTAACCTTGAGAGAAAAAAACTTATTGTGATAAAGGTAAATGGGCATGGCGAAACGGGCTGCAATCATACTTTCGGGAGGGAAATCTGGAAGATTTCAAAATTCACAAGAAACGTGGCAAGATAAGGCCCTTGTTGAACTTCGTGGGAAGCCCCTTCTAATACACGCTGTTGAAAACGTTCGTGAAGTAGTGGAAGAAGTTTTCATTTGCGTAAACAACGAACAACGAAAAACAAAATACGCTGAAATGTTAAAAAAGCACCGCATAAGAAACGTTAGGCTACTTGTTGATGAACAGACCGACTGCCTAGGCGGACCTATCGTAGGCATTTTAACAGGACTAATGGGTACAAAATCAGATTTCTGCTTGACTTTACCCTCTGACATGCCGTTAATGCAGCCAAAAGTCATCGAGCACATGTTTAACTCAGCAAAAGATTCACTCGTCGTCGTGCCGATGTGGCCCAACGGGAGACTAGAAACGCTGACCCTGGTTCTTAAAAGAACTGAGGTGCTGGAAATTGCAAAAACACTTTGTCAGCTGAGACGACCGCGTTCCGACGACATCGTAAGAGGCGCCTTGAAAGCCCTGCTTGTCTCCATCATCAGCGAACTAAATGCTTTCGACCCCGAACTGAAAAGCTTCATCAACATTAACTCTCAAGCAGATCGGGTTAGATTGCAACCCCGCCAAGCCCAAGGACCAGTTACTGAAAGCTTGCGGTTAAATTTGGGCGACCTGCCAATACCCGAACTGCGGCGCATTCAAAACGCTGCAGCACTTTTCAATGAAGAGAAATTTTTGCAAGCTTCAAAGGCTTTTTCTTCCTGCGCGACTCGGCTAGAAGCAGAAGACTCGTTTTTTTGGGCAGCCATAAGCCGAGAAAACGAAGGCAAAAGCCTTCTAAGCTGGTCGAAACAACAAAGCAACCAAGAATTTGCTACGGAGCAAGCATTCAGAGGCAAAGAAGCGCTTTTAAAAGCGGCCAGCTATTATGGATTGGAAGCTAAAATACACGAAAATGCCATGAGCATCTTCTTAGCGGAACGAGCAAAGTCGAACAAGGAATGGTGCGAATCCTTAGTGAATGACAAACTGGGTCAAAGCAGTTTTTTGCCTTCAAAATAGACGGGTGTTCAACACGCACGCTAAATAGTACGCGTTGTTTATTAGAACCGAATTCAATATTTTTCCGAGACGAAGGGTGACCTGCATGGTTTTACTTATTGCTGCTGTTGGAAAAAGTGGCTCAGGAAAAACTACAACACTTGAGTATTTGGTCTCAAATCTTGCCAGCGAAGGTTACAGAATCGGGGCGATAAAGCACATTTACCATAAAGGCTTCAAGATAGACAAAGAGGGCACTAATACTTGGAGATACGCCAAGGCAGGTTCAAAGGTAACTGCAGCGGTTTCAACTGAGGAGATCGTGGTAATAAAAAAAGCGGAAACAGACCTGACTGACCTAGAGCAAGTTATAGGGTTGCTGGGAAATGAAAAGTTGGACATCATAGTCATAGAGGGATTCCGTAGCCTCGTAGAGAAAAGAACCGATGTCCTAAAAATAGTCACAGCGAAAGATGCAGACAGCCTCAAAAAAACATTGGATGGAACTGTCCAGCCGATACTAGCAATTACGGGCGTGATTGGGCAGCAAAAACCCGAAGTCGCGTTTGAGATACCCATAATTAATCTTCCTGCAGAAGGGAACCAGCTGCTCAAATTGGTAAAAGCACACCTGAAAGCAAAAGGAACCTAAACAAGGTTTAAGGTCGGTACCCGCTGAGCGTGCACAAAGCCAACGCTGCCACCGTCAAGTCAGCCGTCGTTCCTGGGTTAAGGCGATTCCCAGAAGCCCGAAGTCGCCTATCCAACTCAAGAATGCTCTTTTTTCCTTCTGAAGCTTCCAAACCGCCCAATTCAAGCACACGCTTCGCATCGGAAGAGATTTCACGCGCCTTCTCCAAGCCAGCCTTCCGAGCTATGAAAGTGTCGGGATGCTCAGACAAGATTTTCAAAAAAGTATGCACGACAGCCGTGTTCAAGTCTCCGCGTTCAAGCTGCGCCTTCAGGTAAGGATAAGCCAAATCAAACGTTATCGGGTAGTTACGAACCCATTCCGAGCAGATATCATCGTAGCTTGCGGCTATCTTAAACACTTCAAAGAGCGAAACGTTCTCCTTAAGCAGACGCTCCTTAGACGCAGGGTCATTGACATCAAGGTCCGAAGCTTCATTTAGCCCGCTTGGTTTCGCTATGTCAATTGCCTCGTAAAGGTGAACAGCATCCTCAGCCGTGGTAGACTCAACCGCCAGCCGCAGGTTTTCCCGTAACCGAGCTAAATCAAAACCGAAATTTCCCCCAGTCGGCGTCATGCCCGCCGCAACCGCGACAGGCACAAGCAGCATCACGGTACCAAGCAGCGTGTTCCCGCCCTTCTGCCAAGCGTTAATGTCCGCGGCGCACTCCTCTATGATGCGTCCCATTCCAACATCGCCGACGCTGAACTTTTTATCGTGCACTGCGATGCCGCGGGTTGCAGCCTCTTCAAACCAGGGCGCGGCAGCCACGGCGGAAGCCAAGAAATGCTCAACCCGTGTGCCTTCGAAGCTTGTGGCGAAAGTCACGTTCCCAGGCTTAGCAGCGCTGACCTCAAGCAGCATCGCCAGTTCTAAACATCGGGAAACGTGTTTTGCTTTTTCACGGTTGGACATTGTACACCTGATTTAAGGTAGGTTTTAAAAAAGGTTTATTAGCGTTTTGCAGAAAGGCTACAGCGCAAAGGAGAGTTCACGATGCAAGCTCGGGAAGGCGACCTGATTAAAACAGAGAATAATGTGATTTTCGACGTCAAAGGCTTAGTTCACCCCCCCGACAAGGTCATAGCGTTTCCACGGTACATTCCGTCGCCAACGGGCACCCGTGGAAGCGGAGCGGACATGTACGGCAAAGTCTACAACCTCGCCGAACGCTTCCAGTACCTCCAGCAGAACGCGCCAGACCTGATAGTGCACGACGAGGTGTTTGACGCGGACCTCTGCGAAGTGCCGCATGAAGCAATTAAGCGGCGCTACGACCCGATTGAGAAGCTTGCGTTACTACGTACATCCAAGAAGCTGGAGCCGCTGGAGAAAAAAGCGGTCACGCTGGCGGAAGACCTGAAGGAAGCCGCGGGCATACCTTGGAGCGCCATCGGAATCTCAGGTTCCGTGCTCGTCGGGCTCTACACGGCGAAGTCTGACCTTGACCCAATTGTCTACGGCGCTGACGCAGGCAGAAAAGCGTACGCCGCGCTGGAAAACCAGCTTCAAAATGGTGATTCACGTTTCAAGCCCTACAACCGCGACGGGTTGCAGGCGCTGTTCGATTTCCGTTCGAAAGACACCTTCATGGGCTTCGAAGACTTCGCCCGCGTCGAATCAAGAAAAGCGTTTCAGGGCATGTTTGAAAGTGTGGACTATTTCGTGCGGTTCGTGAAAGACTGGAGCGAGGTCAGCGAACGATACGGCGACGTGCACTACAGGAACAGCGGGTACGCCAAGATAACCGCCACCGTGGCTGACGATGCGGAGGCGCTTTTCACGCCGTGCACCTACAAACTGGAAAACGTCACAGTTGTCGAGGGCGACAAGCTGGAGTCAATAAGCGAGATTGCGTCGTTCCGCGGAAGGTTCTGTGAACAAGCCAAACGGGGCGAAGCGGTGACGGCGCAGGGCAAAGTTGAACGCGTCACCAACATGAAAACGGGACAAGAGCACTACAGGATAATACTGGGCAACAAGCCCGCGGACTACATGGTGCTGTCACGCGGTTGACGCGACTTTCAAGACCTGCTCGTAGTAGCGCGGGCAATAAGTCAACGTGACCTGATGAAAACTGCCTTTCGGCGAAACCACTTCCTCCAAGTTACCTTCAACGATGACCGTCTCGTTGTTTTGTGCTTGCTGGCGGAACTCTTCCATGTAAGAGAAGACGCGCACCGCTTCAAGAGCGTCCCGCGACCCGCTTAGCACTTCGAGGGGCTGGATGCCGTAGACGGACGGGATGAAAGGCGCTTCATCATCCGCGGTTACGCGTGCTTTTATTTTTACCCAGCCTTTCTGGGTTATGCGCGTTTCAGGGTCGTATTCCGAAGAGATTTCACTCCAGGCTTTCACGGGTTCAAACTCGGCTTTGATTACTCTTGCTCTGTCATCGTATAAGCCGTAAATCATTTTGCGGCGTTGGTGCCAAACGAAGTCTTTCACCTCAAAATTCTTGAAAAGCCAACGCTTGCCTTTCATGGCTTCGTCGGATTCAAACTCGTTGCTTAAACCCGAATCACTACGGGCATAAAGTTCTTCCAGCGTCTGGCGCATTTTGGCGTTTTCTGCCTTGCCGTAGATGACGAAGTCAATGTCTGAGTATTTCGGGTGATGGAACCCGTGAAGCATGGAGCCGAAGACGCCGAAGTTCTGCGTTTTCAAGCCTGATTTTTCCAGCGCTATGTTTAGGATTTGTTGCGTTGCACGTAGTAACTCGTCTGTGGGTCCAGCCTCCAGCAAAGCTGCCAAGCGGTTTTCGGGTTTTCTTGCTTCGGCGATTGCGTTTTCTTTGACGCCGACAAGGTTCAGCCCCAGCATCTTGTGAAAAACCAGGTACTGAGGATACTTTTTGGCGACAAGTTTCATGCCCTCGTCGTTGTAGAACTTGTAGAAAAGCTGGTCTTTGCCTTGGCGTGGCGCTCGGGGGTCGGTTGAAGTGAAAATCTCGGCGGAAGCGTATTCGGCGTCGCATATGTAAGCGCCTGCCGGGTGGCTGTAGCCGAAGACGCGGAAAATCAAGCCTTCGCGGGTGAGGATGCCGTCGCGGTCTCTGAGGCTTAAACGGTCCAAATGTACTCTTCCTCTGAGGTGGCGGTTCCAACCACGACTTGATAGTGAACAGCGCCCGTTTTGATGGTTTCGACGCGTTCCAGTTGCCCGGCGACTTTGATTTCGCTGCCTTGGCGCGCGACGTTTCGGTAGCAGCCGATGTTGGAGACGATGCGGTCGGGAATCTTGTCCAGCGGCAGCTCTGACTCGGCGTCTAGGGGTTGGTAGTTGGTGATTTTGTAGGTGGCGGGGCGGAATATGGCTTCGGTGTCGTCGGTGACGGTGCATTTGAAGCGTACGGGGTCGATGGCGCTGAACCGTGCGTCGCCGTAGTGGGTTTTGATTTCTTCGGGTTTGCGGGTGGCGTTGTACATGAAGATTTTGCGTTTGTAGCGGCCTTGGAATTTGCGTGCGGCGTCTAGGCGGTTGCTTATGATGTAGCTGAGTTTGCCTGTGTTGACGAGGTGTGCGATGGTTTCTTCTACGGTGCGGAAGTTTTCTGTGCCGTAGACGACGAAGTCTATGTCGGATTCGGGCGCGTGCATGTTTAGGGCTATGGAGCCGTGGATTCCGAGTTCGTTTAAGCTGACGCCTGACTCTGCGGAAAGCATGTTGAGGAGTTCCAGCGCGAGTTTTTGCAGTTTGTCAGGCTTCTCCACTTGCCTGAGGGCTTCTAGGCGGTCTCTCGGAACGAAAACCCGCTTGATTAATTCCAGCGGGGCGGTGATTAGCTCTTTGTTGCGCAGGGAACAGTAGTAGAGGTAGTCGGGGAAGTTCTTTCGGAACGCCTCGATGAATGTCTTGTAGTTTTTGGCGGTATAAAGTTTTTCCGCGCGGAAAAGCTGGGTGTCGCCGTATTTCCAGGTGCGCTCCAGCATTTGGACGTTGAAGAGCGTTTTGAATTCGGCGGGGATGTACTTGAGGAACGCGAACACGCGGTCCGCGGGGTGTTCGTAGCCGAAGGTGTTGAAGATGAAGCCGTGTTTGGTTACGAACGTGTCTCCGTCGGCGGGAAGCCATTCTGTCATTGCCGTTTTAACACACCGCGGAAAGAATGTTGGTTGAGGATTAAAAAAGCTATTGCAGTCGGAAGCGCGTTTTTGTTTTGGCATGGAGTTAGTCGGAAAACGAAGAGAGCGTTCTATTGTCCAGTTTGAGTTGAGGAATATATCGTAACTCGCAATTCACTACTTAAACGACGCTGCGCTTATGGGTTCAGTTGAGAAGGGAAAGGAGGAGGCGCTTGTGCTTAGAGTTAGAACGGTTCCCAGTTTGATTCTTGTTCTTATGGGGTACATGGATTGGTTAACAACCATGATCGGAATAGTTTATTTCGGAGCCGTTGAGGTTAACCCGTTCTTCGCGGATATTGTCAGAACAAATCTTGTGGCGTTTACGGCTATAAAACTCACGACAACGATTTTTGTGGGTTTGTTGTATTATGTGGGGGATAGAATGCTGATGAGGTTAAAAGATAAGGAAAGCAAATCTTTTCTGTTTGCCCGCGTCACCCTCAGAGTCGGATACGTTGTTATTACAGCTGTTCTTTTGAGCGCTATCCTGAACAACATCATCGTAATTGGCAAAACCATCTAAAGCGTAAAGAGCCAAACAATAGTCTAAAGCCAAAATTCTTAAATGCTTAAGCCGCAACATGGTTACGAAGGGTTACATTTGACTGTAAAATTACATCCTTATGTAGTTTTTCTTCCAGTCGAACAGAAAGACAAGATACTCAGCGCCATCTTCGGCTCCAAAGCAGGAGTTGACGTGCTGCGGTTCTCGCTTAAGCAGGGCATCGCCAAAAACATCTACCAAAAAGACCTCGTCAAACAACTCAACTACTCCAACAAAACCATCATCGCCAACCTCAAAGCCCTCACCAAACTCGGCGTACTCACCGAATGCATGGAGAAAAACGAGAAAGAAGGAAGAACCATATGGGTAAAAACCTACCAGCTCACCGACCTCGGCAGATGGTTCGCGCTGCTCCTCGCCGAAGAAAGCGAACTAACCGAACACCAGAAAGCCGAAATCCTCCAAAGCCTCTTCCGAACATACATGAAACTAGTCAAAGACCTAGCAGAAGAACTAAACATCAAAAAAACAAAACTCAAAGAAATCTTCCAACAAGAAATAATGAACTAAGACAATTAAAAAAAATTCAATGGTTAGATGGAATTACGAGGGCTATACTTCTTCAATTAAAGACCTTCTTTATATAATTGAAAGATTTTGGTCACGCCCAAGTCATTGGCGAGCCAGCACATTTGCCGTCTATTAGAATCCTAATAGAGATTCTATGCAGAAACTATAGAGGGGGGGTCTACACCAGAAACCTAACACGACCGCAAAAACTCAAAACGCGTTGTTGGCTTGTGGGGCTTGGAGATAATTTGAGGGGGAGAAGGGAGAGCGTGCTAAAAAATGATTCCCCAAACCTTTCCACCCAACGCGTTTTCCACGGTTTTCTTGTTTCCCCTCCATTCTACAAGGCTTTGAAAGCCTCAAACCACCTGTTATACAGCGACAACATATCCAACGAAACACTTGGCTTCCGCTCCTCCAGTATCTGCCTGAAATCACCCATCGTAATCGACCGAGGCTTAGCCTCCTTATCCATCGCCTTACCAGACTCAAAGAACTCACCAATAAGCTTCAACTGCGCCGACTGACACACATCCCGAATGTCACTTCCCGAAAAACCCTCAGACAACCGCGCCAACTCATGCAAATCCACATCAGGATCAATCCCCAGATTAGACGTGTAAAGCTTAAGCATCATCAACCGCGTATGATGATCCGGCAACGGAACCAAAATCCTCTTCTGAAAACGCCGAATAAACGCCCAATCCAAATCCCACGGCTTATTCGTAGCACCAATAACATAAACATGAAGATTCCTGCCCTTATCAACAATCCCATCCATCTCCTTCAAAAACTGATTCCGCACACGAATCTCCCCACCAACCTCATTCGAATGCGCACCCATCAACGAATCCAACTCATCCACAAAAACAATAGCAGGCTTACCCTCATTCGAAGACTTCCGAGCCGAACCAAACAACTTCGAAACATTCTGCTCAGCCTCACCCAACCACTTAGACATAATCGAAGCCGCATCAATCGAATAAAAATTCGCATCAATCTCCGTAGCAACCGCAGCAGCCAACAAAGTCTTACCACAACCAGGCGGACCAAACAACAAAATCCCACGCGGCCAACCCAACGGAAACAAATCAGGCCTCTGCACAGGATACACAATAGCCTCTTTAACAGCCTTCTTAGCCGTATCCAAACCCACAACCTCCTCCCAATTCACCTCAGGCTTCTCAGTAACCACAAGCTCCGTTCCAGGCGGTTTACCGCTCCCGCCAGCCGCTGCTTCACCGCCATCTCCACCGTTATTAGACTCCATCTGCATCTCAACCGGAGAAACCGCGCCCTGCAAAGCTTTAATTCGCTCTTGATACGCAATTGCTCTCTGAACGTAAACTTTGTTCAGACCATATTCAGGATAAAGTTGGACAAGCTGCAAAAGACTCTCGATAGCTTTCTGATACAGCGTTATGGCTCTACCTTTTTGTCCTGCCTTGTCCATTTTCACCGCGTCTAACGCGTAAGACGTTGCGGCCTTTTCAAGTTCGTGTGATGCACTCATGGTTTTTACACCATTTTCTATTCAGGTGACTTTAACTCAATTTTTATCTTCCCTTGGGTTCCTAACTTTTCAAGGGCCTTCTCGATTTCTGCGTTTGAAGTCTTCAATTCACTCGAACAACGGGTTAAATCGATTTCGCCGTTGCTCTTTTTCACGTACTCAAGAAGCATGTCCTCTATGGAGGGCTTCTCAACCGTCAATGAAATTTCCTTAATCTCAGATTTTTTAAAAGAAAACAGGGTTTTTGACGCATCCATACCGAAATCTTCAGTAGTTTTGCGTCCGACCACTTGCGAGGAGCTAGCTGATAAAGCAACAAGTTCTCTAATCGGAGCCGCTTTCTCTTCTGCTGCAAGAGCTTCGGGCGGTTCGGGAAGAGTTTCGCAAAGTTTCTGTTCCAGGAAGTTTGAAACTTCGTTCAGCACTTCTTCGCCGCCTGCTGTTTTTTTGCCAACGGGGATCAGGGATTCATCTGCTGAAAATTTGGTGGCGTAGAGAGTTTCATGTATTGCCTCGTTGACGTTGTTCAGTTCGCTGGAGACGTCCGGTAAAACCTGAAACAGGTCTGACGAGACGTTTTGGAGAAGTTTCAGAGCAGGTTTCAAGTCTACAACGATGTCGCTGAGTTCTTTTATGGTTTCCAGTCGAAGAACTACGCGTTCTATGGCTAACTGCACGCTGTAAAGAAACTTTATCAATTTCCTGACTTCGGCGATTTCGTTAGCGCACATCGCCGCTCTTTGTTTGTTATTTTTCTTTAAAGCACCCATGCATGATTCGAAAAGTAAGCGGTCTCTTTCTTTTAGTCTGTAGTTTGCTTGCTCTATCTTGTTTTGCTGAATCTTAAGCGTGTATATGGATTTCGAGGCGATTTCACGTATCGGTGGAGGGTTGGAACGTGTTAGACTTTTTATTGTTTTTTCCCTCCGCCGCTACTTCACTCTGAGTTATATTCCAGCCTTTCCGACTTCTTTCACGTAGACAACCACTGGGGGCTCGGGAAGTTCCGTTACCTCTTCTGGGACGTTTTCGGGGGCTTCGTTAGCGTCTTCGTTGTCTTCTGCTGTTTCCGTGTTTACTGTTTCAGAGGGTTCTGCGGGGGTTTCGTTGGCTGCTTCAGTTGGCGTTTCGTTTTCGCTTGGTTCGGGTGAGGTTGGGATGTCGATGGTGATTTTTTGTTCTGGTTTTGAAGTGTCGCCTAGCATTATGTTTGAGAGTTTGCTTTTGATGAGTTCGGTGTCGCTTCTTTCTGTGTTGGCGCGTCTGAGGTTTTCTTGAAGCATGGCGAAGGCTGATGTGTAAGCTTCGTCGTCTATTTGTCCAATTTCATGTTCTAGTTCCAAGTTGACAATTGCGTATCCTAGTGTTTTTATTTCTTGGTTGCAGACTACGACTTCTTTGGTTGCTTCATCTGAGAGTGCTTGCGCGTCTTTTTTGAGTTGGGTTAGGACACCTTCGAAGTTGTTGTGGAGTTCTTGGTAGAGGTCTGGTGAGATTTTTCTTTTTTCAGCCAGGTCTCTAAGCGCTTGGTTTTTGCGCCATATGAGTGGTATTTGATCGCATAGGACGTTTGCTTGTTGTTTGAGTGTTGAGGTAAATGTGACTTCTGCTCCGTTGAATTTCAGGTGGCCCATTGGTTTTTTGGCGAATTTCCCGTCGTTTGATTCGACGTAGACACCGTCGAATTTTCCGCTGGGTGTCAACGCGAAGCAGGCGACTTTTCCGACTGTGCGGCCGTATTCGTCTTTGATTGGTTTACCGATGGAAAGAAAAAGATTGGAGTTGTTGGTCATGTTTTTTTCTCCTTAGTTTAGTAGCTCTCTGTTGTTTTCTCGGTTTGCGCGGCTGATGGCATGCCTGCTGGCAAGTCTGGGAACTTGTCTTTGATTTTTTGTTCTGCGACTGTTGCGGCTTCTGAGAGTATTTTTGTGGCGTCTTCGTTTACGCTGTCGAAGTTTAGTGTCATTCCGGATCCTTGGCCTGCTTCGATCATTATTCCGCTTAGCATGTTGCCGATGTCTCCGAGTTCGTTTTCTGCTTCAGGGAAAACGCTTACTAGTCCTGACCTGACTGTTCTTAGTACGCCAACTGCGGGTCCTAAGGTGGAAACTACATCTCCAAGTTCGGATACGGTTCGTAATCTTAACACTATCTGTTCGAGTGCGAGCCTAGCGTTTATGATGAGCCTTTCCATTTTGCGGACTTCTGCGAGTTCGTTGGCGAAGACGTTTGCGCGTGCGGTATCGTGTTTGGTGTAGGCGTCAACAATTCTGGCGAAGATTGCTTTGTCTCTTTGGCTGAAGCGGTCTGTGGCTTGGTCGAGTTTCTGCACTTGAAGTTCGATTCGTCTGACGGCGAAGTCGAGACGTGGCTTCAGTGGTCCTGGTGGGTTCACAACGTCTTTTATGCGGTCTGTGAAAGGTGCTTCACCTCGTTTAGTTTCCCATTTTTTTGCAAATCTTTCTGACAAATTAATACCTCCTGAACAAAAGATGCTGTTGAAATATCTTATACATTGTTAATATGGTGGAAATATGCACGTATATATGTGGAGATATATGGGGTGGAAAAACTTGTTTTCGGCTTTAATTGTAAAATTAAAAGACAAGGTAGGCAGTATTCGGATATTAGACAAAAACGTGTAAGTTAGACTAAAAAGAGGCGTAATCTAATGCTTAAACAAAAAGGTGAATGGAATGGGTGACAGGTTAAAAATATTCGGAATTGTTGCACTTTTGGGTTTCATGGCAGGCGTTATTGCGCAGCTGACAGCGGTGTTCGTTATTCCGTGGGTCATAGCGATTTTGCCAGCGCTTGGCGGTTTGACTAGCTACATGATTGCGGGTTTTGCTGGTGCGGTGCTGACGGTTGGGCTCGTAAGTGCATGGGCGTACTTGACAGGTAATCGTAACCGACCATAAAGTACAACAATTTCCCCAACTTCTTTGCTTCGGCAACAAATTTCTACGTTTTAGTAAAGTCTGGTTTTCTACTTTTTTACATTAAGCCGGGCATACTTTTGGGTGGACTCAGTAGCGGAAAAAGCACTCACTAGCTTCTAGCTTAAATTCCCCGCTTTCAGCTTCGGCGTACCTCGATTTCCTCATCGTCCAATAATCTAGGAAAAGGAACAAGTTAATTTGGTTTTCCAAACGTCTTGCCTGCTCCGATGTGCGATTTTTTGTCTATACCCCCTCCTCTATAAATAGAAAGAATTGCAGGTTCACTGATTGAGGGCGTGGAAAAGAGTTGTAGTTTTTGTGTGGAAAAAGAATGGGAGAGGTTGTGTTAGCTTGTCTGGGTGTCTGTTCTGGGCGTGCTTCGCCGTCTTTTGAAGGCAACAGTTGCGACTGCGACTGCTACTACGACAGCTGCTATGACCGCTCCGTAGATGATGAGGTCTTGGGGTGTTTCGTCGCCACGGTTGGCGGCGGCGCTTAATTCTATGACGACTTTGTGTGTGCTGTGGGAGTAGGTGAAGAAGATTGCCCAGAAGTCTTCTTGTGATTCGCTGGTGTAGGTTACGATGTTTTCGTCCACACGTATCTTAAGCCCTGAAATGTCGTTTATGAGTGTTTTTGGAATGTAGACGCGCATGTATCCTGTTGTTCCTGAGGCTCCGGATGCGGTGAATGTGAGTTCTTTGCTTGTGGAGTTGAAGGCGAATTCGGTTATGGTTGAGTTAGACGCTACTGAGAACAGGGTTTGCTCTGAGTACGGGGTTATCGCCAAACTTACTATTTTGCTAACTGCGTTTAATGGTGATTCGCCCTCCCATTTTGCCTGAATTAGGTAGTTTCCTGTTACGGACGGGTTCCAGACTTCGCGGAACTCGCCGTTTGAACCCGTCTGCGTGAGGGTGAGGTCGTCCCATGATTTGCCGCCATTCTTGCTGTATGAAAGTAAGATTGATTCTCCTGAGGCGGGAACACCGCTGAATGACACGTCGCCGTAGATTTGAACCTTAAAGCCGCTGTAGCTTGTGGTGCTGCTGCAGTAGAGTTCGATGTCGGGCAACGTTTCGGTAGGAGGCGGCGTAGGTGTAGGAGTGGGGGTAGGTGTCGGTGTAGGCTCCGGATTAGTCGAGTTTGGAACGCCAACCTTAACTATTACCCTGGTTTCGGAGTCTTCAACCGCCAAGTAATGCATACCGCCATCAGCAGCTGGAATCGTAGCTGTCGCCGTAAAGGAACCCGTCGTTGTGCTGGCAATCGCGTTTCCAATGATCACTGCGTTCTGCCACTCGCTACTGGTCACGGTGCCCACGAGGGCTTGGCCATCCCACCGGACATAAATCGCGTCACCTGGATGGAACCATTCACCAGAAACAGTGATTGTATCGCCGTTTTCGACGATAACGGATGAGATTAAATCGGTGCCGTTACCAAAAAGCCCGTTCGTGATTCGGTTTCCGACCTGTTTTAGACCTCTCGAATACTGGTGATAGTCAGCGTAGCTGTGAACGATACCTTCACTTTCGGTTCTGAAGGAAATCGTGGTATAGCCTTCGGAATCATAAGCGCCTACCGATTTTCTCAAGTCAGGCATCTCCATTGTAAAAGTCACATCCCCATTGGAGGTAGCCTTCGCGGAACCACAGACAGTCCATAAGCCATAGAAGGTATCATCATATGAAATGATGACGCCGGAATCAGGAGCATAGCCTGAACCAGTAAATGTGATGATGACTCCGCCGGGACCTGAAGACGGCGTAATCTGTAATGAGCCTCGAGACATGAAGATTTTTATGATAAGTCTCGTCTCGGAATCTTCAATGGCTATCGTCGCCGAAGGAAAAATGCTCATAGACAAAGTGAAATGGTACACCAACCTTTTCGTGCTGCAGTCAGGCCAGCTGCAGAGAAACCTGGCAAGCGTGGATGAACTGGGAGACTACGCGGTCTCCTCCGGGCTATACTTCCTCCCGTACTTCGGCACCTACATCGAATCAACATTCTCAAACTGGCTCACAACAGCCAAACAGAAGTGGGGAAACCACTTCCTAGGCGTTTACTACAGCGACGAGGCAGGCGGAAAAATGCTTGACGGCAACGTAGAATTCAGAAACGCAACAGGCGACACCGTAAAGAAAACAATTTACGGCGACATCGTCCTCCAAAAAACAGACGGCATAGTCATCCACTACGAACTCGGCGGCGTAATCCACGTATCAGAACCCGTGAACGGAAACGAGGACGCCCTGCCGACGTACACGACGTTTTACCCCAACGGCACCATAACTGGAGACCACCCCAACCAATCCAATTTCGAAACCTACGAAGACCTGATGAAAGTGAAGCCGTTCAAGAACACAAACGAAGTCGCCGACGCGTTCCTAGCACGTGACCACGACAAAATCGAATGGCTAAGCAACCAGTCCGTGACGGTTTTCACTTCGGACTACGCTCTGTACTGGTGGGACTACCTAAGCGGCTACGACGTCATGCTCGCCCAAATAGGATGGAACCTCACAGAAACTCAGCAGATAGCGCTCGTACGTGGAGCGGCAAAACAGCAGAACAAGGACTGGGGAATTGTTATAACCTGGAAATATAACAAGCCCCCTACCTGGATAACGAAACTGAGATACTCAGCCAAATGCGCACCGCATACGAAGCCAGCGCCAAATACTTCGTGCTATTCAACTATTATGAGGAGAACGGCAACAACCCTTACGGGACACTGCAGCCGGAACATTTCCAAGCGCTACAAGATTTCTGGAACGCCGTAGTCAAAAACCCCCACGTCACCCAAGACTCAATCAAAGCCGACACCGTGCTGGTCTTGCCCAGAAGCTACGGCTGGGGCATGCGAACCCGCGAAGACAAAATCTGGGGCGTCTTCAAAGCAGACGACCAAACACACCAGTTCTGGGAGCTAACGCAGACCGCCCTGCAAAACCACGGCTTAAAAACAGACATAGTCTACGAGGACCCAGCATACCCGTTGACAGGAGAATATCAAGACATCTATCACTGGACTCAAGCAGGAAAATAGAAGAGACCTTGATAACTTGACAATTAAACGATTTTTATGAACCGCCCAACCTTGGCAGCCAGCGCCTTGCTGTAAGCGATTTTAGCCGTAACCGCGTCCTGAACCGCCAGCCCCGTGGACATGAAAACCGTGACTTCATCCTTGTTCTGCCTGCCTATCTTCAAGCCCGCCACAATCTCCCCTATATCAGCCCACACATCATCCTTCGCTATCAGCCCGCGACTCAGCGGAACGTTGATTTCTCCACTGTGAGAAGCCTGCGCCCAATCATCAACGACTATCTTCGCCTTTTGCAGAATCGCAGGGTCAAGCTCCTCCTTGCCAACAGCGTCTGCCCCGATGCATGTTATGTGCATCCCAGCTGAAACCATGTCACTCATGACCAACGGCTGCCTAGAAGGAGTCGCAGTCACCACGATGTCCGACCCCTCAACCGCTTCCCGCACACCCGTCACAGGAACAACCTGAACCGCATCTCCATAGTCTTGCTGAATTTCATCCGCAAAACTTTTCTTGGTCGCTTCGGTGCGGCTCCAGACCCTAACCGTTTCGAGATGCTTATACACTTCCAGAAGCGCTGCAAGTTGAGTACGAGCTTGGGCGCCGGCGCCGACAAGCCCCACAATCTTTGAATTCTTTCTCGCCAAGTATTTTGCGGCTACACCACCCGCCGCGCCTGTTCGCATGTCGGTTATTGTGGTTCCACCCATTATGGCGAGGGGCGCTCCAGTCGAAGGGTCGATGAGGATTATCACAGCCATAACTGTGGGCAAGCCATTCTTAGCTGGATTTTGAGGATGCACATTCACTACCTTCACCGCCGATATGTCAAAGTCCTCAAGAAAAGAGGGCATAGCTCTTAAATCGCCACCATACTTACGATAGTACAGGTAAATCTTGGCAGGCATCTGCACGCGCCCCAGACCTTTCTCCTTAAAAGCTGACTCAACAGCCTCAATAACCTCGGACAGAGAAAGAAGCTTCTTCACTTCATCATCGGTTAATATCAACGTTTCCAAATCCATCATCAAAAGGGTCTAGTTCCCCTTGTTAAATCCTAAATGTTTTTGGGCACACTTTAACTTTTATCCCCACCTAACTCACGAAGCGCCCAGTTCTCCCAAGCCTGCTTAGAAAAAGTAGATAAGCATGCTGCAAATACCTTTGAAACAAAAACAAAGCCCCAAGCACCCAAGGAGCCGCAGGATGTTAAAGCAAATGAAGTACATACTCATCGTTGGAGACGGAATGGCAGACTACCCCATCCCCGAACTATGCAATAAAACGCCGCTGCAAGTGGCGCATAAGCCGAACATGGACTCGATAGCAGCCAAAGGGAGAAACGGTCTCCTCAAGACAGTACCTGAAGGCATGACGCCAGGCTCAGACGTAGCCATCCTCTCAGTGCTGGGCTTCAGCCCGAAGCGATATTACACGGGCAGAGGAGCCTTCGAAGCCGCAGCCAGAGGCATCCAACTAAACGAACGCGACGTAGCGTTCAGATGCAACCTGATAACCGAAAAAAACGGCGCCTTAGCGGACTACTCGGCAGGGCACATAACCAGCAGCGAATCCCACCAGCTGATAGCAGCGGTGAAAAAAGCCTGCGAAAAACCAGGCACCATCGAGTTTTACCCGGGACTCGACTACCGCCACTTCCTCATCCTGAGAAACGCACCACTCGCGCTTCAAGTCGACTGCACGCCTCCCCACGACGCCATAGGCGCAGAAATCGCAACGGTGCTGCCGAAAGCCAAGAAACCCGAAACAGAAAAAATAGCTAACCTGCTCAAAGACGCAATACGTAAATCCAAGGATGTTTTAGAAGCTCACCCCGTGAACGTCACCCGCCAGAAACGCGGAGAAAATCCGGGCAACATGATTTGGCCTTGGGGCGGGGGCGAAAAACCAAGCATGCCCTCGTTCAAGGAAAAATACGGCTTGAAAGCCGCTGTGATTTCCGCGGTGGACTTGGTGAAAGGCATCGGCGTCTACACGGGCATGAAAGTCATCGAGGTTCCAGGCGCCACGGGCAGGGAAGACACGAACTACGAGGGCAAAGCAGACGCCGCGCTAAAAGCGCTTGAGGAAAACGACCTGGTTTTCGTGCATGTTGAGGCGCCCGACGAGGCAGGGCACGTCAAGGATTACAGGCTGAAAGTCGAAACCATAGAAGACCTGGACCGCAGGCTACTCGGCAGAATCCTGAACGGGTTAAAGGAGCCGTACGCAATTGCGGTCTTGCCAGACCACCCGACACCCATCAAAGTCGGAACGCATGTGAAAGACCCCGTGCCCTTTGCCATTCAATCGCCGTGGTTGGAGGCTGACGGCGTCAAAAAGTTTGACGAAAACTCAGCGAAGAACGGCGCGTTCGGCTTGGTGGAACAGGATGGTGTGGTGTCGCGTCTCATTTCTTCCGCCTCAAACGGCAGATAAAAGAATAAAGCTTGCTTAGCGCCTTGTTTTGGTGTCATGCAGAACGCAAAACCCGACTCGGTTTTCGAATTACTCGCCAAGCCTGTTCGCAAGGCGTTAGGTGAGCTTGGGTTTTCGGAGCCTACGCTGCCGCAGGTTATGGCTTTTCCGCCGCTGCTCGCAGGCAAAAACGTGCTTTTGGTGGCGCCCACGGGCAGCGGGAAGACCGAGGCGGTGCTGCTTCCTGTGTTTTCCAAGCTTATCCAGCAGGATAAGGAGGAGCAACGGGGCATAGCGGTGGTGTACATCACGCCGTTGCGGGCTTTGAACCGAGACATGCTAAAGCGGCTGACCTTCTGGTCGGAGCGGCTGGGCGTCTCGGTGGAGGTCAGGCACGGCGACACAGAAGCGAAAACCCGCAGAAGACAAGCGCGTTCGCCGCCGCAGCTGCTCGTCACCACGCCCGAGACGCTGCAGGCGATTCTTCCAGGCTCCCAAATGCGGAAACACCTCAGCCACGTGCAATACGTCATCGTTGACGAGGTGCATGAGCTTGCGGAAAGCAAACGTGGTGTGCAGTTAACTTTGGCGCTTGAACGGCTTTTTGAGGTCACGCAGCGGGAGTTTCAGCGTATCGGCTTATCCGCCACAGTGGGTTACCCTGAGGAGGTGGCGAAGTTCATCGCGGGAGCCGACAGGGAAATCAGCATCGTGCAGGCGGTGTTCGCCAAGAGCTACCGCTACCGCGTGGTGAGTCCGGTGCCGACGGAAAAGGATTTTGAGTTGGCTGGGAAACTGGAGACGTCGCCCGAAGCCGCCGCGCGCATACGACGGTTGGCTGAGCTGGTGGACAGCCACAGGTCAACGCTTATCTTCGTGAACAGCCGCACCATCGCCGAGATGCTGGGGCACAAGTTCAGCCAGCTCGGACGCGCGGACATCGCGGTGCACCACGGCTCCCTCAGCAAGGAAGAACGCGTGAGCATCGAAGAACAGTTCAAAGCGGGAGCGTTGAAGGCGATTATCTGCACGAGCACGCTTGAGCTGGGCATCGACATCGGGAACGTGGACATGGTGGTGCAGTACATGTCTCCGCGGCAGGTCAGCAGCTTGATTCAGCGGGTGGGCAGAAGCGGACACAGCTTGGAACGGCTTTCCGAAGGCGTGATTGTCACGGTTTACCCTGACGACACGTTGGAGTCCGTGGCTGCAGTGAGGAACGCGGTGGCTAACCGCATCGAGCCTGTGCGGATTCATGAGAACGCGTTGGACGTGTTGGCGCATCAGATTGCGGGAATCCTCATGGACCGAACAGCCATCACGGTGAAGGAGCTTGCCGCCATAGTGCACCGTGCTTACCCGTACCGCAAACTCACCCGCAAAAAACTGCTGGACGTGATATACTTTTTAGAGAGCCTCAACAAACTACGCATGGACCCAGAAGGAAAAGCCATGCGAAAAACAGGCAGAACACGCGAATACTACTACGGCAACCTAAGCATGATACCCGACGAAAGGCGCTACCCAGTCATAAACGTGCTCAGCGACAGGCGCATAGGCACGTTAGGCGACGAGTTCATGGCGCTCGATGCACGCGTGGGCTTGCACTTCATCATGCGCGGCAAAGTCTGGCGCATCGTCCAGATAGAGGAGGAAACAGGAACTGTGCATGTAGTTCCCGCCGAAGACCCGTTCGCGGCGATTCCCGGGTGGGACGGGGAAATCCTGCCCACGCCAGTCGACTTGGCGCAGCAGACTGGCGTTGCCAGAGAGAAAATCGGCAAGCTGCTCAAGGAAAACAAGAGCGCAGAGCAGGTGGCTGAGGAGCTGGCGGCGGAGCTTAAGACGGATAAGGTTACGTTGTTGGAGACGGTGAAGGAGATTGATGAGCATCTGAAGGAGGGTGCGCCTTTGCCTACGGAGAACCGCATAGTCCTTGAGGCGTTCGACAGGTACCTTGTGGTTCACGCGTGTTTCGGGGAAATCGTGAATAAGACGTTGGCGGGAATTTTTGATTCGGTGCTTTCGGAGCGGGAGGTCATCACGGGTTGGTGGGCAGACGGCTACCGTATTTTGGTGGAAACGCCGAGAAAGCTGATGAAACAGGAAATAGCGGACCTGCCACAGGTGCTTTTCGGTTTGTCGCCTAAGGAGGTTGACGAGGCGTTCGGGAAATATGTGAAAGCCAAGTTTCCGTTTGCGTACAAGATGAAGTTTGTGGCTGAACGATTCGGCGCACTGCCGCGTGGAAAGACCATGAGTTACGAGCGGCAAGTCAAGCTGAAAGCCGCGTTTGAGGACACGCCGATTTACGATGAAACGTTGCGCGAGGCGATGCTTGAGAAAGCCGACCTGAAAAAGGTCAAGCAAATAATGCGCGAGGTCAAGCAGGGAAAGATGACGGTCAGCACAGTGGTTAGGCGGGAGAAGCCGACGCCGTTGGCGTATCATATTCTGGCTCAGTACGCGGACATCTCCGAGCTGATGGCTCCTGAACGCGTCATACTGAGTAACATCGACAAGATGAAGATGTCGATTGAAGCCCGAACAGCCACGCTGCTGTGTATGAACTGCGGAGAATGGACCACCCAAGTCAGAGTCAAGGATTTGGCGGAGAAGCCGACGTGCGAAAAGTGCGGTTCAAACCTGTTGACGCTGCTGTATCACGGTCAAGACGCGAACCGCCTGAAGGGGTATCTGTGGAAGCGGCGTGAAGGCAAAGAGCTTTCGGATGAGGAGCTGAGGGAGCTGTCGCAGGCAAGACGCAAGGCGGATTTGGTTCTCAGCTACGGCAAACAAGCGATACAAGCGTTGGCAGTGAAGGGCGTGGGTCCGGAAACGGCTTCGCGGATTCTGGGGAAGATGCACCCGAATGAGGATGAGTTTTACTTGGATTTGCTTAAGGCGAAGATTCAGTTTTTGCGCACCAGAGAATTTTGGGACAAGTAGCGCCTCTTAACGCTTAACTTTAAAGTGTTTTATTGTTTAACGTGTTTTTTGAATGTGAAGGCACATGGCGCAACAGAAACCGCAAACCACACTGAAGCGTTCATTGAGCTTGCTGGATGCCACATCCATAAGCGTAGGCGCCATAATCGGCGGCGGCATCTTCGTGGTAACCGGCATCGTAGCGGACTTGGCGGGTTCAGCCCTCGTGATTTCCATGGTTATCGCGGCTGCAATCGCGTTTTTCACAGCAATGAGCTACGCGGAACTAGCGGCGTGGCAGCCAGTGGAAGGCAGCGTTTACGAGTACGCGCGACAGGTTATTTCGCCGTTCTCAGGATTCTTAACGGGCTGGATGTTTATGGTCGCCAACACCTTCACGGGAGCCGCGGTTTCTCTCGGATTCGCCTATTACTTGACAGCCGCGTTCCCAAATTTGCCAGCTAACGTAGTAGCTGCCGTGTTATGCTTGGCGTTTACAGCGTTGAATTTCTTTAATGCTCGTGAATCAGCGCGTTTAAACACGGTTCTTGTAGCCGCGAAACTGCTCATACTCGGGTTTTTCGTGGTTTTTGGGGCGGTAAACGCGAACACCGCGAATTTCGCGCCTTTTGAACCCTTCAACACGGGAGTACTGTATGGCGCTTTCTTCATTTTCTTCGCCTACACCGGCTTCGGGAGAGTAGCGGTTGTAGCAGAAGAGGTTAAGGACGCAAAACGCAACGTGCCGAGAGCCTTGTTTTTGTCGCTGGGAATTTCCACCGTTGTTTATGTTCTGGTTGGAACGGTGGCGGTGGGACTTGTGGGGTCAGCTACGCTTGCGGGTTCAAACTCGCCTTTGACAGCAGCCATAAACGCCACTGGAAGCCCGCTTGCGGTACAGGTTGTGGCTTTTGGAGGCTTGTTAGCCACGGCAAGCGTTCTGCTGACGGCTATTCTGGGCGTTTCGCGGATGGCTTACTCCATGGCGAGGAGGAAAGATGTGCCGCAGGGATTAGCGAAGCTTCACGGAAGGTTTTGTACGCCTTACTACTCGATTTGGGCGGTGGGCATTTTGATGGCTGTGCTGGTTTTGTTTTTTGACTTGACAGGGGTCGTGGCGGTCAGCACTTTCGGGGCTCTTTTCTACTACGCCATAACGAACGCTGCTGCGCTAAAGTTAAAAACCGAGCAAAGACGGTATCACAGGCTGTTTCCCACCGTGGGACTATGCACGTGCCTCGTGCTTTTAGCGTTCATTCTTTTCGCTGCAACAGAGGCGTGGATAATCGGCGTCATCTGCCTCACGGCAGGAGCAGTGTACTACGGTTTCAGAAAACGCGGCTCCAACACTAAAAGTACTGTCTGATTTTCTCTGCAGTCCGGCTCAGCTGTTCCCTATCCGCCTCTGAAAGCTCGCTTAAACGCGGCAACTTTTGCCCTTCAAACCTTGGGATAACGTGGACGTGCAGGTGGAAAATCTCTTGACCTGCAGCCTCGCCGTTCTGCTGGATTATGCTGATTCCATCGGCGTGCGTCGCCTTTTCAACCGCCCTGGCGACTCGCTTGGTAACCTCGTGAATGTAGCAAAGTAGCTCCTGTGGAATGTCGAAAATGTTCACGTAATGCTCCTTAGGGATAACGAGAGTGTGCCCTTCGTTCAGGGGTCTGATGTCAAGGAAAGCCACCGTCTTGTTATCTTCATAAACAAGGCTGGAAGGCACCTGTTTTTGGGCTATTTTACAGAAAACGCATGAGTCAACATTCATGTTGGTTCACTGCCTAAACATTGTTGCAGACCTATTCTTAGGCGTTACGCAAAATCCCGTCTATCCACTTAACGTCCTGATTTGGTCCACGGTTCCCGTGTCCGCCCACACTCCAACGGCAATACGGTTAACTCCGCCTGGATAAACCTTGTCAAGATAAAGGATGATGTACCAGTAGGGAATTAACTTCAGATTTTGCCCTCTGGGAATAGGGTGAAACACAACTGAAACAGGCTCATCCAACACGTTGAAACTAGACACCGTTACGCCGCCAGCCTCCCACGTGAAACTCCGCACGGCATTTTTTGCAATTTCAAGAGCTTCTTCGCCGGAAACATTAACTTCGGTGCTTCCGATACTGAACAGGTACCACCCGTCAGTTAACTCTTTCAAGACCCCATTCTCGAAATCTAAAGTTAAGCTCTTCACTGGAAAGGCCACGCCATTTTCCGTGTATAACCACTGGATTTCAGCGTTAGCTCTAGAGACAGAGATAACAAGCTTCATGTTGCCTTCGGTTACTTCGGTGTCCTTTACTTCGCTGACTGAAGCTAACATGTTGCTCATATCTCTCAAGTAAGATGCGTCATTATAGGAAATTAATCTCTGAAGCAGACTCTTGGCGGTGTCTAAAACGGAAAACGACTGAGGCTCGGCGTAGATAGGTGACTCTTCAAACACGTTCATCTGATACCTGGACAGCTCCCTGTTTCTGAATCTTAAAACCACGTCAATTTGGCTTTCACTGTTTGTAAGCGAATACTTCAGAATCTCCTCCACGACCCCACCTAAATCTGACCGAACCTCCACCGTGTTACTCAACAAGGTTGATTGATACTGCGCGGTGTCAACTTGAATGACATCCTGAAGGAAAGTTATCGCGTCGTCGGTGCTGGCGCTCCACGTCAACAGTTGATCATACTTTGACTCTAACTCTTCATGATCGCTGGAAAGCTGGTTAAAAGACGCGTATTGCACGTAAAACATGCTCGCCAAAAGAACAACCGCGACAAGGAGACCTGCCAGAAGCGACCTCCACCGTAAAGACAACGGGAAACCGTGCTTTAATCGAACAGCCGGCGCCTCCTCCACAATCTTCATTGTTTCCACTGAGGCTGAACCGAACGTGGACAGCTTGTATTTTCCATCATCATCCTTGGATAGGAGTTCGCCGAGGTTTTCCAGGTGATAAGTCAGATGGGAGCTGGTGATTCCAAGGGCTTCCAGCAACTGCGAAAACGTCATGGCTTCCTCCGAGAGCATACGGAGGATCTTGCGGCGTGCAGGATGCTTCAAAGAACTGAACATGGTTGAGTAAATTTCTTCCTCTGAATCAGGCATTCCTCGCACCCCCATAGTATAATGTGCGGATGCCCTTAACAACTTTTTGTTTTCGTCGTGACCTGTTCTGTGGAAACGGTAACTTCGGCTCATAGGAACAGCGCAGAAAAACCAGGGCGCTTCATGTCTAAAAAAACGCGTTAATGCAGAAAAGAAGCGATACAACAGTTTATATGCTCCGCTCGGCGCTAATCATAGTTAGGAACATGAAAGGTGGAAAAGTTTTGACTGAGCTTGAAGATAAAGTCCGCGAGGAAGTCGGCAAGGTACCTGACCCTGAAACAGGCATGACTTTCGCCGAAATGCAGATGATAACCAACGTCAAGGAAGAAGAACCAGGCGTCGTCAAAGTGGAATTCATTCCAACCAGTCCTTTCTGCCCCATCGCCTTCAAACTGGCGGCTGACATAAGAGACGCTGCCAAAAAGGTGCCGGGCGTGAAGAAGGCGTTGGTTTACTGTCGCGGCCACGCGATGGAACAGCAAATCAACGAGATGACAAACAAGTAACCGCGCTCAACGGCACATTCGGCTACTGTTTTCTAGCTCACTGTCCCTGTAACCTCTAAAGCCAGTGCGAAGCCTAAGCCTGTTTTCCAAATGTAGCCTTCGCGTGTTTTGGACGAAGCGTTCCAGCATCATTATGATTTTGTAAAAGTTCAGCTGCCGCGCAATCAGAAGTAACATCAATGCGCCGAACAGAGCCAGCAAAGTGTATTCTGGGAATAGCAGAAGCGTGAGGGTTCCGAGAGCTCCAAGAAGTGACAGGTATATGAGATGTCTCAGTTTTCTCATGATTACCACAAAACAGAGTGCTTCGACCCTGCTTAAAAGGGTTTGTTGGCTCTAAAAGGTGCAGAGGCTGTTTACTTCATTCGGCTGAACGCCCAAGTTCCGATAACTATCATGACCACGTCGAAGACCGCTACGATGCCGAGGTTCACGTATAAAGGCTGAAGCGGAAACTGCCATGCACTGCCCAAGATTATGGTTCTTAAAGCGTCAACCCCGTAAGACAACGGGTTCACTCGTGTGGCGATTTGCAGCCACTCGGGAATGCCTGGACCTGTAAGGGGGAACAAAGCACCGCTCAGGAAGAACAGGGGCAGGTTTATGAAGCTCTGGACTGCTCCGAAGCTCTCAAGGCTTCCCATAAGGCTGGCTATGGTTAAGCCCACGCTGACTAAGCCGAACGTGATAAGCAGCATCACGGGCAGGGCTGCAAGATAAGTTATGGGATCCGCTTTTATCCCTAAAAGCAAGGCGAGAAAGAACACGATTGTACCTTGAATCAAGGCGTCGGTGCTGTCGCCGATCATTTTCCCCAAGAAAATGGACACACGCGAAACGGGCGCCACCAAGATTTCTTTCATGAAACCGAACTCTTTGTCCCAGATGACGGATATACCCATGAACATGGAGGTGAAAAGCAGTGCTTGCCCGATGATGCCTGGAAAAATGTACTCCTGATAGTTAAGCCCGCCTATCTGACCGGAAAACCGCACGCCGGTGCCGAATATAACTAGCCACAACAGCGGCTGGAAGAAGCTGCTAACTATGCGGATGCGGTCTCGCAGGTACCGTTTGACCTCGCGGAACCACAGTGTGTAAAAACCTCTGAGTTCGGTCATCTGATTCTTCTCCTTTTTATGGCTGATATGCCATGTGGTTCTCTGCTGTTGTCCGAGCGTATGGTTCTGCCCGTGTAATGCAGGAACACGTCTTCAAGGTTTGGTTCCCGCAGCGATATGGATTCGATGAAAATCTTGTTCTGCGTTGCCGTGTCCACGATTCTCGGCAGCATGCTTTTCCCGTTCTTCACCGTCACCTCAACTGTTCCGTTAACCTTGTGAGTTTGGGTTAGCCCCATTTTTTCCTTAACCAACGACACAACGGCGTCAGGATTGGCGGCTTTAATGATGACCACGTCGCCTTCCAGCGTGTCTTTCAGTTCAGATGGCGTGTCGAGAGCGATTATTTTGCCGTAGTCCATTATGGCTATGCGGTCGGAAAGCCTGTCCGCCTCGTCCATGTAGTGCGTAGTTAAGACAACGGTTATGTCGTGGGTTTCCTTCAACTCGCGAATGTACGTCCACACGTGATCTCGTGTCTGCGGGTCAAGCCCTATAGTTGGCTCATCCAGAAAAAGCACCTTGGGATAATGAATAAGCCCGCGTGCAAGTTCTAGCCTGCGCCGCATCCCGCCCGAGTAAGTTCGCATGAGATCGTCCGCTCTGTCCTCCAGCTCCACAAGTTTCAGGACGCTGTCGATGCGGTTTTTCTGTTCACTCGCGGGAACGCCGTAAAGGTTTGCATGCATGAAAAGGTTTTCTCGCCCAGTTAGCCTATCATCAATGCTTGGGTCTTGGAAGACTATGCCTATTGACTTGCGCACCTGCATGGATTCCTTAACAATGTCGAAACCGTTGACTTTCGCAGTGCCAGATGTTGGCTTTAAAATGGTGCACAGCATGGATATGGTGGTGGTTTTTCCTGCGCCGTTCGGTCCAAGCAAGGCAAAAATCTCGCCAGACTCTACGCTGATGTCAAGCTGGTCAACTGCGGTAAGCCCGTTAAACTTTTTTGTTAGTTTGAAGGTTTCGATAATGTTAGTCATCGATTTTCTCAGCTAGGTAGCAGAGTTGCATGGACTTCGATTTAAGGTTATTTGGTGATAATGGGCTTTTGTTAAAGTTGAACGGAGGAGAAGCAGCATCCTGAATGAATTGGACGTGAAAAGCTCACGCGTTAGCCTTAAATATACTTCTCATTCCTTATTGCATTCGAGGGGTTGGATGGTGAACGGTGCCATAGCTGTTGAACTGAAAGGCGTTGTGAAAAGTTACAATGAGATTTTAGCGGTGAATCAGCTTGACTTGACCATAAACACGGGTGAAATCTTCGGACTTTTAGGACCAAATGGTTCAGGAAAGTCAACTACGCTTAAGATGCTTATGGGCTTAGTTACGCCGGACGCAGGATCAATCAGCGTGTTGGGGATTGACGTTCAAAAAGACCCTGTAGCCGTGAAGCAGCAGGTGGGTTACGTTCCCGAATCCCCGCGCCTTTACGAGTTCTTAACTGGAATCGAATACTTGGACTTCATAGGCGACATATACGCCATGAAAGCGGAAGAAAAGAAAAACAGAATCAACGAGTACCTGAAAGCTTTGCAGCTTGAGGGCCGTGAAGGAGACATGATAAACGGGTACTCGGATGGAATGAAACAGAAGGTGGCGTTGATTTCAGCTTTTCTGCATCGACCGAAACTGTTGATTCTGGATGAGCCTTTAAGCGCTTTGGACCCTCGGTCGGCACGCATCATCAAAGATTTTCTGAACCAGCTGAAAACTCAGGGCGTAACCACTATCATGTCCACGCACGTGCTGGAAATAGCTCAGGCAGTTTGCGATCGAATAGGCATTATGTATCAAGGGAAGCTGTTGGCGTTGGGTAACATGAAGGAACTCAGACAAATGTCCATGCTGCCTGATTCAGGTTTAGAAGATATTTTCTTGAAGCTCACGGGTACAGGTGACACAAGAGCCATCGTTGAGGAACTCTTGAAATGAACTGGAAAACCGTTCTCATCCTGATGCAGGTTGACAGAAAATCGGGCAGGCTCATCAGAGGGAGGAAACTCACTCGTTTCCATGAAAACCGTTTTCTAGCTTACTGGCCTTACTGGACTGCCCTAGGCGTCGGGTTAGCTGCTGGATTGCTGGCTGGGGTAGTGTACAACACTGCTGCGGCGTCAGACGTAAGCGCGATAGGCGACTTCAAAGACGCCGCGTTGAGTATTTTCCTCTCGCTGCCGACGCTTGTTTTGATCTATAGTGTAGTTTTCACGCTTTTCCAGCAGATTCAAAGAAGCGGCGTTCGCGCTTCGTCGCAGGTACCGTATTGGCTGCCTGTTACTTGGCAGGAGCACACTTTAGCGTCTATCTTGGCTAGCTTAATGGGCCTTCCGCTTGCCTCAGTGGTGTTCATCGCCACGGCGATTATTACGTTTTCTCCATTCGGCGGTTTGGTTGTTCCTGCGGTGGCGACTTCTCTTGCGGTGTTCGCCGCTGCTTTCATGGCGAGTGCTACAACAGAGGTCTTTCGGATATTGCAGGTGAGGTTTATCGGGGCAGTTTACAAGTCTACAGGTCGAGCGGCTGTGTGGGTTAGGTTCGCCGGGTCCATGGTTTTCTTCATCGTTTTCTACATTCTTTATTTCTACGTGTTCTACGGGTCAGGCATCGTCACGTTTATCCAGAATGTAGCGTCAGTTCAGACCGTAGCGTGGTTTGTTCCGTTCGTATGGCCTGGTTTGGCTCTGTTTTACTCTTTCATTAGCGGCGAATTACTTATTGGACTGGCTTTCATGGCAGTTTCTATTCTCTTCATCGCTGGCTTGTTCCTCCTCGCTACTTCACTTAACAGGCGATTTGGGCTTTACGAGCCTCCAGCCATAACGGTTTCACATGGGGCTTACGCGCCCAAAACAGGCTTGTTAGGCAGGCTTGGCTTCTCCTCGCCAGAAGCAGCGTTAATCAGGAAAGATTTGAAAGCCTTCACGCGCCGGCGCGAGTTGATGACCATTTTCATATTCCCCATTATAATCATCATAGTGCCTTTTTTTCAGACTTTCGGATCAACGAGCGCACAGGCCCCGTTCCAGTTCTCCATTTTTTTTGCCGCTTACACTTTTATTCTTCCAGCCGCCGCCATGGCGATGGCTCTAGGTAACTTCATGATAGGGGAAGAGGGTCAAGCGGTATGGAGAATTTTTGCCTCTCCGATTTCGGCTCGTAGTCTGGTGAAGAGCAAGTTTTTCTTCATTGTTCTGTTCTCGCTCATAATTTTAGTGATCACGGGTGCCGTTGGATCGGTGATATATCATTTGACACTTCGAGCCGCCATCATAGCCTTCTTCGAAGGATTTTTCCTCATTTTTGCCATTGGGACAATTTCGCTGTCAAACGGCATAGGAGGCGCCGACTTCACCGAGACACCTAGGCCCAGAATGATACGTCAAAGAACAGTCTATCTCAACCTAGGAGAGTGCGCCCTAGCAGGCTTAGCGGTTTTGGCGCCGTTTTTCCCATATGTAGCGTCATCCGTACTCTCGGCGTTTATTCCCAACTTGTTTGATGGCTGGGTTTTGGATCCGGTTCTGGCGCTTGTGGTTAGCGCGGTCATCGCTATCGTGTTAACTGTAATTTTCTATCGAACTTCGGTCAAGAACGCAAGGGAACTTTTGAAAAAGGCAGAAAAATAAAGGCTCCAGAGCTGGGTAACCTGTTATGGGTTTAGCGTTTTTCAAGTATGGCTTTATAATGGGAATTAGGAGATTTCCCAACGGTTTGTTTCGGTGAGTTTCCATACAAGTTGCAGCGTTACTTGAGGGTCGGTGTAAACTGATATGTAGCGTAATTCAACAAGCATACCTGTCTGCTGGTCAAAGTAAGTGTTACCGTACTCTGTGTATGTTTTGTCAGGATTTTCAGAGTCTACGTACGGAGTGATAGGAGACCACACGTTTGTTTGCCTTATGCCGCCTGCACCATAATCTTTGGTTATGGTCGTGTTAACCGTTGCTCTGTCGGGTCCATTAGGACGAAGCCTATCATTTGCCTTAAGATTAGACGCGAATATTGTCCAAAAACCGTTCACAGGGTTATTGATTCCCGTCTCTACATTCACACTGCCGGTTCCGGTAACTTCGGTTCCACTTTTAAAATGCTGAATGGTGTCAATCGAAACTTCAGGGCCGGACACGTCTGTCACGGTGACCCTGTACCATTCAGTATTGTTTAAATCCAAGAATTGCGCGGGCACTTCTGCAGCCGCATCTGAACTTCTCGAATCCACTATACCCATGACGCTGTAAGTAAACACATCACCTTTAGCAACTCCAGGCACCCCACCTTGAACGGGCTGCGTTCCAAAATTCAAATTTGTGAATACTATAACAGCTAGAATAATAAGCACAAACAATAAAATAGCTAGAAGTATAACTAAACGAGATTGCCTCTTCTTCTTTACCATACTCAATCACAGCAGTTATTGCAGTATTTAGTTTTTACGTTTTGTAGGGCAAATTCCATACGGAACACCACAGCAGAACACTATTTTTTTCTTAGTCAACTTCTCGGGTTCCTTGCGTCCATCGACAACATGATGCATCGCAAGAACTGGATAATGTAAAAGCATTCGCGGTCCATAATACTTCATAACTTTCTTCACTTTTTCTCTCATTTGAGACTGATAACAATACACTAAACACTTGCCGCATGGGATTTCTTCTCTTGGAAAGGACACGCATCCAACCTCATCTTAGCGCACTCGCATAGTTCAGCGCATTCAGGGCAGAGCACCCCATCGGTTTTATGCTTGTTCTTGCAGTATATATGAATCATCGCTTCAATGGTTTTTTTTCTCTCGTGCAATTCTTGGGTGCCCATTAACCAGCCTGAAGGCACTCACTTTCTTCTCTTCAAATAAACCATGAAAACTTTCGAAAATAAGTATTGTTGTAGATACGCCTTTGGACGCGAACAACTGACAAAACCAAAATTTTAGGTGAAACCCAAAACACCCGTCCATCTTCGCTTAACGAGAAGCTAAGCTTAATCGAAGCACAGGCAACTCGTCATATTTGCCGCCTATTTGGATCCTAATAGAAATTCATTGCAGAAACCTATAGGGGGTCTATCACCGCAGCGCTCTGCCAGCATGTTGAAAACCGCATATTTGCCGCCTAATAGCCAATCAACGCAGAAAACCATAGAGGGGGTAGGTCCCTATTGGCGCTTTCCACCTTTAAATAAGGGGGTATAGACTGTTCCACGCGCTAGAGAGCACGCATTTTCGAAAAGCAAGTTTAAAGCTCTTGAATTTCGCATTTGAGCTTCTTGATGATTTCATCCGCGTTTAACTGTTCCACTTTCAAAGTGTAAAGTTTGCTTGGCGTGCGAAGCTTCAGCTTCACAGTTTCTTTCAGCCTTTTAACCGAACAGTACTTGGCGTTGGCGCTCATCGTCACGAACTTTTCCACATCAAAGATTTCAGACGGCATATAAAGTCCTCTCGTAAGTGCCTTCTTGGATACAAAGCGAGTTTTTATCTGTTTTGGTTCACCCAGAGAATTTAGAACACCTTAAATCCTGAACCGTTTAAACTAGCGTTGAGGCGAAAAACATGAACGAAGATAACGTGTTAGTCGCGATAACCGCAAGCAGGGAGGAAGGCGAAATCGTGTACCGCGTAGAAAGCTCAAGCGACTTATCCAATGAAGAGTTCGAATACTACCTCAGCGAAATAATCAACGGCATATGCAAGTGGAAGAAAGATATCTGCGAAGAAAACGTCAGAAGCTTCAAAGGACCCATTAAAGGAAAGCGATAAGGCGTTAACCAGTTAAACAAAAAATTAAAGTAGTTAGATACACATTATAATTATGACTCCAAATCTGCACCAGTAATTAAGAAGCCATAACTACTCAAAACCCAAAACCGCTTGGACAAAGTGAACCCAACAACGGCGCATTTGGAGCATAAACGAGGCGTAAAAAATGAGACAAGTGATCACTCTGTCCATCATTCTAATCGTGATACTCGCAACCAGCTCATTCCTTGTCTCATACTCCGCCACAAACAACACCCCCACAAAAACAAAACCAATCCACCTAGGCGTAAGCTTCTGCGGAAACACCACCACAGAAGCCAAACTCCTAATCGACAAAGTCAAAACCTACACCAACCTCCTCGTCCTCCAATCAGGTCCAGTAAGCAAAAACGAAACCGCCATCAACGAAATCTGCGACTACGCAACCGCCGCAGGACTAGACATCATAGTCTACTTCGGATGGTTCGACCCCGACTACCCATGGCAAATACCCTGGCTAGACACGGCAAAACAACGATGGAAAAACCAATTCCTAGGCGTATACTACTACGACGAACCAGGCGGAATACAACTTGACTACAACTGGGAACACCTCTTCAACCGCATAAAAGAATGGAACGTAACCCTATACCAAACTTACGCCCCAGCAATAGAAAGCAACAACTCCATGACCCAATACTACGACCTATCCGCAAAAATGTTCACCGATGCCATCAAAGCAGACTCCGGAATCCAAGCATTAAAAAACCGTTCAATCCCAGTCTACACCTCAGACTACGCGCTTTACTGGTTTGATTACCTAGGCGGATACGACGTCGTCTTTGCACAGTTTGGCCGCAACGCCAGCATGGTTCAAGACATAGCTTTCGCAAGAGGCGCTTCGCGAATGCAGAACAAACCATGGGGCGCAATAATCACCTGGACTTATGACGAACCACCTTACATTGTAGACGCCGAAGAGATGTACGATCAGATGGTTGCGGCGTACATGGCTGGCGCAGACTACGTGGTTATTTTTGACTACCCGCAAATAGAGGGAAACCCCTACGGAATCTTGACGGAGAAGCATTTTGAGGCGCTTGAGAAATTCTGGAACGACATAACCACAGAGCCAGGTGTGAGTGCTGTTCGTGACTCCAGCAAGGCGGAAGCTGCTTTGGTTTTGCCGAGGAATTATGGTTGGGGAATGAGGCGACCAGATGATAGGTTGTGGTATTGGGGATCAGATGAGAATTCGGCTCAGGTGTGGAATGTCTCGCGTAAGCTTCTTTCGCAGTACGGTTTAGGCTTGGACATAGTTTATGATGACCCAGCGTTTCCCGTGGCTGGCAAGTATCCTCAGGTTTTCTATTGGAATGAGTCAACGTAAAACTTGTTTTTTTAAAAAGAAAAAAATTAGATGCTTGGTTTACTTTTTGGGTTTTGGTTTGATGCCTAACTTGACGGAAATTTCAACTGTGTACTCTTCTTCTGTTTTTCCCACGGCGAAATTCCAGTCTTTAACGTCTACTTCCATGTCTTTGAAATGGGAAATCACGGCGTCCTTGTATTCTTGAACGGTTTGACCAATTTTCTGCAGTCTTTCAGTCATGTTAACTTCTTCTGACATTCCTTGCACACCTCCTAGAACGTGAACCTGTATGTTAATACGCATAGTAGCCCTTAACTGTTTTTAAGAATTTGTGACTGTGGAACTACAACAGCAACCCATTTGCCTCGTTAATGCAGACTGAGGAACACTGAAATCTGCTTCAAAACGGTGTCTGGCTGCTCTGTGTTCCGGGGCGTAATCAGTTAAATACGTGGCTATACGTGGTTTCTGTTAGGTGGCAATGTTGCACGCAGGAAGTGGAGATGAGTTCCAGCAGGGCACAAAGCATTCTCGGGAGAGACTTCTCGGCGGTCATCTGGACTGGGCAAACAAGCCAGAGACCTACAAGAAATATCCGTCAGCCAAGGTAATCGTGCTCTCCAAAAAGTTTCCCACGCAAACGCTTTCCATAGTTGAAGCGTTAAGGAGGCGCAGAAGCACGCGTTCTTTTTCGCCTGAACCTTTGTCTCTAAATGACCTGTCTTTTCTTTTATGGGCTTGTACGGGTGTTCAAAGAAGGGAACGCGGTTACGAATTCCGCACGGCACCGTCAGCTGGAGCACTGTACCCGATTGAAACCTACCTTATCGTCAACAACGTGGAAGGCTTGGCGAAAGGCGTGTATCACTATAACATAGAAGCGCATGCACTGGAAGAGTTGAACACGGGCGATTTCGCGGAGGAAACGGCTGACGCGGCTTTAGAACAGAAAGCTTGTGCTGAAGCGCCTGTTGTGTTTGTGTGGACGGCGGTTTTTGAGAGGTCCAAATGGAAGTACGCGCAAAGAGCTTACAGGTACGTGTATTTGGATGCTGGGCACATAGCGGAGAATCTTGCTTTGGCTGCAACAGGCTCAGGCTTGGCTTCTTGCCAAATGGGAGCTTTCTTTGACGACGAAGTTAACCATATCATAGGCGTGAACGGGGAAGACGAAAGCGCAGTATACCTTAGCGTGGTCGGTCATCCGCCAAAACGATTTGGTTGAAATACATGACTTGCTCGGTGCAGGTGTTATCCCGCTTTTTAAGAAGCATAAACAGCTGCTGGAACTGTTATGCGTGGGAAAACTTATACCCCCTTATATATAGATTAAACCTAAGCGTAGACTAGTGTAGGCTAGGCTCGGAAAAAACTATAGCCCCCCTTATATAAAGAAGCTATTCGAATTCGGCAAGTTCCATTTAGCGTGACTGCTATTTGATTGGGTTAAACAAGTTTTTTATGCGCTTGCTGCATTATACAGTATCGGGGTTGGAGTATTTGAATGAGGAAAACATAGTTCAAGTTGGGCACATAACGCATTTCTTCTCCAAAATCGGCGTTGCAGTAGTCGAGTTGACCGCGCCTTTAGCTGTGGGCGACCGCATTCTCGTCAAGGGACCTTCAACGGATTTTGAACAGGTTGTGGGGTCCATGCAGATTGAACATGAGAGCATTCCAAAAGCGGAAGCAGGGCAAGCTGTAGGCTTGAAATTAGCGGAGCAGGCAAAAGAAAGAGACGTGGTTTACAAGAAACTCTAAGCGCTTCCCCTTTTTCTTTACTCGCAAGATCAGCTAGCTTCGGCTGAAGCCTCCACTATCCGCTTGATTTCAGCGTTCAAGGCTTCGGGCAAGCCCAGTATGCTCACGTCCATGAAACCTCGAATAATCAGGGAAACGGCTTGATCCCGCGACAGCTTTCTGGTCATCAAATACGTGATCTCCCTTTCTGAGATTTTGCCCACAGCCGCCTCATGCGTGATTTCAACCCCTTTCTTTCGGGCGATCAATTCAGGTATGGACTGCAAGAACGCCTCTTCGTCAATGAGCAGCCCTCGGCACGCCAAATGCCCCCGGCAGTCAGCGTTGTCACCTTCAATTAAGCCTCTGATAATCATCGTGGAGCCTTCACGGGCTATGGCGCGGCTGACCATCTCCGCTTTGCTGCCTTTTCCCGTGAGAACTGCTTTGGACCCGATGTCCAGAAGAGAATTGGTTTTGCCGTAAAGGATGTTGTTGAAGCTCACTGTTGAATCTGCGCCGTTGCAGAAAGCCGCGGGGTACATTTGCACGTCCCGGACAGGGTGCATGCACACATAATTCGAAACGAACGTGGCGCCGTCTCCTATTTCCGCCGCGCTCCTCGGACGCACAAGCGTGTTCTCGCTCCACTGATGAATCATCGTGAAATTCAGCGTAGCACCTTTCTTAACGTAGATTTCCGACACGCCCAAATGCGACGCCTTCGGAACACTCGAGTGCTGAACACAGCTGGTGATTATGTTCGCCTTCGACCCTTCCTCCGCGATGATTATGTTGTGAACGCGCTGCTCCAAGTTCTTCTGCGTAATCAGAAGGCACGACTGTAGAGGAAACGTTATCGTAGCGCCCGGCATAATCCGCATGAAGTAGCCGCCGCTCCAGTCCTCCGCCACCTTCTTGGTGAACTCGTCCTTGTTCTTGTCGACGAGTTTCCACATGTAATCGCTCAGCCAAGAGTATTTCTGCAGAGCCGTCTTCGTGTCCATAAGCTCGATTTTTCCCTCGAACATCTCGTTGACTTTCGAGTAAATCGTGGACTGGTCCACATGGTAAAAGGTTCCTGAACGGTCTTTCTCATCCGCTTCCATGCCTGCCTTGTACGTTTCCTCCAGAATCTTGTGCGGAACTTTCATGAGTTCATTTTCATTGCTCAAATTTCCAACCTTCCGTGTTTCTTACTCTGCACGCTACGCATTCTTCGTAGCCAACTTTTTTGATGTCCTCATAAATATGCGTCGGATGCGTGAAACAGTGGAATTGCCCATCCAGCAGCACGCAACCGTACTTGGCTTTAACGTAATCCAGTATGTCGCCCTTATGCGTGATTATCAACGCGGAACTGCCGCTGCGCTCAACGTACCGCTGTAACTCACCCGCGATAAGCCGCAGGCTTTCAACGTCCACGCCAGAGTCAGGCTCATCCAGCAAGAGAAGCTTCGGCTTCAGAAAAATAAGCTGCAGAATCTCCGAGCGCTTGCGTTCTCCACCGGAGAAGCCCACGTTAATGTCCCTTTCCAAGAACTCAGTGAGCCTAAAAGCGTCTATAAGCGCTTGCTCCTCATCGCTGAAGCCGTCAGCGGGCGCTTTTCCTAAACACAGCTTCAGCAAATCAGCCAGTTTCACGCCCGTAATTTCCGGCGGGTTCTGGAAGCTTACCACCATGCCGAGTTGTGCACGTTCTTCAACGCTCTTGTCGGTGATGTCAGCGCCCATGAAAAAGATTTTGCCCGAGACCAGCTCGTACGACGGAAGACCCATTAATGCGCTAATCAAAGTTGTTTTTCCAGAGCCGTTTGGACCGAAAAGAATATGGCTTTCATGAATCTGCAGGCTGAAGGTGACATCTTTTAGGATGAGCTTGTCTTCAACTTTAACCGATAAACCCTTGACTTCAAGTATGTTCATGCCAATCAAGTAGCAATCTTTCCAAAGGAAGATAAACCTTTTGAACAACTCGCTTGAGTGCCTAGACAAGTTAACTGCAAGGATTTCGGTCACAACTAAGTGCTAAGCATTCGGCTGCAGCCCACTAAACTTATGATATGTATCAACAATTCATAACCCTTTACTTTCAATTTAGAGTTACCTTCTGTACCAGCCTTAGATGGACGGGAAATTAACTTCACATTAACGGGTGAAGGAAAATATGCAAAGCAAATCTCGAAAAACCGTTCAAAACAACTTCATTGCGCTTCTAAATTTTATCGCTGACCCTGCAATAATTGTTGAGGGAAAAGGGCAGTTTCTCGCAGTAAACGATGCATTCACGCATTTAACTGGGTTAAAAAAGAAAGAACTGGTTGGTACGGCGTTCCTTAACGTAAGCAACTTGCCCGCCAAAAGCAAAAAAATTCTCATGGAAAACTTGAAGAAAAGGATGAAAGACATAGTTGTCAAACCATATGAGATTGGATTCACGGATAAAAGTGGTGACAAAAGGTACGCGGAGGTTAAAGCAAAAAAAATCTGCTATAACGGTCAGCCAGCCGACCTTGTATTGTTCCATGACATTACTCGAAGAAAAGAAAATGCACGATGCCTGAAAGAATATTCTGAAAAAATGGAAGCCTTTGTAAATGAGAAGGTTGATGAAATCAAAGCGCAGGAGGAAAAATTTGAAACAATTTTTAACTCATCTCCTGACGCCATCACATTGGTTGATCTGAAAGGAAACATAATTGAATGCAATGAAGCAACACTGCGTCTCCACGGATTTTCGTCAAGAGACGAGTTGATTGGCAAGAGTTCATTCGAACTAATTTCATTGAAAGAACGTCAAAAGGCTTCAAAGTTAATGGCACCCATCTTGAAAAACACGTCAATAAAAAATGTCGAATTGACCTTCTTAACTAAAGAAGGTAAAGAATTCCCTGCGGAAGCCTCAGTTAGTCCAATAACAAACTCTTCGGGAAAGCCTGTGGGTTTTGTAGCAATAACAAAAAACATCTCTGAACGTAAAAAAATCGAAGAACAATTAAGAGCTTCAGAAAAGAATTTTCGGGAAACGCTTGATAACATGCTGGAAGGCTGCCAGATAATCGGGTACGACTGGCGTTATTTGTACGTCAACGACGCTGTTGCTGAACATGGACGCGTGACAAAGGAAGCGCTTTTAGGCAAGACCATGATGGAAGTGTACCCTGGCATTGAAAAGACCAAAATGTTTTCCAAACTTCGAAAATGCATGGAAAACCGGGTCCCCATGTTTATGGAAAACGAGTTCGTATTCGCCGCTGGCATCAAAGGATGGTTTGAGCTTCGCGTTCAACCAGTACCCGAAGGCATATTCATACTGTCAATTGACATAACTGAACGCAAGAAAACAGAAGAAGCCCTAAAAGAAAGCGAAGAGAAATTCAGAAACCTGTCCGAAGAGTCCCCAAACATGATTTTCATATACAAAAAGGGCAGGGTAATTTACGCAAACAAGAAATGCAAGGACCGATGGGATACACAAAGGAAGAGTTCTATGCACCTACCTTCAACTTCTTCACCCTAATCGCCCCCGAGTCACAAAAGAAGCTGAACTCAAGTCACAAGAGACACGCGGAAGGGCAGGAAGTGGCTCCATACGAGTATACTCTTGTCACTAAAGCATTAAAAAGAATTAACGCCGTTTTAACGTCAAAATTGATAAAATACGAAGGAGAAAACGCCACACTTGGAATAGTGACAGACATCACTGAAGGCAAAAGAATAGAGGAAACCCTCAGACAGGAACGGAACATGCTTGAAGCCGTCACCGAAAACATCGGCGCCGGATTTGCAACTATCAGCAAAGACTATCACATACTTTGGGCTAACAAATTAATGAAACAAATAAATGGCAACTGCGAAGGCAA
>Ga0307423_1000031_pt1 | contig 74070 bp, 78 predicted proteins | sample SalMarWE160310MG_FD_202154 | JGI IMG/M metagenome (GOLD analysis project Ga0307423, IMG submission 202154) | Salt marsh sediment microbial communities from the Plum Island Ecosystem LTER, Massachusetts, United States - WE1603-10 | ecosystem: Environmental > Aquatic > Marine > Intertidal zone >...
TACAATGAGTTGTTTTGCATAAAGGTTCAGTTGACTGTGACTGGAGGTGAAGGATGTGTCTGAAGAAATTAGTGTGCCTGAGAGGCTTCAGGAAATTGGTAAGAAGATAAGCGAATACAAAGATGTGATTGTGACTGAGTTTAAGGATATGGAAGTGGATGTTAAAAACTGGAATTTTGCAGTTGGGAAAACAGAAGCTGAATACACTCTAGAAGTAAATCTGAAGCTGGCATTAAAACCCAAAAAGAAGCAGTAACAAACTCCGTGAGTCTGTGCTAGTTTAGTGATGAAAATTAGACTAAACTCGTAACTTAATCTCAACCATTATTTTTTTAGTAAAGTTTTCTCTACGCCCCAAAACTGTCATAAGTTGTGTGGAAAAAAAAACACATCTATTTAATGTTAGCTTGAAAAACTATTATTGGGTTGAGACTTCTCCAAGCCAATCAACCTTTCCTCTTCTTTCAATCAGAATAGCCTTGCTTCTCTTATTAACTGCTATCTTATTTCCACGCTTGTCCTCAATAACCAATTTTGATTTGTAAAGCTTGGCAGTTAAGAGATACTCTTTTCCACGTTCAATTATAGGAAAACTCCATGCAGAACAAAGCTCTGAATCTGCTTGTAACATATAATCACATTTCTCAGCAAGTTTTTCTTTATGCATCTTGACTTTGTTTTGCAATGTCTCTAATCTTAGCTTCCACTTCAGGTTCCAATGAACAACTCAGCGTCTCTTCATAAAAAATAGAAACAAGCTTAGAAACCATATAGCGTTCAAATGTTTTATCAAAACGTTTATCTAAAAAATCTGTAACAGCATCAGCAGCATTAAGAGCCAAATCCAGATCCACCTTTTCTTCTTCAAACTTCTTCTCTAAGTCTTTCTCCTCAAACAACACAATCACAAATGTGTAATACCATGGGGACTTTTTTAATGTTGAGATGCTTCTTCTTGAATTCTTATGTACTAACTATGAATTAGGAATAACTAAGTCTTCTTTACGCTCCCTGAATTTGTTTTAATGGTCATTAAATACTTGGTCAGCTCTCAAGGGGTCTGCCTACATTTAGGTAGCGAGGTGAATCAGTAAAATGAAAATTAAATGCGTAAAAGCTGAGTGCCCTCAATGCCACATTGTTGGCTCTATACAGTTATTCCTCAACAAGCAGAATGAAGTCAGATACGCAAGGACACGCCACTATCTTAGGCTAGATCCAACAACAAAGAAGCCACAATTTGAATACCACAAAATAGAGGATTTAGAAGCACTGAAAACTTTACTGAAAACTAAAGACATTTCTCTATCTGTTGACCAAGGCAAGTCTGGTCAAGTGGTTGTTGTTGACCGTAAACTTAAAGAATCAAATCATATTTTTAGAAACAGAAGGGCCGGTAGTCTAGCTCGGTTAGGACATCTGCTTGACGTGCAGAAGGTCACCGGTTCAAATCCGGTCCGGCCCACCAAAACATTTTTCGTGCAATTATTACGCTAAGGCATATCGTTTGTAGCTACGTGGTCTTTTTCCATTTATCACGATTAACCAAACCAATGATGAGGTATATCAGACCCAAGGCGACAAGAGGCAGGCCGATTTCAAACGGTAATTCCGTCAGAAAGTAAGCCAGCATCATAGCAATTCCAGTAGGCAAAAAAGCTGCGCCCATGATGAAGAAGGCTCGGTAGTTGGGGTCTCCTTTTTTCGCCTCTTTTTTATTTTTCCGCAGAAACACTACCATTAGTAACGTAACTAAGATGCCTATGCCGAGAATCAGGCTCATAACGGTCGTTGTGTCATTCATTTGTTCATCTCTTTAGCAAGTTAGAATTGTGTGGTTCACCTAAAAAGCTTGAGGCGCAACACTTCGATTGTCATTTGCCAAGTTTAATTCGCAGAGGAAGCCAGCTTCTTTCTATCATAACAAACGGAAAAATTGGTCGCAAAATCGGCAAGTTGCCACTTTCGAGCCGCAAGGTTTAAGGGTTGAAGTTTTGTTAGGTTTCGCGTACTCGATTACTAGGAGTTTGTGCTTTGAAGTTCAAAGGAGAAACAATAGAGGAACGCAAGGCTGAGGTTCTAATAAAACTCAGAAAATACAAACTGATAAAAAAAGAAACACATGAAGGCGCTTACGCCTACATAGTTAACATACCTAAAGATAAAGAGAAAGCTTTAGTCTGGTGCATTCTTAACGAGGTAACTGTGGGCATTGCGTTGATGAACTCTTTGTACAAATTGTTGAAAGAGAAGAAGCTGGAACGTGCCATCGTAATTACGGAAGGGCGATTCACGCACGCGGCTAAGCAAGGTGCTAAAAAAAGAAAGGTGGAGCTTCTGCCTAAGTCTTTTCCTGTGTTCGAAATTTTTGAGCACGCGTTGGTTCCGAAGCATGAGATTCTAACTGAAAAGGAAAAAAGCCAGGTTCTCGCCCAGTACAAGATTCAGCCGTATCAGATGCCGCAGATAAAAGCAACCGACCCAGCCGTGAAAGCTATAGGTGCCAGACCTGGTGACCTGCTGAGAGTAATTAGGAAGAGTGCAACCGCGGGCGAGCATATTGCTTACCGTTATGTGGTGGAGTAAAAAAAGGGAAAACCGCAGGCTACTTGGATATCATAACTTCTGTTGATTTGATGACGGCGTTTACTTCGTCGCCTACTTTTATGCCTAAGTCTTCAACCGCTTCTTTCGTTATTACTGCCGTGACCACTGCAGGCGCTTTTATTTCAACTTTGACTTTTGCGGTTATCCCATCTTTTTCAATAGAAACTACTTTCCCTTTCAGTTGATTTCGTGCGCTGATTTTCAGTCCTAACACCTCCCAATACTCTTGGTCTGCAAGAACCTCACTCATGAAGCCCGCCACACGCTGGTACTCCTCTATCAAGCTTTGCCCCAGCGCGGTTAGTTTTGCGCCGCCACCTCCAGTTTTGCCGCCTTTGTATGTTTCGACGACGGGTGCTTCGATGGTTTTTTGAATTTTCTGCAGGTAGTTCCATACGTAGCGATAAGACATGTTGAGCGTTTTGGAAGCTTTTGAGATGGATTGCTCTTTTGCTATTGCTTTTAGAATTTCGGCGCCGCCTTTGCCCAGGACAGGTGTTCCTTTGTATTCTATCCATACTTTGCAGGAGGGCTTGTGCTCTTTGTGAGTTAGCATTCCATTTAGGTTTTATCGCGACAAAGTTTATAAGGGTAGTGATATGAATGACAAAACATAACGGTGTTTGAAAAATGAAAGCATGGCAAAAACTGCTTATAGTGGCAGTGTTAGCAACAATAATAGTGGTCGCAGGAACGCTCGTTTACTTCAATTACTTCTCGAAACGCAGACTCTTCATATCTACAACCACAAGTCTATACGACACAGGATTACTGACCGCCATCGAGAAAGACTACGAATCAAGCCACCCCGTAGACCTGCAAATAACAGCAGTGGGAACAGGCGTAGCCATCCAACAAGCTGAAAGTGGTGACGCCGACGTCGTTCTTGTTCATGCGCCTTCAACGGAACTACAGTTTCTTGAAGGCGGTTACGGCGTGAATAGGAAAATCATAGCCTACAACTTCTTCACAATTGTTGGACCAGCAGACGACCCAGCGCAAATTTCAGGGAAAAACGCAACCGACGCCTTAAAAAGCATAGTCACTTACGGGCAAAACATGGCTGACCAGTCAGGGGCAACGCAAATCTGGATTTCTCGAGGCGACAACTCAGGCACAAACTCCAAAGAGAAAAGCCTTTGGACCGCAGCTGGCTACGACTACGCAGAACTTTCAAATGAAGTCTGGTTCGCAAGCACTGGTCAAGGCATGGGAGCCACCTTAACCGTGGCTAACCAAAAAGAGGCTTACACGCTCTCGGACATAGGCACTTACCTGAAATTCAGTACAGACGGCTCGATAGACTTAGATGCGCTCATAGTTGAGGAGCAGTCCCTGCTCAACGTTTACAGTGTAATGGCTGTGAACTCAGAAACGGTGCAAGCAAACCAGACACTCCATGAAAGTATAAACTTTAACGACGCTATGGACTTCATAGAGTACTTGATTTCACCTGCAACCCAGCAGCTGATAAATGACTTTGGTAAAGACACGTACGACCAACCTCTCTTCTACGAAGCTGTTCAACCGCTAAAAGACAACGCGCCTCAGCCCATAGTAAGCTGGATACAGAGCTACGCATTCTTTGACGGTTCCGAATGTCCACCGCAATACAGAAATGGCTACTCAAGCCTTTACAGTTAGAGGAACACAATCGTGGCTGATATACTCAGCGACACAATACAAGCATTACAGTTGATACTTTCTGGCGACCCAACAATCTACGGGATTGTTTCCCGTTCCCTCCTTTTTTCCGGAACAGCCATCATTTTAGCCATTCTATGGGGCACACCACTATCCATGTTAATTGCCATGAAAGAATTTCGAGGTAAAATTATAATCAAAACGTTCTTTAACACTTTAATCGGCTTGCCAACAGTGGTTTTGGGTCTAATTCTTTTTCTCAGCTTTTCAAGAAGCGGACCCTTAGGCTTTCTGGGGTTGCTTTACACGCCAGGGGCTATAATGATTGGACAAGCCATACTTATAACGCCAATTCTTGTCAGCATCGGGGTTTCAGCTATTGAATCAGTTGACCCTGATATAATGAATTTGGCTCAAACTCTGGGCGCTTCGGAGTCTCAGGCACAAATAGCTGTTTTGAAGGAAGCAATCAACGGAATACTTCTATCCTATCTCGGCAGCTTCAATCGTGCAATAGGCGAGTTGGGAGTAGTGCTGATGGTTGGCGGCAACATCGAAGGCGGCGGTCTCCAGACTGCCGTGATGACTACGTCTATTGCACGTGATGTTCAAATAAGCGAATTCGGTCTTGCCATAGCTCTAGGAATATTATTAGTACTAATCCTTTTCACCATAAACATGATAGTGGTTCTATTAAGGAAGGCAAACTACCTAGTCGAATTGGCAAAAGGTCCATATGCGAAACTTAAACGTTCCAGAGAGACTAAAAGATGACGGTGAATGCTGAATTAAAAGATGTAACTAAGACCTACGGCAACAAAATAGTCTTGGATACAGTGAACCTGCAAATCCGCGAAGGTGAAATACTCGCGCTTCTTGGACCTAACGGCTCAGGAAAAACAACAATACTGAAGATTCTCGCGTTCATCGAAAATCCCTCAAGCGGCGAAGTGACCTTCCAAGGCGAAAAGGTCAACTTCAAAAACACCGAAAAAGTGCGGCTTCAAAGCACTCTTGTGTTCCAAAAAACAACCGTGTTTGGCACCTCAGTCTACAACAACATCGCGTACGGCTTGAAATTAAGGAAGATGCCGAAGGAAACACGCGACAGAGAAGTTAAAAAAGGGTTGGAACTGGTGAAATTGGAGGGTTTTGAGAAGCGCAACGCAAGAAAGCTTTCTGGCGGAGAACAACAACGAGTCGCGATAGCAAGAGCCTTAGTTCTTAAGACGAAACTACTGCTTTTAGACGAGCCAACCGCAAATCTGGACCCGAAAAACGCGGGCATACTTGAAGAGGTCATCGATACCGTGAACCGAGAAAACAAAACCACCATAGTAATGGCAACGCACAACATGTTTCAGGCTAAAAAGTTGCCTCACCGCATCGCGTTAATGGACGAAGGAAAAATTACGGAAGTTGGCTCTCCAGCGGAGGTTTTCGGTAAACTCTCCAAAAACTTGGCGAGCTTCGCCGCTGTTGATAACACTTTCACCGGAACCGCCAAAGCAACCGCGGCTGGCACATCAAGAGTTGACGTGGGTAACGGAGTGCAGATTGAAGTAGCTGCTCAAAGGCAGGGCGCTACCGTGGTTTTCATAAATCCGCAGGACATAATCTTGTCCAAAACCGCCGTGAAGTCAAGCGCCAGAAACGTGTTCAAGGGCAAAATCACGGAAATCACGGATTTGGATTCGCTCGTAAAACTCAAAGTGGACGTCGGCAAGACCTTCACGGTTCAGATAACCAAGCAGTCTTTTAACGAGATGGGGCTTTGCTTGAACGCTGAGGTTTTCATCGCTTTTAAGGCATCAAGCGTTCAGGTGATTTAGGCAGGGGTTTTTCTTTCCTCCGCCAACTCATAAAGTATAACCAAGGCTTCGCCGAGAGGCATGTCCAGCCTGTTCGCCAGTTCCAAGGCGGTTATGTCAGGCTTTTCGCGTAGTACATCGTCTCGTGTGTACGCTTTGTGGCTTGGGTACATCACCGAGGCGTGAACAGTCTCGACAAGGATGGGCCACAGTTTTTCCTTCATGTACTCTTCTAGGCTCATGTAGCATCACAGTGTTCAATGTGTCAAGTGGTTATTCAGCTTTACCGCAAAAACCCACATCAACTTTGAAATCCGAGCAAGGCAACTTTAAATTACCTCAAACCGCCAAAAGTACAGGGTGAACAAAAGTTGATTAAAACAGCTTTTATCGTTTACTGGTCAAAAACAGGTAACACCCAGAAAGTAGCGGACGCCATCAAACAAGGCTTGGAAGAGGCAAAAGTCCAAGTTACCCTGAAAAAGCAGGAAGAGGCGGAAAACGTTGACTATTTCGACTATGACCTCGTCTGCGTGGGGGCTCCTTCATATTCTTGGCATCCACCGGAACCGATGGCTAACTTCTTGAAAAACAAGTTCGTGGCTTACCGCAAAGAAGGCAAAATCAAACCTGGCGCGCCAAAAATTCTAGGCAAAAACGCGTTGATTTTCGTCACTTACTCAGGGCCTCACACGGGCATAGATGAAGCGACACCTGCGGGCAAGTACATGCGGCAGTTCTTTGAGCACCTAGGCTTCAAGGTCTTAGACGAATGGTACATCCTAAGCGAGTTCCATGGTTCGCTGGAGAACAGCACACAGGGCAGGATGGGCGACATAAGAGGAAAGCCTACCGCTGAAGAATTGGCAAAAATCAAGGAAGCCGCGGAACAAATAGCCAAAAATAGTTGATGTGCTCTCGGAGACTACCCCCTCCCTTTTAAATAGATTCAACTTCAACCGTACTCTTGTTTTTGCTGGGCGCAAAGTTAATAGTTCCATAGCCATTGAGTTATTTGGAGGAGAAAATTTTTGAAAGCTGCTGTTTACAGGGGTCCACGCAACATTAAGGTTGAAGAGGTTCCGGAGCCGCGTGTTTCAGGCAGAAAGGTGCTGGTGAAGTTTAAGGCGGGAGGCATATGCGGCACTGACATGCACTTTTACAGGGGCGAATGGAAATGGATGAAACGCGGACGAATAACCGGTCACGACGCTTGCGGAGTGAGGGCGGACACTGGCGAACGAGTGGTGATGTTGCCCCTCGCTTACTGCGGCAAATGCTACTACTGCCTCAGAGGACTGCCCACTTACTGCACAAGAGGCAAGTTCATGGGCTTAACCAGAGACGGTTTTTTCGCCGAAAACATTGCGTTAAGTCCAAGAAACCTTGTTCCCGTGCCAGACAGCGTCAGCGATGAGGAAGCCGCAACTGTTGAGCCTGTGGCCTTGGCGCTTCGCGTATTAAATGCGTTGAAGCCTGACGTGGGTGATTGGGTTACCATTATCGGGCAAGGCGCTATAGGCTTGTTGATGACTCAGGTGGCGCGGTTGAAGGGTTGCAGGGTCATAGCCGTCGATTTGGAGGATTACCGGTTGCGGCTTGCCGAGAAGTACGGTGCGGAGTTTTGCGTCAACGCGAAAAGGGACGATGCGGTTAAGCGGGTTAGGGAAATTACGAAACGCGGCTCTGACGCGGTGGTTGAAGCTGCTGGAACCATTGGGACGGTGGAGCAGACGCCGTTTATGGTGCGGAAAGCTGGCAAAGTTGTTTTGATCGGTGAGTCCAAAGGTTATCTGAACTTGGAAGATGCGGATGAAGCCGTGTTTTTTACAATGTACATTTCTCCTGTGGAGTATCCCTTAGCCGTGGAGCTAATCGCCGAAAAAACCGTGGACGTTAAAGGCTTGGTCACGCACAGGTTCAGGCTTGCAGATTTTGAGAAGGCGCTTCGAACGGTTGATAACCCTGCGGCGAAAGCGTTGAAAGTTGTCATAACCGAATAAGGTCAATTAGGCTTATCGTACCGTAAAGTATATTCTTTGAAAATATTTGATTCATTCTTTTATGCAATTGGACGAAATTTATCTGCTGCGAATTAAACATTGTCATTATCAAAAACGTGCCAATTCTGACTCAAGTAAGTTGCGATACCTCTTCTTGGTTGATAAAACGAATATAGTTTCTTGAAATCAGAAACAGCTTTGATGTAGCTCTCATTGCTCACTTTTCGGCTTCTTTTAGTGTGTGACCCCGAAAAAAATTGGGGGAAGATTGATTGCTTTTTTTGCTGTGCGCTTACCGTTTTCTGAGCATCAGGATTATTACTAGCCCGACTGCTATGACTGCGATGATTATTCCGATTATGCCCGGAACTAAGTAGGTGTCAGCCATCGATGGCGGTGGGGGTGTCGGTGTAGGTGTGGCTTGTGGTGCTTCTGCAACGCCCATGTAAGTTGTCGCAGATGAGCTCCCGTATGATGCTGAGCCTTCGAACCTAGCGAATATTCGATATTGTCCTGGAACTTCCGGAGTGAACAGAAGGCCGAAGTTGCCGCTTGAGTCGCTTGTGGTATTGCCGATCTCGTAGAAGTTACCATTGGGATCAATTGTTTCTAAGATCACTTCAACGCCTGTCGCATTCTCGGGCTTCGGTCTTTGATGGAACATATACTCCATCCAAGCGTCCATGCTATCGTCAGAAATCGCCGGAGTACCCTTAAGCGAAAAGTCAAGGCTGCCAGCAACGTTGTGCCTGCCAGAAGGTGACTGATCCGTAACAGTGCCTGTGATCATAACGCTGGATCCCACAGTCGGAACAAGCTGTGGCGCAGAAACCGTGGTGGCGCTTGGTCCTTTGCCGAGGCAGTATATTTGATTGTCGTGGTTATCCATGTATATTATGCGGCCTTCCGAGATGATGACTCTGGATAAGGCGTTGTTTGCGTAGCTTGGATACGCCATTAATCGCCAGAGCATTTCACCGGTGCTTGTGTCTAAGCAGAAGATTGATCCGTCGCGTCTAATCGGGGAAGTTTGACCAGCCCAACCAGTTGATCCGTGAAGGTACAGTTTGTCGCGTCCCGTTACTGCGTCGTCGATGAAGAAAGCCAGACTAACCGAGGAATAGGTTAAGCCCTCTGTTTCAAGATAGCCGATACTGGGAGCTGTCCAGTTCCAATAGAACTCTCCTGTCGTCGCGTTGAAGCAGTTCACCACTCCACTAGTGCCAATTGTGTAGGCTTTGCCATTATGGCAAGTAAGCGATGTGCCATAATAATACCACGGTGCAGTGTCAGTGAATTCCCAAAGTTGCTCTCCTGAATCGATACTGTAAACCCAGATTTTTCCAGTAACTCTTTCAGTGTACCAGAAGACACCTGATTCGTAGTCTAATCCTCCGAATGATACGTCACCGCTGTAGGTGTTGTTCGGATAATCTGTTGTTGCTATAGGTGCATGGTATACTGTGTTCCACAGTGTGGTGCCCCAGTTAGGTCTTTCGAGACTGATGCCCCTTAGGAAGCCTTCTATATCTCCTCTAGCGTCATTTCGACCAGTGGCTCCGACAATCACCATCTCATCAGGAATAACCTCTTGCACAGACGCAGTATTTGGAATAGTGAAGATAAAGAAAGTTCTCGTGATCTGATTCCATGGACCAAGAAGGCTCGCTATTGATACGTTCATTGAATATCCATTGTCGCCGTCATATGTTGTATATCCTGAGGAGGACATGCCAACGTTAACGGCGCCGGGGCGCCAGAACCAATAGTCATTACCTGTTGAAGTGTTGGGAATACCAGTAGTGCCGTCAATAAGCGTCTTAGGTGGCTGAGCTCCATAGTTAGGTCTCCACCAGATAGCTTCAGTTGTATTCCAAATTTGCAGATAGAAATCTGGTTCTTCATCGGTTCCCAGATTTACAACATTTGCATAACATATGCTTCCAATCGAGTCTCTGAATTGCAGGCCTGAAGTATGCACGTTTTCTATTTTGCATATACCTTTTCCTGAGAATCCATCAAGCATCTCCCAAGTGTTAGATCCAAGACCAGATGTTCTCCATAAGTATGGAAAACCTCCAAACTGGTTAGGCGTTGCAAAGTTAAGCACTTGACCAAACTCTGGCATAGCAGCCGTACCGTCCGTATTGTTTTCGTAGTATATCGTTTCGCCAGTGTACAGGTCTATGCAGTACCAGCCGTATCTTGGAGGGTTCTGCACAGGATAGTAGGCTTTGCCTTCCAAGACCAGCTTAGGACTGCCGAAACCTTCGTAGGCTATCCCATTATAGTAAGCGACATCTCCAAATCCGCCCATTGTTCCTCCGCTCCAGTATGAGGTTGTCCATAGTATGTGGCTGCTTTCAGGACCAGTTGTGTATGGTATTCCTTTGCTTCGCATAGCCTCATAGGATGACCCACCTAGCCATTGTCCCATTGCGGTTAAGCCCCAGCCTCTGTTAGCGTCATACACTGGACGTGTCCAGTAATCGGTCGGAAGTGGGGTCTCTGTATAATGCGGTATTGTTTCCTCCTGCACCGTGAAGTAAGCTGGCTTGCTTGTGCTGCCTTCGTAAATGTCTCCGACGCTGCTATGACCCTCATTACCCGGAATGCCAGTTAATGTTTGCCCTGGGAACCTAGCGACAATTTTGTATGTGCCTGTTTCAGTAGGTGTGTACCACGTGTATCCGCCACCCACTGGATCGGATTTGAAGCCTTCCGAGCCACCCAACGTTTCCTCTTCTCCGCTGGGTGTTGTCACATCAACCCAGAAATCCCATCTGTCACCCCAAGCGCCAGCTGCAGTTGGCGGTAAAGCATTGAGCCAGAATACAATTAGCATTTCCTGGTTTACGCCTACAACTGGTGGTGAAGGAGCAACATAGCAATACGTAACATACTCGTCCTGAGCTTTAGTTGTGGGTAAAGCAACAAGTGTAACAGCGATAGTTGCCATCAGAAATAATGCAATCGCGATAGTAGTTTTGTTTTTTGACATTTTTCATTCTCCTTAATTTTATGGTACTAACTTCGAACTTTGAGCTAATATAATTTGGCTAATTATCAATCACAGCAGCAGAGTTGCTAAGAGGTGCAAATTAAATTGCCAATGCGACTTAACTAGTTCAAAGGGTTGTAGTTCCGAGATTTTAAACATTTAGAACTGGATATACACAAACCAAAACCAATCTTCTTTAGGTTGAAAAGGACTTACTGTTAAAGGTTCATGTGACTCTCCAACTATAGTTTCTTTTGATCCTAAGGCTAAGCGATTAAAAGCGTATCCACTTCACTTTTTTACTACGTACATTCGACACCTTTTTATTGTTGTCTTGCTTACTCAAGGGCAACCGAGGTTGGTACACAAAAAATCGGTGAATGTAATGCTAAAAAAGTAAGTGTTTGCTTACAAATAGTATATTATTCATAGGGAAATTGGTGTACTCGCTTCACTTTAGCCAGAACGAGAGTGTGAATTCAATTAGCATCAAAGCTGTGATATTTGATCTTGACGGAACCATTGCCAGTTTCAAACTGGACTACAAGGCTGTCCGAGGAGATGTTAGAAGTTATCTGCTGCGAGTAGGCGTTCCTGCATCGCTGTTATCTGCAAACGAAACCATTTTTGAAATGCTTAAAAAAACCAAGATTTTCGTGAAAAACTCTGGAAAATCCGCTGAGGCTATGGAGGAGATCCGTAATGAAGCCTTGGCTATAGCAGAAAAATACGAGTTGGAAGCTGCCAGAGACACAAGTTTACTGCCCGGGGCAAGTGAAACGTTGAAGGCTTTGAAGCAGAAGGGTTTGAAAATCGGCTTATTCACGTTAAGCGGCGATAAAGCTGTAAGTTACATTTTACAGCGCTTCAAACTTAGCGACTTCTTCGGTGTTATTGTTCCCCGAAACAAGGTTAATTATGTGAAGCCGAATCCTGAACACCTCGAAATGGCGCTTAAGGTTTTAGGTGTAGCGCCTGAAGAGACAGTGGTTGTTGGAGACGGAACCGTGGACATGGAGAGCGCTAGAGAACTAAAGGCCACTGCTGTCGGCTTGCCCACAGGCACATCCACAATCGAGCAGTTGACTGTTCACGGCGCAAATTATATTATAACTTCGATAACGGATTTGACTGTTTTAATCGATAAAATGAACAAGACCCAAACAGCTTAACGGTCTTTGTGTCATTCCTTCAGCGATTGTTTTCCTAACGCAGTTCTGCTTCTTCCGCGAAAGCGGATTCAATTACCGAGATTGCAGGCTCTTTTCTTTTTGAAAGGTACGTTCCTTTAAGTTTACGGACAAATATTGAAAATGCCATAGGTAATCTTCCTGACATGGGCATGCCCAATTTGACACATAACTTCTCGACGATTGCTTCCTCCAAGATCGGAGCTGAGCCTAGAATTTGACCTTTCCCATCACCTAAGACCTTTCTAAGTTCCTCGGAGAATCTGTCCAGGTTGGCGGGAATCTCTGAATTTGGAAAACAGTTTCTTTCCAAATAGTTATAGATGACCTGTGTGCCAACATCTCCTAGAGTGTACCGAAGTATCTCATCTACAGTGCTAAGCAGTGTTTCGTCAAATTCGTCCAACTTTAAAGATCCCTTTTTTGGTGATACACAGTGTTATAATCAAAGAACATTACTGATTTAAAAGGTTACGAAATTAAAATCCTAATTGAAGTTGTCCATTTGAAATTATACCCACAACATTTTAAACCTGAAAACTTTAAGAATCAAACCTTTTCAAACAGAAACACGTTTTCAGGGTTATTTTAACGCAAAGTGCACGTACGAACCAAAAACTATTGTTTTCATGATTTAAGCATGATGAGGCGGGAATATTTGCTCGCCACACGTCATTGTAAGGAAATTTTATAGAAAAAATTTTATAAACTTACAGTTTGAATAAAGGGGTTGCGGAGTGTGAAACATCTTGAAATTTAGCGAGTTAATAGGCAAAGAAGTATACTGCGAAGGTTTAAAAGTGGGTAAAATAACGGATGTGCTTGTCGATGGCGAAGAGTGGAAAGTCACCCATTTTGAAATTGAATTGAAGCGGGAAGCAGCTTATGAGTTGTTGGGCGTTAAATCCACTTTTAAGAACGTGTTAGCCATTTCGGCTGTTGGTCCAGCGTCTCAATCCATTACCAAGGACAGCGGGTTAGACCTTCAGGTTTCAAGAGGGCAACTTCGCATCTATCTGAGACCACCTTAATTTCGCTTGGAGACTCTTATACTCTCAAAGTTCTTTCCTTTTTACCAGCTTGAAGCCTGTTGGGTTTCCACCTCTACACGTTAGCTAAGTCTCATCAGAACATGCTCGTAGACTTGAATAGACGCGAAAACAAGGCTTAAAACTTTTAAAAATCAAGCGGTCGCTTTGTTGTTGTTGCCTAACAACCACAATCATTTAAGAACCTTGTTTTCTATCGTTTTCAAATGACAGGAGTCCTTTTACTGTGGACCTCACTCAAGTGATCGAACTGCAAAACGCTGTTACAGCATTTCATAGAAAAACCCAAGTGGAAACCCCAAAATTATGTATCTATGAAACTCAAAAAGAAGGCTATGTTCTCTACGTCAAGGCAAGTTCAGTTAACACTGAATACCAAGATTTTCTAAACAATCTTGTCAACTCTCGAAATTTCAGAATCAGAAAATCCGAAAACTACATAGAAATCCATGGCTATTGACAAGCCACATTACATCTTTCAAGCGCCGCTAGCAAATCACCCAGACTTTTTATCGTCTGGTCTGGGCATATGCTTTCTTTTTGCGGACGTCTTTCGATGTATATGGATTTCATTCCAGCGCTTTTGGCGCCTTCAACGTCTGCGTCAACCGTGTCGCCTACGAAAACTGCGTTTTCCGCGGTAACGGCCAGCTTCGCCAGCGCTTTTTCGAAGATTTCGGGGCTGGGTTTTCGCTTGTTGACTGTGGCGGACACTATAACTACGTCAAATAACTTGTATAAGCCGTGTTTTTTCAGTAGTTTATCTACGCATTCGGGTAGTGCAAAGTTCGAAACTATCCCCAGTTTGTATTTTCCATGTAGCGTTTCCAAGGTGTTTTTGGCGTTGTCGTCGATGCGTACGTAATCCATGAATCCTTCGCAGAAAGCGTTTGTTGCCTTAGTCACAATGTCGCTGTTAACACCGAAGTGGTAGCCTAAATTTTCCAGTGCGTTGGCGATGCGCAGGTTGAAGTGGGGTTCCTCCAACCGTGCATCTGCTTCAACGTACAATTCGTCACGTGCTTTGATGTATGCGTCGCGGAAAACTGCAAACTTTACGTTTACGCCGTTGTCTACGAGAACTTTGTGTGTTTTCTTCAATGAATAGGCGTAGAATTCGTGGTTTTTTTCAATGATCATCAGTGTGTCGAACATGTCAAACAGTACTGCTTGGATAGCCATCAGTTTTTACCCACAGTCCAAACCGTGTCAATCCTTAAAACGCTTTTGCAAACACCCTTGTGTTTAGTTATGCCATTTGCCGTTGTTCCCTGTCAAATAGTTTAGCAGGCTTCGGGAGCGTGCAAGCACGTTAATAAACCACAATAGAGGATAAAGCGGCGTGTAAAGTAGCAAAGCGTTGTGCCTGTAACTGCCATAGGCAAACCGTAATGCGACTGCTTGGCTTACAACACCGAGTAACAAACCATACGGGACAAACACCAGCAAGTTAAGCCCGAACAGCACGGCGTCAGGTGCAAACCACCATAAAAATGGAAGGGCTACCACGGCGGCTAAATCCACAATAGCACCAGCGTATTCAAACACGTAACAGTACCAGAGCAGCGCTGTAAGCCACGAGCGTTTTGTCATTAGATCTCGGTGAATTCCCAGCGTGTTATGCAGCCATCCTGTGAACCATCGTAACCGTTGTCGCCACAACGCGGTTAAGCCTATTGGAACGACGGTTGCGCTTTGTACGGAGCTTACGTAACCGACTTTTGCGCCTTTCTTGTGCATTTCGAGGGTTATCTCTAAGTCTTCTGTTACTGACCGTATGTTTCGTTCTGCGAGAATTTCACGTAGCAGGTCTGCGTCGTAAACGCCTACGGCGCCGGAAACAACCAGTACGTTGTTGCCTAAGCCTTGTGCGCAGCGTCCTATGCTTAAGCCTTGGCTGTATTCCAGTCGTTGGAGGCGAACGATTAATTTTCCTTCTGAGCCTTCACCGTTTGGGTGTGCGTAGCCTGTTACCGCTCGTTTTCCGTTGGATAGTTTGTAATCCACAAGCTCAAATAGTGTGTTTGGTGACCATTCTGAATCGGCGTCCACGATTGCCACTAAGCCACCTAACGTGCTGTTTATACCGGTTTTTAGGGCTTCGATTTTGCCTAAATTTGAGGAGTGCCGCACAACTTTGCTTCGTACTCGTGGTTGTGTATGGCGGTTGAGTTGCGCTGCTGACCAGGCTACTTCGTAAGTGTAATCGTTGCTGCCGTCGTCAACTACTATGATTTCGCAGTTGCCTTGGTATTTTTCTGCACATTTGAATAGGCTGGTGACGCAGCGTGCAACGTTTTTTTCTTGATTGTAAGCGGGAACAATGAAGCTGACCATGGGATAAAAATCCGTTTTTGCCTGTGCATGTTGTTTTCTTGCGAAAACGGCTGCTATGATCCAAATGCCTGCGATGCCTATGGCTACAAAAGTGTACCATGTGTAAAAGAAACGGATTGTTCCTGCCCAGAATGGATTCGCGGCTTGTTCTGCTGATGCGTAGCCGAACACGTTGGTTATTATCCATCGAGCTGCGGCTGGAAAGTACAGCCACGAAAGAAAAGCTAGGGCAAACGGTGCAAGAAATGCTATGTATTTTACCTTGAAGCGTTTAGGATAGTTCATCCGCGAATCGCCTGGAAGCTTCTCCTTTTCTCAGGTGACATGAGGTGTTTGGCTAATAAAGCGTGTATTCCCGCAGAGGTAATATTCCGACGGTTGTTTGACGCTGGATGAAATGTTTTAGGGTTTGGTTTCATAGTGGGTATTCTGGTTTAGGAAAAAGGTTTAAATATTGTATCTGCTGTCATAAGATTTCAGCTGTTAGGATAGTGAGGCGTATGGCGAACCACCTCAACAAAGAAGAAATACGTTGGCAAGTTGTAAAAGCAATGCTTGACGAATTCCCAACGTTGAGGCGAAAAGTTAGAAACTACGTGACAGCAGAAAATTAATTAAACTCGAAATTTTTCAAAACTTCGTTTTGTCTTTCGCCGCTGTTTTCAAACGATGAAATTTTTAAAAAATGTTAATTCTTTTTAAGAAGGTTGTGGGGGGGAATTTTGACGCCGTTTTTGCCGTTTTCGTTTTCCTGCAGCAGTTCCGTCAATTCGAAGTGCCGTTGGAGAAATTCCAGGCCTTTTTCGGTTGCTGCGTAAACGTCTTTCCCGTTGGCGCGGAACTTGTTTATCAAACCGGTTTTTAACATGAACTTGACGTAGTCGTTTAGTTGGGCGAAGCTCAGGTTTGCCCTGTACATTATTTGAGTTTTTAAGGTTCCGTCTTTTGCGATTTCCAAGATTTCAGCGATTATGCTGAGTTTGTCTCGGCGTTTGGTTGTTGTGTCTGTTTTCCATGAGTTCATTTCTGTTTTCCTCTTTTAGAAGTATCTTCTATAACTGAGTTTGGCGGGGAGTATTTTAAGTCGTGTTTCGTAAGTCTGCATATTCCTGTTTTGGAATATGCGGCAGCGGCTGTCCACATCCAAACAGAAAACATTTATTCCCTCAACGAGAAAAACAAACAGGTGAAACCTGATGCTTATAGGCATAATTTCTGACACCCACGACAACCTGCCAATGGTTGAAAAAGCCGTAAAAAAACTTAACGAAGAACACGTGGAGCTTGTTCTTCACGCAGGAGACTACGTTGCGCCTTTTGTCATCCCAAAATTCAAAGCGTTAAACGCGAAGCTTATCGGCGTTTTCGGCAACAACGACGGAGACCATGAATTCCTAAAAAAACGGTTCAGCGAATGTCCTAACTGTGAAGTACGGGAGAGATTCGCCGAGATAGACGCTGATGGCTTCAAGATAGCATTACTTCACGGAGACCAAACCGAACTCCTGAACGCGCTGATCAACTGCGGAGGCTTCGACGCTGTGGTTCACGGTCATTCTCACGCAAAGGTGTCTCGCATGAACGGAAAAACTCTGGTTGTGAATCCAGGAGAAGTCTGCGGGTACTTGACTGGTAAATCCACCATGGCGCTGTTGGACACGGTTAAACGCGAAGCGAGGATACTTGAACTGTGAAAGTTTGCGGCGCTATTGCTCGGTGCAGTCTATACCCCCTTATATAAAGGCTGAACTGCATAGAAAACCGCATAACGCCAGCCCTGATAGCCCCTTTAGGGTTATGCGTCTACCTGAGCACATTAGCCTAAGACTAGAGTTATTAAGTGCGAACTTTAGGTAAACTCACAAACTTGAAAAGGAAAAATGCGCATGCCCAAACTTAAGATTGGTCTCTCCATGCTTCATTGCCTAAGCGAACCATACGCCAAGATGATCAAACGATTAAACAAGGTTGAAACCCAATATGTTGAGGTTCTCGATGAAGGTCTCCACGCGCTCAGCAAGAAACGGGTTGCCACGCTAAATCAAATCGCCAAATCACACGGGTTCCGATATACTGTGCATGCGCCTTTTGCAGACATAAACATAGCTTCGCCGTCAAAACCCATACTTATCGCTTCGGTGAAGCGGCTGAAAGAGTCCATGGGTTATGCCTATGCCTTGAACGCTAAGCTTTGGGTTTTCCATCCGGGCAACAGAACTGGCATCAGCATGTTTTATCCTGGAGAAGATTGGCAACAAAACATCAAAAGCATCCGTGAACTGCATAAAACTGCAGAAGAGTACGGATTGAACATCGCCTTAGAAAACTTGCCTGAAAAATACGGTTTCCTCATGAGAAACCCCGAAGACTTCATTAGGTTCTATAAGGAAACGGGTTTAAACGACATAGGCATAGTCTTAGATGTTGGACACGCCAACCTTGAAGGTCAAACAGAACATTTCTTGAAAAAGCTGCCGGACAAAATTGTGCACATGCACGTCAGCGACAACGCTGGAGAAAACGATCAGCATCTTGGAATAGGTTACGGAAAGATTAACTGGCAACGGTTCGCAGAAACCCTGCGTGAAATAGCCTACGGCGAAATCGTGATGATTGAGTCTGTGGAACACGTGGAAGAAAGCCTGCGAAAACTACGGCAACTGCTCGCTTAACTGTCTGGAAGCGGCAACTCTAACACCATAAAATCCTCGGCTACCATTGTATTCTCGAAAACTTTCTGCGCCTGCTCCAAAAGCAGCCCTGCGTCAGGGTATCTGGCGCTGATGTGCGTTAAAATTAGCTTTTTTGCTTTCGCTTTTTTGGCTTGTTGCCCTGCTTGACTGGGGGTTGAATGCCCATCGACCTCGGCTTTTTCGCTAAGCGTATCATCTAACGTTGAGTCGTGTATAACTAGGTCTGCGCCAGCGGCGAATTTCGCAAAACCCTTGAAAGGTCTCGTATCGCCTGTGTAAACGATTTTTCGCCCTTGCCTCGGTGAACCCATCACGTCGGCAGGACAGATAACTCGACCGTTTGACAGCTTAACCGTGTCGCCCTGCTGAAGTTTGGACCATAACTCGCCTTCAGGAACACCTTGCGCTCGGGCTTTTTCAGGGTAAAATTTTCCTGGTCGAGGCTTTTCCACGAATGCATAGGCGAAACTTGGAATCACATGATTTGACTTTGCGGCTTCCACAACGTAGTCTTTCTCGTCACATACAACGCCTATGTCGTAAATCTCGTGGATTTCAACGGGAAACGTCAAGCCGAACTGCAAGGTTTCTCGGACGCACTCTAAAAACTGTTTTGTGCCTTCTGGTCCGTAAATTTCAAGTTTTTTTTGTCTATTCATCAAAGCCATTGTCTGCAGTAATCCCGGGAGACCGAGAACGTGGTCTCCGTGCATGTGTGAAATGAAAATTTTTGTTTCTTTGTGGAAGCCCACTTTGGCTTTTATCATTTGCCTTTGGACGCCTTCTCCGCAGTCAAACATTAACTGCTCGTTTTGGCGTTTTATGAGCACAGCTGACAAGCTTCTTGCTTGCGTTGGGATGCTGCCGGCTGTTCCCAGAAAGGTTACACGTATGCTCATTTTTTTGCACCTTATGTTTTTTTGAACACGATTATCTCTCGCGTTAGAGTTCCGTGGACGTAAGCGAAATGGGACTCTAAGTGGCTGTAGCCTAATGCTGTGCCTATCTGCGCGATGTGTAATGTTTTTGGTGAAGCCATACAAATCAGTTGCCCTTTGCTGAGCAGAGGACTTGCTGAGCTGAGTACGCCTTTCACAATCTGCTTGGTGGTGGACTTCATGGTTGTCGCCGACTTTCCGTAAGGCGGGTCAGTGACGACATTGTCGATTCGCGTCAAAGGCATTTTCCTCGAGTCGGCAATCACCAAGCCTTCAGGTTCTACACGGAAATGCTTGAGGTTTCTTCGGGTGCCTTCTGCCATGCGGCGCTGAACATCGAAGCCTAAAACTTGGCAGCCCACGAATGCGGCTTCAATCATGACGCTTCCGGTGCCGCAGAAGGGGTCCAGCACCAGCTCGCCACGTTTTGCACGCGCCAAGTTTACCATGCACCGCGCAAGCTTTGAAGGCATGGCGGAGGGGTGGAAGAACGGTTTTTTTCGTGGTCGGCGTTCGCTGAAGGTTTTAGGTGTTATTTCTGTGAGTTTTATGCCGAAGACGAGTTTGTTGCTGGTTAGGACGCCGAAGAAGGTTTTGTCGGGTTTTTTCAGGTTGACCTTTGTTTTTGTTGTGTTGTTGAGTATGTGTTTGCCGAGTTTTCTTTCGAGGTTCATGGTGTCGCTTTTCGGGGAGTATTCTTTGACGCGTTTGATGCGGACTGCGAAGTTTGCTCCTTCATTTATAACGCTGTTGAAATCGGTGGCGTCTGCTGCTTTTTTGATTTCGGCTTCTTGGGCTTTGCAACTGAAGAGTTCCAGAGCGCTTGCCATCGTGTAGGCTGACCTGCGCTGTACGGTGTTTACGCTGTTTGGGTCTGCTTCCAGCCTCACAACCTGATCGAGATTTTCAATAATTCTGTAGGCGTATCCTTCAGCTTCTAGAATTGCGTTTAACTCGGCAGCAGGCAGGGTTTCGTTTTCGCCCGACAGCAGAAAAAGGAGATTAGCCAATTTCCTGCGCCTTCAAAGCCTCGGCAATTAACGGTGCGAGGGAAACCTTGCTGACGCGGCTGGCGACACTGTCGGTGCCCACGATTTCTTCTACTCCTGCGTCAAGAATGCGTTTTTCAGCGTTGCCTATCAGAAGTGGGTGAACGCAAGCGGTGAAGATTTTTGCTGCGCCAAATTCTCGCAAGATTTTTGCTGCGCCGACGATTGTTCCGCCTGAACTGATGATGTCATCGAAGATTACGACCGTTTGACCCTTCACATTTAAGTTCTTGCCCGTTTGGCTTGTCTTCCCAGTATAGCGGTCACGGTGTTTCTCGAGGTGTCCTGCTTCGCCGCCTAAGATTTTCTGCGCTTGTTCTGCGATGTACATTGCGCCTTTGTCTGGAGCCAGTGCGAATGCTTTTTTGAAGCCTTTCTGGACAAAGTATTCGGCTAGTAGTGGGATGGCGCTGAGGGTTTTGGCTGGAAACGGGAACTTTTTCAGCGTGTTTTCCGAGTGAATGTTCACGGTGAGTAAAGCGTCAACTCCTGCTGCTTGGAGCATGCGTGCGATGGTTTCGATGCTTATGTTTTCGCCTTGCAGGAAGATTTTGTCTTGACGTGCGTAAGCGAGGTAAGGCACAACTGCGGTGACTTTGTTGGCTCCGTTTCGTTTTGCGGCGTCAGCCAGGAACGATAGTTGCATGAGCTGTGTGTCCTGTGCTGCGCTTGTGGTTTGCACGATTACTGCGTGTTCGTTTTGCACGTTGCCTTCTAGGCGAATGTAGCTTTCGCCGTCTGGGAATGTCTTGTGAGCGACTGGCACTTTTTCTCGGTTAGTTAATTGCGCGATTTTTTCGGCAAGTGCGGTTGAAGCAGGTCCGAGAATGATTTTCATTTTTTCTGTTGCCTCTTTTGCGTTTTGATGTGAGTTTTTGAGTTTTAGTTTTAGATGGTGAACGCTTTTTAACCTTGTCATGCGTGTTGGAACGTGGCTGCTTTTTCGGTTGGTTTGGAAAGACTTTTATTTAATCTTGGCGTTCCATGTGGCATTGTTTAGATGAATAAAGAAACGGGGTATTGTTATGGAGTTTTGCCCAGAATGCGATTCCATTCTTAAGCCGGAGAAAGTTGAATCTGATGAAGGAGTTACGGTGATGCTTGTGTGCTCCAAATGCGGGTTCCAGAAGCCAGTGTCAAGCAGGAAAATCAAGCCGAGAGCTAGCAGTGTCATCAAACACGACATCAAACAACGAGTGACAGTTATCGGCAAAGAGGAACAGAAAATTAACACGTTGCCAACGCTTAAGGTGGAGTGCCCAAAATGCGGGAACAACCTGGCGTACGTTTGGCAGGTGCAGACTCGGGGCGGCGATGAATCTTCAACTCAATTCTTCCGCTGCACGAAATGCAATCACACGTTCAGGGAATACACGTAAACCGCGTTGCACGATGTCGCCAGCCATTGCGAATGGCATTCAGTCAAGCGTCCGTACGGTAATCTTTAGCGCTCGGTGCAGTCTATACCCCCTCTATATATACTGAACTGCATGGAATCCTGCGTGCTATTGGTTGCGGAAAACGCCAATACGGACCTACCCCTCTATAGGTTTCTGCATTGATTGGCTATTAGGCTCCTATTAGGCGGCAAATGTGAGGGTGGTCTATGCCGTGGTTAAGTTGTCTTGTTTTTGTTCAGGTATTTCCTGAGGAAGCGTCCTTGGTTTTCCAGCCTCATTGACAGGGACATAGCGGTTCCCGCGGGTTCACACCGCCCAGCTGTTATAGCCTTGACCATCGCTTCAACGTTTGCCTCGGAATCAATCAGCGTGTAAGCCTGACCGATAACGGGGGCATAGTGCGCATCTGTCCCCGCCACTTTGGGCAGCTTCAGCCTTTCTGCCAGCTGGTGGGCTTGCCGCGTTGCCCTGTTGAACGGGAAAGCCGACGCGTTTATTGCTTCGACAGCGTTGAATTTGGCTGAAGCGTGTTTGCCTACGCTTCCTTTGAATAGGGCGAAGGGGTGGCATGCGATGGCTATGCCGCCTGCTTCGTGGATTCGGTCAACGGTTTCGTATGCGGTTAAGCCGCGTGGGATGAGCGCGTTCACGTTTAAGCCGACTATGTGCCCGTTTAGGCTGGAGACTTCTGTGCCGGGGATTATGGGGAAGTCTGTTTCTTTGGCGATTTTCAGGGCGCCTTCAACTTGGTTGTGGTCGGTCACGGCCACGGCGTTTAATCCGCGTTTTTTGGCGTAGAAAACAAGTTCTTTCGGAGTGATAACTGAGTCAGAGGAGTAAATCGTGTGGACGTGGAGGTCGGCTTTAACCTGCATTTTCAACACGGCTCAGGCTTTTTTCTGTCTGACCGCCGCCAGCATCTCATCCAGCTTCGCTTCGTCAGCGTCAATTTTCTTGAAGAGCGGTTTCGCCTTGGCTATCCTGTGCCCCGCTTGCAGAGGCGTTAAGGCGTCTTCCCACCTGCTTGCGTTGACGCTGCCGTTGAGGTTTAGGGTTTGCCAGAGCTGCTCCGCCGTGGTTGGCATGAAGGGGGCTGAAACTATGCAGGCGGCTTTTACTATTTGGGCGGAGACGTTGAGGATGGTTGCGGCTTTGGCTTTGTCGGTTTTTATGAGGTTCCAGGGTTCCTTGTCGTTGAGGTATTGGTTTCCGACGCGGGTTATGCTGATTAGCGTGTTTGCGGCGGACTGTAGCTTGGCGTTTTCAAGGTCTTCGGCGGCTGCTTCCACTTTTTCCCTGACGGCTTGCAGCACCGTTTCGTCTTCCGCGGTTAATGTGGCTTCTGGGATTTCGCCGTTGAATTTGGCGGTTATGAAGGTGAGAGTCCTGTGGATGAAGTTGCCGAAGGTGTCGTTGAGGTCGGCGTTGATTTTTTCGAGGAATATGTCCCAGGAGAAGTTGGTGTCTTTGCTTTCGGGGCGCGTGGACATCAGGAAGAAGCGCCAGTAATCCGCAGGGAACAGTTCCAGTGCCTCGTCTATCCAGATGCCGATGCGTTGGCTTTTGCTGGCTTTTTCGCCTTTGAACTGGAGGAACTCGGTGGCTGACACGTTCCAGGGGAGGTTGTAGTCTTCGCCCGTGGCTAAGAGCAGCGCGGGGAGGATTATGGTGTGGAAGGGGATGTTGTCTTTTCCCACGAAATACAGGGTTTCCGCGGCTTTGTCAAACCAGAATTCCCGCCACTTGTCGGGTTTGCCGACGCGCATGCAGTATTCTATGGTGGCGGAGACGTAGCCTAGGACGGCGTCTACCCAGACGTAGATGGTTTTGCCTTCTGCGCCGGGGAACGGTGCGGGGATGCCCCATTCGACGTCGCGGGTGACGGCTCTTGGTTTGAGGCCTTCTTTGATCCAGTTTAGGCTGAAGTTTTTGGCGTTGCTTGATATCTGCTTGTTTTCTTGCAGGAATTTGGTGAGGGGAGTGGCGAATCTGGAGAGGTCGATGTACCAGTGCCGCGTGGTTTTCACGATGGGGGTGTTTCCGCAGATGACGCAGCGGGGTTCCAGGAGGAAGGTGGTTTCCAGAAGTCGCCCGCAGTTGTCGCATTGGTCTCCGCGGGCTCGTTCGTAGCCGCAGTAGGGGCACTTGCCCTCCACGAAACGGTCAGGCAGAAAGCGCTGGTCGTGTTCGCAGTACAGCATCTGCGTGTCCTGAGCAAATATGTAGCCGTTCTTGTAGATTTTCATGAGGGTTTGCTGAACGAATTCTTTGTGGACTGCGCTTTCGGTTCGCGTGTAATTGTCGAAGGAGGCGCCCCACCGTTTGAACAAGTCAGCTACTATCGCGTGGTTTCGGTCCGTCAGCTCCTTAGGCGTTATGCCCTGCTTTAATGCTTCGACTTCTATGGGTGTGCCGTGCTCGTCTGAGCCGCTGACCATGATGACGTCGTTGCCTCTTAGGCGGTGGTATCGTGCGGTGACGTCGGCGGATAGGACTGAGCCGACCAGGTTGCCTAAGTGCGGCACGACGTTGATGTAGGGCCATGCGGATGTAACTAGGACTTTTTTGATGTTGGTGCACTCTCCGGCTTGATTGTGGTTAAAATGTGTTTTCTATTACTTAATGGTGCCGATGGGGTTGGTGGGCGAATGTTTTTTACTTGGGTGGTGGCTTGTTTGTTTGGTGAGTGTTTTGTCGGAGAAAAAAACTGAGTATAAGCCGTTGATCTGGGAGGAGGAGCGCGTCATCGTGAAGAAGGGTACAGAGATGCCGTTTACGGGTAAGTATTTTGCGTTTTGGGAGAAGGGCACGTACGTGTGCAAACGCTGCGGCGCGGCGCTTTATCGTTCGGAGAGCAAGTTTGAGGCGGACTGTGGGTGGCCGAGTTTTGATGATGAGGTTCCTGGCGCGGTTAAGCGGACTACTGATGCGGATGGGGGTCGCACGGAGATTACCTGTGCCAACTGCGGGGCGCATTTGGGTCACGTGTTTTTGGGTGAGGGCTTCACGAAGAAGAACACGCGTCACTGCGTGAATTCGATTTCGATGGATTTCATACCAGATAAGAAGTGAAAAGCGCTCGGTTAGCAGTTGGGCAGTTTTAAGGTGAATTTTGAACCGTTTCCTTTTTCGCTTTCGAAGGTGAGGTCTCCGCCCATTGCTTTGGCGAGGCGTTTGCTGACGGCTAAGCCGAATCCTTGACCTTTGGATTTGGTGGTGAACAGCGGAGTGAAGAGGTTGGGTTTGACGTCTTCAGGTATGCCTTCGCCGGTGTCCTCGACGGTGATGAGGAAGTCGCCTTTTTGTTTGTATGCGGTCACGGTTATTTTTCCGCCGTTGGGCATGGCTTGTTCCGCGTTTATCAGCAGGTTGGTGAGGATGCGTCTTAGGTAGGCGGGGTCAACCTTTACGTTTTGCATATTATCGGGGATTTCTGCTATCACTTGGATGTTTTCCTCTGTTTCCATACTCAACAGGAGAGTGTCGATTGCTTGTCTGAGGTCAGTTTCTTCTTTGGATGGCTTTAATGGTCTGGAAAAGTCTTGTAGGTCTGCAACAATCTTGCTTATGTAGTCTGCTTGGTCTTCTATCTCTTTCATGCTTTCAACGAGGCTCTTCTTTATTTCGCTTTGTGGAACTGAAGCCAAGTCTTCCTTAGCGAGGTAGGTGGCGGAAACTATGGCTTGCAAGGGGTTGCGGATGTCGTGGCCTACCATGCCTGCGGTCTGACCAACAATGGCGAGGCGCTCCGCGTCTTCCAGTTTTTTCTCCAAGTCCATGCGGTGCAGATATTGTTTCTCTTCAAGCTGTTTGCTTTCAGTGATGTCTTCAGCGGTTACGAGAATTTCTTGACCTTCTATTGAAGGCAGTTGCCGCAGGTTAAGACTTAGAATGGTCTTCCCGATTTCTGGAAAATCACTTCGGATAATCAAGCGGTCAGTTGTTTTGTTTGTGGAGAGAATTGTCTTTAGAACTTGCCTGAACTCTGGAATGTCCCACTGTCGGTCGCCTACTTCAAAAATGGGCTTCTTTAATGCTTGAGCAGGTTTAACCTTAAACATCTGATAGAAAGCGCGATTAGCCATCACTACCTGTAAATCAGCATCCAATACAACAAGGGGCTTGTTCATAGTTTCTAAAACGTTTTCGGCAAAGTTCCGTGCTTTCTCAATTGTCTGTTTGCTTTGTATCACCTCGTCAATGTCAAAGAGTGTTAAAACTGCACCATCGATTTTTTTCTCGGCGGTCAGATATGGTCTTATTCGTATCTCATACCAACGACCTTTCTCGTCTTGGACTTCCTGTTGCATGGGTAAAAAATTCTCCAGCACCTCGCGAAGCGCCCCTTCAAAGTCTGGTATCGTCAATTTTAGTCTGATGTCGGTTATGGGGCGGTCAACGTCAGTAGGAATTAGTTTGAAGATTTTTTCGGCTGTAGGGTTGAAAAGCCGTATTTTCAGGTTGCTGTCAAGAACAATAACCGCCATGTCAATGTTGCCGAACAGATTGTTCAGGTCATCGTGCATTCGAGTTAATTCGCGATTGCGGTTTGCCAACTCTTCAATAAGATTGTTAAATTCCTCATTCGATGATTGAAGCTCTTCCTTCGCGTTTTCTGATTTTGGGTTTGGTTTGGAAACAACTTTCTTTTCCTGACCCGCCTCGGGCTTACCTTTAACGTCCTCCTTTCTCGGCATTAGATACATTTTCTCAAGAACACGGCTACTTGCAAAGTAGATAAAGCAAGTTTAAATATAAAAGCGGTACGCAGGCACCGACCTACGCACGAAAAGGTTATAGACAGCTTCAACCAAAAAGGCAAACAGGTCTTCAGCTATGACTGTCGGAAACGTGTTTGGAATAGACCTCTACACCATACTAAGCCTAATAATAATCGCGGTCGTAGCCATAGCCCTCGAAAGAATATTCACCCGATACCTCTCACGCTTCGCCAAACGAGCCAAACTTGAACCCAGCGCCGCCAACAACCTCGTCCTAACCTTCCGCATCCTCATCCTCATAGGCGCAGTGCTCGCCCTAAGCCGCGCAGGCGGGCTGTCGCCTGAAGTGATTGTGGCGATTTCCGCGATAGGCGGCGCCGCATTAGGCTTCGCATCACAAAAAACTCTAGGCAACTTCATCGCGGGACTCTACCTTCTCGCGGCGCGACCCTTCAAAGTTGAGGATTACGTGCGCATAGGCACAGTAGAAGGCATCGTACAAGAAGTCACCATAAACTACACCAAAATCCTCACCATCGGAAACAACATCGTTTCCATCAGCAACCTCCAAATCCTCGACCGAGACATAACCAGCTTCACCTACAAAAACGACAAAAAAGTCGGCTTATACTGCTACACCTTCGAAATCGGCTTCGACCACAGGGTCCCAACCCAAAAAATCGCAGAAATCTTTGAAGAAGTCTTTGAGCGGCATGTTCACACGTTGCCGAAGAAACCCAGCTACATGCTCACCCGCTCTGCAGCCTTCCAAAGAGACTACACCGTCTACCTCTACGTGGAACACCCCGAAGACATTTTCACCCTGAGACCGCAGATAGCCAAAGAAGTGTTCAAACGCTGGGACATGGAACGCGCCAAAGCGCAACCCTGAGGCATAGGCAACCTTAATTATCCATGCTTCACCCAAACCTCACGCGAAGTGACAAAAATGGCAAACAAAAACACTCTAATCTCCCAACCCGCAAACCTGAACGCCCTCATCGCATACCAACCGGACTCCGTGGTAAGCCGCACCATAATCGACAAACCAGCAGGAACCATAACCCTCTTCGCCTTCGACAACCAGCAAGGACTCAGCGAACACACCGCACCCTACGACGCGCTAGTCTACATAATTGAAGGCGAAGCCGAAGTCACCATAAACGGCAAACCCCTCAAACTGAAACAGGGCGAACTCACCATAATGCCCGCCAACCAGCCCCACGCACTCACGGCAGCGACAAAGTTCAAAATGCTCCTCGTAATGATAAGATAACAGCACACGAAGCAGCCCCGCGCCCTTTATAAAAGGGAGGAGGTCTCATCCCCAAGCAGCTAGCGCTTTACTTCACGGAACGCATCAAACGCTGATAAATATAAATGAAGTAAACCGCGGCAAAAACCGTCAGACCCACCTCAAACGCGAGAATAGCTGGATTCTGCTCCACCGCCATAAAATATCCATGCTGAACTATGTCCGCGAAAACCAGAACCTGAAGGAATATGGCGCCGCCTAAGCAGCTTAAACCTAAACTGTGAAGGAACAAACGCATCCTGCGGCTAAACGAAGGCGTCAAAGTCATTGCTGGTCATGAACATTGAAGACGATTTCAGAGCTTATGTCTTATGAAAAGGCAAACAGAATCAATACTAATGATTAACACTCAAAACCTGCACGCGGCTAATCGTCTTCGCCTCGCTTTTCCTCGTCAGCAACCAACCGCTTCAGCTTCTTCTCCATCTTCAACTCGTAAGCATGCTCCTTCATCGGAGCCGCCAAAAACTTCCGCCTGTGAACCGACTCAGAAGGCACAATCCGCTGTTCGCCGACCTTAACCGTGGCTTTCTCGCCGTCAACGTCATCCTCAAACTCTTCAAGGGCTTCAACAATCCAGTAGCCCTCGCTCTCCGTCAAAACCTTAACCCTGTGAACGCCTTTATAGTACCAAACTTCACCCATGCAACTCACACATAACCTTCTCTTAGCAACAGATATAAACGCTCGCAAACCCAGCGGCTACAAAATGTACTCCTTGCTTTTCTCGACAAGCGTCACCTGACTCTTCAAATCCCGCATAAACCGAGCAAACAAATCTGCGGCTTCCGTGTGGACGGGGAAAACCCGCTTCGCATTTATCTCTTTAAGCGCCGCCTTCAACCGCAACGGCATAATATGCCCCGACACATGCACGTGGTACTGCGGCAAACCATAATGCCTCAGCCAGTTAACCAGCCGCTCATAGTCAATCTCCATCTCCTCGTTAAACGGTTCCGAAGTGGATAACACGTAGCAGCTGCCCGCCGCAGGCTGAAGCGGCACAAGCTCATCAAAATCGTAAAACGAAACCGCCAAAATCACCTTGCACTGCTGCTTCGAAACCTCGAACACATCAAAAATCTTGTTCTGCCCCTCATACCGCTCAATCAACTCGCGCTCCCACCTGTCAAAACGCTTCTTCGACTTTCGAAAAATCAACATCCCCTCATCATCCAACGCCGGAACCGTCAAGCCCTTGTCCTTTCGAAGCGCCTCCAACAGGTAAGCCTGCTTCAGTGAAACCGCCAAGCACCGACGGTTCTTCTTGGCTATGTGAAAGAAACTGTTCAGCCGGTCAACATCCGAAGACGCAAACTCCGCAAGCACGATGCCGTCTGTGCCCGCCACGATGCTGTCCAGCTTGCCTTCAACCTCAGCTTCGGAAGAAACCGTTGCACCCGTCATGTTTGTAGCTTCAGTAACGATTGCCGTGGGCTCCGCTTTCTTGGCGTTCTCCACAAAGTCACGGGTCATCTCAGGCTTGGCGCCGTGATCCCGGAAATCGCCAGTGTAAACAACCGCGCCGTTCGAAGTGTGAATGACGAAACCGTAAGCGCCAGGAACCGAGTGGTCAACGTGAAACGGCTCAACCTCCAAGCTGCCAACAGTGATCTTCTTGCCCGTGCGGAAAGCCTTAAACTCAATGTCAGAAACGCTGAACTCCAAGTTTGCACGACGAACATCACTAAGTGCCTGCAAAATCGTCCGCGTCGTCTCCCCACAATAAATAGGAATCTCACGCTTTATGAACGACAGATACGCAGAATGATCCAAGTGCCCATGCGAAATAAAAACCGCGTCAACCTCAGCCGGACCACTATCAAACTTGTAAACCCCACCAATCTTCGGGAGAATGCCCAGTTCTTGGAGGCTTTTTTCGCTCTTAGGCGAAAGAAACGGCGGCGAATAAAACTGCTTCTTCATCGCAAAGGACATGCCAAAATCAAAAAACACCCGAGTATCCCTGTCCTGAAGCAAGATTTTGTTTCCGCCAATTTCGTCCACACCGCCGTAAAACGTTAAGGTAGTTTTGTTTTTAACCATCTTCACTGATGCACCTCAACTTTCTTGCAGAAGTTCGACATAGCCAAGATTATGGAGGGCATGGTGAAAACGCTGAAAACCCGCGTGTACTTGGAGGCACCCGCCTTCTTCACGGTGTTAACGTCGCCTCCGCCCTTCAAGTAGCCTGTTATGAACGCTCGGGCAATGGCTTCGGCTTTATCGTTGCTGTACCACGGCTGAAGATAATGACCCGCATAATACAGGAACACAGCCACGTCCCACGCCTTGTCGCCCCCGTGAGAAGCCTGCTCAAAATCCAACAGGTAAATCTTGCCGTCAGGGTCAACTATCACGTTCTCAGGTTTCGTGTCGCCTAACGTGATGTTAAGGGCGTGCACCCGCGCGAACACTTCCCCTATTTCAGTTATTTTTGCGAGGTCCGCACTCATTTTTTTTCTGCTTGTCTCTGTAGCGATGCGTTTGATGGCGTTGCTGAGGTCTTCGCCTTCTACGTACTCCATGAAAACCAAGCGTTGGCTGTGGCTCACGTGCAAAATTTTCGGAACGTTGAACCCTTCGCAGCGCAGAAACTCGCTAATCGCGGCTTCTCTTGCGAGCCTAGACCGTCCTACCACGGCGAAGATTCGGGTTCCAAAAGACCACAAACTAAGGGGAAACCATTTGAAACCCGACCAGTCTTTAAACCGCTTAACCACAACCTTCTTTTCCTTCCCATTCGGGTAGGCTTTAATCAAGTATATGTCATTCAACACGCCGCCGACGGGTTCATACTCGATCTTGGCGTTCTCACCGTTCAAAAGCACCTTTCGAGCGAAATCCCCGATGTTAAGTTTGTCAGCTAAAGAAACCAAGCCCTCCGCGGTGGGCACGAAAAGATATTTTTGAGGGTCCACAAAACGCCGCGATAAATACACGTCTTTTATCAAGTTGAATCTTTGAAGTTTCAGGAGCGCTTCAGTGTTCTGCGAAAAGAAGTTTAACAGCTGCGGGAAAGCCGCGAACAGCGACGTGAAAAGGGTTCTCGGTGCGTTCTTAGAAATGTTTGTGAAGCGGACTTTTGGGTTTTGGCTTTCAACCACAAATTTTTTAGGGATAAGGACGTAGCCCTCTGAAAGAATGATTTTCTTTTCTTTTTCAAGCTGCGTCAAAGCTTCCATGTAGCCTTGGAAAACCCGTTCAACTTCTTTTTTGGGGGCTGCGCCGTTCATGAAGTTTGATAAGCCATAAGCCAAAGGAGGAAAAATCTTAACCCTGTTAAGGATGACCTCGTACATGAAATATTCTGGTTTGATGTGAAGCCGGTAAGAAAGCTCTGGAAAGCTGAGAACCAAGTTTTCCAGCAACTCAAGAATTAGACGCTTTTTCAACAGTATTTCCTGTGTATGCAAATACGTCTCGCCCAATAGGGGCGTGTGAGGAAAAATCAAAGTGCCAGCTAACGCTTCGCCTAAAAAGCCGCGGTCAACATCTCTTTCGAAGACCCATTGATCAACCGCAAAGAAAACGATGTTTTTTCCGCCCACGATTTTTACGTAGCTCATTAGCCGAGGCTGAAAGTCACGAATCACCGCCACGATTTCTGATGTTGCTTTCGCGTTTGACGGAACCATAGGATAGTTGCCGAGCTGACTTATGGCGGTAACCTCGGCTGACCCAGCGATGTGCCTGCAAAACTCGAAAATCTGATTGTGTAAGTCGTCGTTTTTTCTGTTGGACTCTTTGTTCAAGTCGTCACCTTGTAGGATACACTACAGAAGTGTGTGCTGAGATATATTTTTTCAGCGTTTGTGAAGCGAAAAGCGCAGTGGGTTTTCTTGCAACGAAGCACGCTGAATAAGCTTGTTCCATGCCGTGTGAGAAGCGTTAAATGAGTGGGTGCTGTGTTCGGATTTTTTTCAGCATAGGATTCAGTGATGCCTGGTTGGACGGTTCGACTGTTATGCCTGTGTTTGTGGCTGAGCCTATTTTTCGGCATATGAAGTTCAGTGAGTTTTCGGTGAAGTTCAGCAGGTTGTTTCCTTCGGTTGTGAGTTTGTATATTTTTCTGGGTCTTTCGGTTGCCATGTTCCATTCGCTGTTCACGTAGCCCTTCTTCTCCAGGCTGGCGAGTAGCGGGTAGATGGTGCTGGGGCCGAAGTAGACGCCGAAGCTTTTGCGGATCTTCGTGATTATCTGGTAGCCGTGCATGGGTTGCGTGTTCAGAAACTGCAGCACAATCAGGTCCAGTAGGCCTTTCATCAATTTGACTTGGGCTTCTTTTTGGGGGTTTGGCATGTTTGGTTTTTTCCTTGTGTATTTCTGTTGAACAGTTTTTCTGTTCTACTTGTGTACAATATGTCCGTTATTAGACATATCGCATGTCTTTATAGAGAATAAACACACATATAAACATTCATACTCACAACAAGCATACAAAAGCATACACTAGCAATACCAAAACCTGAACAACAACATAAATTAAATAAGCCAAAACATAAACACATCAACACAAAACCCGCAAAAAAAGGGGAAAACCATGGCCGAAGCCTACCGAAAAGAAATTGTACAACGCATAATCAAAAACCTGCTAGACATCCAACTACTACGGATGGTACAAGCCCAACCTCTATGGGGATACAAAATCAAAAAGAAAGTGGAAACAAACTTCCAAATAAAACTCAGACACGGCGCCCTATACCCCACGCTCAACTTACTGGAACAAAAAGGCTTTCTCACAAGCCAAAAACAAACCAAAGGCGGAAGAGCACGAAAAGTATACACCATAACAACAAACGGCAAAGAATACCTTCAAAGCTACTACGACGTACTCAAGGAACAAATCGAGGGCGCAGACCTCAACTAACTTCCCTCATCTCCACCCAAACTATTACCCGCTGTTTGAAAACGCTTAAAGCCTCTAAGGAATAAACAATTGTCAGAGGCAGATTGTTATGACGGAAACTGTGAAAGCCTACGTGGTTGCCACCGTGAAGCGCGGCAAAGAGCATGACGCAGCCCAAAAAATCAGAAGAACAAAAGAGGTCACAGAAGCCCTCGTTACCTACGGCCTTTACGACATAGTTGTGCGAATAGAAGCCAAAACCTTGGGGCAGCTGGACAAAATCGTCACTGACATACGGCAGATGCCCGAGATCCAGCAGACAAGCACACTTGTCGGTGCCCAGTAAGAGACCACCCAAGCAATGTTGCTGCGTTAATTCACATATGGCGATTTCAGCAGGATTATTAGAGTTTTCTTTTCTTTCGCGATGTTAGGCGCTGATTTTTCGGCCTGTTAGAGAATCTCCGAGTATTAGAGCGGGAAAAAGCTTTTATCCTTAATGCACCGAGACCTTTGCTCTGAGGAAAAGAAAATGGCATTAGAAACTAGCAAAACCCTTGGCGGTGTCGGTGCAATCCTGATGTTCATTGGAATTATACCCGTCGTCAATTCATATGCCGTCATCGAACTTATCGGCCTAATACTTGTCATGGTTGCCTTGTACAATTTAGCCAGCTACTACACTGAAAGAGGCATTTTCAACAACGCGCTTTACGGTTTGATAGCGGGAATAGTAGGCGGCGTCGTTGCGGTAGGAGCAGTTATTATTTCGGTTCTAACTTCGCTAACGGACTTCATATACACGATTTATCCAAGCTGGAATGGCGACTGGACCTCACTTTCAGGGTTAACCCCTGACCCAGCGAACTTCTCTGTGGAAGCATTCTTGCCTTTCCTTGCAGGACTTTTCGCAGCTCTCCTTGTTCTCTGGGTGTTCGCTATCATTGCAACTTTCTTTGTACGGCGCTCGCTAATCTCGCTCTCAGTAAAGTCAGGTGTCGGCTTATTCTCAACCGCTGGATTACTCATGCTAATCGGTTCAGTGTTAATCATTGCTTTCGGCTTAGGGTTAATTCTGATATGGATTTCGGCGCTGTTACTTGCAATTGCATTCTTCCAGATAAAACCGCAACAACCAACGTCGGCTGCGGCACCAACTTAGGTGCAAAAGTTGACGATACCCTTTTTTTCTCATTTTTAAGCGGCAGCTAGGAAAGTGGTTATTATCTTCTTCTAATTGTTCGGCTCGCCTAAGTCTATGGGTGAGTTTTTCCGAAAGCTTAATTCGCTAGCGCACGAAAGTAACATGTAGCAGAGGCGAATTGAATGGTAAACGAAGAAGAGGAGCCTCGTTGCGACCGATGCGGCGAATTCATTGACGATTGCAAGTGCGCATGCCCATACTGTGGTAAAACTACTGGTTGCGATTGCTGCACCGGCTACGGCAGGGCAACAGGCGGATAAAAAACCGTGTTTTTCGCCCGCTACATGTTTCGGTTGTGAAAAAACAAAATGGTAGTTAATAGTGTAAATTGGATGGCAGGCGGACAGCAGGGAAGCGGCGTGGACACCGCGGCAAACGTTTTCGGAAAAGCATGCGGCTACGGCGGACTCTACGTTTTCGGAAGACGAGAGTACCACTCCAACATTAAAGGCTTGCACAGCTACTTTCACCTTCGCGTATCCCCGCAGGAAGTGTTAGCCAACATAAACGACGTGAATTTGCTTGCCGCCTTCGACGCGGAAACTGTGGTGCGCCACATCAACGAAGTCGTCCCTGAAGGCGGCGTAATCGTTGACTCAAAAGACTTGAACACAAAAGTCCTTGATATACGGACGTTTCCCCCTGAATTCATAGAAGAAATCAAAAAATTAATGAAAGAAGAGAACCTCGGCGAAACCCTGAACGACTGGCTGAACCACGCGAAGCAGCGAAACGTCCACGTTTTCCCCGTGCCCTACATGGACCTGCTCAACCAAATCGGAGAAAAACTTGGCATAGCCCAGATAAGCAAAATCACCCGCATGATAAACGTCTTAACCATAGGCGTCTCCTTCGCGCTTCTGAAGTACGACAGGAAGCTCGCGGAAAACGCCGTGAAAGCAACCTTTGCGGCAAAAGGAAAAATCGCCGACATGAACGTGCTGGCGTTGAACATGGCTTACGATTATGCGGAGCAGAATTTCAAAGACGATTTTAAGCACCGCCTCACCAAAGTTGACGTCGATGAGGAGCGGCTGTTTCTCACGGGAAACCAGGCGGTTGCCATGGGCAAAGTCCTCGGCGGCTGCAGAGTGCAAACGTACTATCCCATCACGCCCGCGGCTGACGAAAGCGAATACTTGGAAGCCCATCAGATAATGAAGACAAGCAGCGGAGAGGACGAAGCCATCGTGGTTATCCAAACCGAAGACGAGATTGCAGCCATAAACTCGGCTTCAGGCGCCGCGTTAGCCGGTGCAAGAGCCGCAACCGCCACTTCGGGTCCTGGCTTCTCGCTTATGGTGGAAGGGTTAAGCTGGGCGGGAAACGACGAGGTACCCGTGGTCATAACTTATTATCAGCGAGGCGCCCCCGCCACGGGGTTGCCCACGCGGCACGCTCAAGGCGACCTGCGGTTTGTTATTCACGCTGGGCACGGAGAGTTCCCGCGGATAGTTCTGGCTTCGGGAGACATTCAGGAATGCTTCTACGACGCGGCGAAAGCATTCAATCTGGCTGAGAAATACCAGATGCCCGTAATCCACCTCTTAGACAAGGCTATGGCAAACTGTTCACAAACCTACAAGGTCTTTGACTACGGCAAATTCAAGATTGACCGCGGCGAGTTGCTCACGGAAAAGGATTTGGAAGGCAAAGAGTACAAGCGGTTCCGCTTTACCGAAACAGGCGTCTCCCCACGAGTGCCGCTGGGTACACGGAACGGTTTGCACTGGTACACTGGCGACGAGCATAACGAGACAGGTCATATCAGCGAGGAACCCTTCAACAGGATAAAGATGTTGGAGAAACGAATGAGGAAGCTGGAACTGGTCAAAAAGGAAGTGCCGGATGAGGATAAACTGAAGTTTTACGGAGACACCGCCTCGGAGAACATGGTCGTAAGCTGGGGTTCGCCCAAAGGCGCCATACTGGAAGCCTTGGACATGCTGAAACAGGAGGGCTTGAGCTTAGGGTTTATGCAGGTGCGGCTGATTCACCCGTTACCCGCGGAAATGGTCAAGAAAGCGTTGGAGGGCAAAAAACGCGTCATAGACGTGGAGAACAACTTTTTGGGTCAGCTGGGCGGCGTAATTAAAGAGGCAACAGGCATAGCGCCGACTCATCATGTGTTGAAGTACACGGGGCGGCCCATGACGACGACGGAAGTTTACGACGCGCTTAAGGCAATATTAACCGACAAAGCCAGTGAAACGGAGGTGTTGATGTTTGGTTCTTAAACCTTCAGATTTCCGAGTGCCAGAGGTCTACGCGGACTGGTGCCCGGGCTGCGGCGACTTCGGCATCATGAACGGGCTGCATATGGCTTTCGCGGATTTGGGTTTGGAGCCGCATCAGATCGTGATGGTTTCAGGCATTGGCTGCTCAGGCAAGGAACCGCACAACGTGAAAGCGTATGGAGTGCACACGTTGCATGGGAGAACGCTGCCTTTTGCCATGGGCATCAAAGTCGCTAACCCCGCGTTGGAGGTTGTGGCGATAGGCGGTGACGGTGACGGCTTAGGCATCGGTGCGGGACACTTTGTTAACGCTGGCAGGCGGAACTTGGATATGACGTACATAATTCATAACAACGGCGTCTACGGCTTAACGAAGGGACAAGCGTCCCCCACGCTTAGGCTTGGGTTGCAGACTAAGGCGTTGCCGAAACCTAACATCAACGAAGCGGTGAACAGCATTCAGCTGGCGGTGGTTTCGGGTTTCACGTTTGTGGCAAGGTCGTACGCGTACGATGTCAGGCATCTGAGGGACACCATAAAACAGGCTATTCAGCACAAGGGCTTGGCGTTTATTGATTGTTTGCAGCCGTGCCCCACGTACAACAATATAACCACTAAGGCGTGGTACGCGGGAGAAGACCGATTAGACGATGCTGGGAAGCCTCAGTCCCGACTGTACAAGCTGGAGCAAACAGGTTTCAACCCGGAAGTGCATGACTGGTCGGAAGACCTTGAAAAGAAGATAGTGGCTATAAGTAAAGCGCAAGAGTGGGGTGACAGAATCCCCATAGGCGTCTTCTACAAGAACGAGCTGGAACCCACCTTCGAAGCCCGCCTAAAAGACCGCATACCCTTCTACATGGAGAGGCCGCCGGCGAAACAGAAGCTCTGCGACGAAAACGGATTAGCCCACATAGACCTGTCAGAGTTCATGGAAAACTTGAAAACGAGCTGAGACGGTTCGCCTCTGCCCTCAAGGGCGGGCTTACTCTTCTTTCTCCACGTTCTCTTCTTTTTCTTCGCTTTCGGTTTTGTCTACGACTTCGGCTTCAGCGAACCTGCTGCTTATGCGGGTTACCCGTATCTTAACTTTGTCGCCGTTTTTCGTGTTCGGAACGAAAACCACTAAGCCTTCTATTCGGGCTATGCCTTCGCCTCTTCGGCTTATTTCTTTGATTTCAACGTCGTATTCTTTGCCAGCTTCAACGGGTTTAGGAGGACCTCTGTAGCCGCTAAAATTTTGCCCTTCCATATTTTCACCTCTGTTTACAGCGAAAAAACGAGTTATTGTTTAAAGGGTTAATTTACGGTTTATTCCACGGTCATTGTTCCGTATTTTCCAACGTTAAGCTGGATTTCACCTTTGAAGCTGGTGACGTAACCGTTTTCTATTTTAATCTTGTTGCCGACGTTCACTTGTTCTATCTGCTCGTTCCATAGTGTCAGTTTTATGCTTCCTGATTCGTCTGCAACTATGGCATCGGCGACCTGGTAAGTTTCATCCTTGTATCGGGACCTTACTTCGCGGGTTTCGCCTTTCTCCATAACGTTTGCTTCAACGGTGACCCGTTTCATTCCATTTCTTAAATCTTTAATGTCCAATTTTTCCTGTTCTCCATTGTGTCAGCCTTTCACCGCAACCGCATGCGTTTTTTGCACATGGTTTGGTTAAGGCTTTACTTGCAGAATTGCCCTTTAATCCATATAAATCTTGCTAACCATCACAAAAAACATGGATGCCATTAGCTGGGCGCCTCGGAGCCTTCGAAGATAGTGCATTGCCGGCTTCACTTACCTGTTATATTCCAAGCAGCAAACCTAGGATGATGATGGTCAAAAACAGGCTTGCACCTGACACTAGAAGACACTTCATCCAGCTGAAGCCTTGTACCTCAACGCTGCTTTCTGTGGTGCCAGCGGTGTCCGTAATAGGTTTGCCCATGGCTACTTGCGCTGCGATTTGCTTATCGCTGGTTATTGCGCGTGTGATGAAGGTGCCTAACGCTACAGTCCATATGTACACGATAGCTTGGATGATGTACCCTACGTTGTTGACGGTGGCAATTTCGTTTAACAGCATGTCGTAGGCTCCCTGGAATTCTCCTGAAACGTAATTAAGTATTTCAAGTGGATAGTTTAGGTTGGGCAGGGTCGTGTAAATCACAGCGACTATGATTGCTTGGATGACGATGGTTATGAGTGAGTAACCCACTGCCACCATTAACGGTTTCCAAATCACGTTGCCTTTCAACCCTTTGATAAGCAGGTACATGAGACCGGTTAACAAGAGCCATTCAAAGAGAAACGGGGCAAACCCGTTCAACGCTGAATTGGCAAGGTATGGGAGCGTGCCGTAGAGGTCAAGCTGACTTTTGAATAACCCTCTGAAAAACAAGCCGTCTAAGAGCAGGTCAATATTTGAATTGCTGGACCATGCGAAATCCAGGTTTATGCCGGTTATGTTTTCCCAGATAGGGTTCCCGGTGCTTGACCAGTCTCCTGAGCCGACGGGAACGGATATGTTAGTCCAAACGTTAACCACGCTGTTGGAGAAATCGCTGGTTAAGTCGTAATAAAAGTAGTTTGACGTAGATAACGAGTACAGGTACAGTGACACGCTTTGGGGTTTGGCGTCGGGCGTCACTATGTCCACTCTGAAGTCAAGTTTTGTGAAGCCGTCGGCACCGCAGTTAACTTGGCTACCTAAATTGTCCAAAGACATCTGAATTGTGTCGTTGTCGTTGATTCTAAACTCAACGCTGCTGTTACCATAAAAGTCGGGGACTCCGACAATCGCTGGGGTGCCGTTTATGTAGTTAACGTAATTGTTGCTTATGGTTACGCCAGGGTTTGCCTGCCACAACGTGGCGTTATCAGTCCATACATCTCCCAAGGCACCCGTGGGCATGGTCTGTTCAAGGTAGGTTTTTGTGCCAATCACGTAGGAGGAGCCAACTTGCGCCACCACGAAAATAATAAGCAAAAGGAAGGGTCCGAGATAGCCTGGTTTCTGGATTATGGCTTTAAACACTTTATGAGGCGCATATAATACTCTGAGGATATCTTGAGCTACCAATCTGTCAGGCTCCGCTTATCACATCAACACTTGCATTATATTAAATATTCGTTCCGTTACATCCCAAGCTTTAGCCGTCGGTACGTCGTGTAATCCACGTACTGCACAAACGGGTTTTCCGCCTGAAACTTCACGTTGATTTTTTGACGTTGCCTCTTGTCGGTAAGCTGGCTCGTGGTCCTCAGCAAATACGCATCGCTTCCCGCGCCCGAACCGTAACTGGTCATCAAAATCCGCTTTTCAGGCTTAGCAACATCCAGAATCGCAGCCAATCCCAGAGGCGAACATCCGGAATAGGTGTTGCCGAAATTGTTGACTTGTAGCGAAACCGCGTACTGCTCCTCTTTGAAGCCCAGCTCCTTGGCTATTTTAACTGGAAACTGAGGATTAGGCTGATGCGTAACAAAATAGTCAACATCGCATACTTGCAAGCTGAACTTCTCCATAAGCTTCGTGGTTGCTTTTCTCACGTGCTTGAAGTACGCGGGATCTCCAGTGAATCGGCCTCCATGCATCGGAAACGTCTCGCCGTCTCGGCGCCAAAAGTCAGGCGTGTCAGAGGTGCAGCTGTACCAGCCCTCGATTTCAGCGATAACATCGTGCTTCCCGAAAAGGAAGGCGGAACCACCGTACCCCACGAACATATCCAATTCGCCGCCTGGACAGCCTCGAGGCGCCGCTTGAGAGTTGTCCGCACCTATAACCATAGCGTACTTCACGCCAGATTTCGGGTAGCTGACAAGTGCGGCGGCATCCTTAAACATGCTACTGGCGGCTTTGCACGCGAACTCGGTGTCCACCGCATCCACGCTCTGCACGTCCTCATCTTCTTCGCCGAGCTTCAGAACCTGAGCCACCTTCGAAGCTATGGGTTTAACGGCGTAAGGATTAGATTCTGAGCCTACGTAGACTTTGCCAACCAGCGAGCTGTCCACTCCGGAGTGGATGAGCGCCAGTTTTCCAGCTTCAACCGCCGCGGTCACAGAGTCCTCATCAATAAACGGCACGGAACGCTCAAGTTTGCCTTCCTTTATTCTGAAACGTGAAGTGTAGAAGCCGTAGCCTACGACGCCGGGCAAATCATACTCTTTGGTGGGTTGAACAACCGTGTACTCTTGATGCGGATAATACTCGTCCGCCAAAGTGAACGCCAAAGAAATTGTTGGAACAACCTCGCTTTTTCCAACCGAATAGCGTCTTCTGAATCTTGGGATAACTTCTCTGCCTTCAAAGCTTGAAGGGTCAATCACTTCGTTATCGTTTATTATTTGGTCTGTGATTCGTCCAGGAACGCGAATTTTCCCGTTGTGGAAGGAGATTATGCCGTAAACGTAGCTGCCTAACTTCATGAATTTTTTTGTCGGCTCATTAACAAGCGTGCACAACTCGATTTTTCCTTTTTCGTAGAAAAGGTCTATGCTGGACATTTTCCCGTAACTTTTTCTGCCGCAGTTCCCGCAGTAATCTCGCACCTCAAAGTATTCTTTCCCGCAGATTTTGCAGCGGCTCGCTTTCAGCCTGTCGCCGAGGTAAGAAACCCTGCGCTCTATGGGTTCGCTACTCATCGCCGTCTCTCCCTAAAATGTTAACATACGCCTTAGTGCCGAACCCTTCAAACTCTAAAGCGCAACCAGTCGGCGATGAATCTTGACGGAGGCTGACTTGCCGTTCGCCAGCTTCGCCTCTCAACTGCCTGAAAATCTCGAAAATCTGGGCGCCGCCCGTGGCTCCGAGAGGATTGCCATCCGCTTTCAAGCCGCCGTTCGTGTTAACAAAAAGTTTCTTGTCGTTTATCTCGTAAAATCCTTCGTAGTCGGTGCAGCGTCCCCGTATGCTTTTCCAAGCTGTTCCCGGCTCGCAGAAACCTAAATCCTCCATGGAAACCAGCTCCATAACAGTGGATTGGTCGCACACTTCAGCGACTGATATTTTCGACGGGTTTATTCCAGTCGTTTTCAACGCGTTTTTCATGGCGATTCGGGCGGCGGTGAAGTGGGTCAGGTCGTCTCTAGTTGGAAAATTCAGGTAGTCCGTGGCTGAAGAGCAGCTTAACACGTAAACGGGCTTGTCAGTTAATTTTTTGGCTGTTGCCTCGTTCGTAACGATTAACGCTGACGCCCCATCGGATATGGGGGCAAAATCGTAACGTCCCAGAGGCTTATGCACCGCCTCTCGTGCACTCAGGACGTGTTCAATGGTTATTTTTCTTTGAAACTGGGCGTACTCGTTTTTCAAGGCGTGGGCGTGGTTTTTAACGGCGACTTCAGCTAGAGCAAGGTTCAGTTTCTCAAGGTTTTCGCCTGTTATCCCGTATTTCTTCACGTAAGCCCTTAACATCAGCTCGTGGTTCGCTTCCGGCGTGCCCCCCGCGTAGTAGCTCCAAGGGTCTTCAAGAAGCATGAGGTCGTCGCGGATTTTGTCCCAGCGATCCGTCATTTTTTCTATGCCTCCCACGAGCACGGTGTTGTACGCTCCGGCTTGTATGGCGTGGCTGGCGGTTAAGAGGGCGGCGCTAACGGAACGCGTGACTTCCATGGGCACGTGAAGTTCGGTAAGCTCTGACAGGAAGCCTTCTTCTAAGCCTAGTTTGTTTGTGATTGGGAGAAAACAATCTGACAGATAGCACGCTTCCAAGTCTTTGCGTTCTATGCCGCATTCGTGTGAAGCGGAGAGCCAGGCTTCTTCAATGAGCTTTTCAGGCTCTTTTCCATAATGCTCTCCAAACTTTGTTCTGCCAACAGCAACTATGGCTGGGCGATTTTGCATGGTTCTTCCTCTTTTTTGATAGCAAATATCCTTTTCTGAGACGCCTATTAAGTGTTTGCCATGTTTGTTCAATTTTACCATTAATCGGCCTGTCGTTAAGCAGCAGTTCACAAAACTTTTATGGCAAACGCCCCTGAATACAAGGGCTAAACCCACGGGAGCAATGAAAGCCTTTGGACGCTAAGAAAAACACGGCACTTTTAGGTTTAGCTTTCGTCGTTTTTCTGGGGTTGGCGTACGCGGAAAACCTGTTCTTCTTCAGCATCCTAGGTGATGTGCTGCAGAACCAGTTCCTGGCGGTAGGCATGCTTTTCCTGCATAACGTTCTGGTGGTGTCGCTGATCCTGTTGGGCATGACGTTCTACGTTAACCTTGTAGTTCTGAACTTCTTTAAGGGTGAGAAGCATGCGGACATGGTGATTTCGCATCCGCGCAGTTTCGCGGGGATTTTTGCGTGCATGATCGTGTTCCTGAGCATTCTCCGAGGGGCAACGCTGATCAACGGGGGAGTAACCTTTGAAACCCTGCCGCTGATTCTGCTTATCAGCGCGCCGGTGGGCATTGTGGAAGGCTACGGCATCTACCTGACCCTAAAGAAGACGCTTGGCAGAACCATGTCGATGAGGGGGCTTGGCTTCATTTACGGCGTGTTTTTTGTGGCGTCAATCATGGAAGTTGCGTTCATTAACCTGCTGATAACTTTTGCGGCGTGAGCTTAGCGGGAAGCGGAAACCTCGGTTGTCAGCAGTTTCTTTCGGAGGTTTTCCATCATTTTCGCCAAGTTGGGGCTTAAGGCGACAGGGTACTCGGCGGCGCCCGTCACAGTCTTGTACTTGTCGGGAAGCAACGCGAGGTTTTCCGCCGCGGCTGCACGGATTTCGCTGAGGGACGGAAAATCGTAGGTGACCTCGCCTTTCTCCATAACCTTCATCAGCAGAGGCTCCCCATCCACCTTCTCGTCTGTCAACGCGATCGTGTCTTTCTTGAACTTGCCTTGGGCGTCTTTGAAGCGGTAAACTTGCTTTCGCCCGGGCAACGTGACTTTGCCTTCGCTTAGCTTCATTATGGGCGCGTAGGTGCCGTCCGCGTTCATGGTTTCGCACAGCTTGTAGATGACGTCCACGTAGGGTTTGTCGGCTGACGTGCCCATCTTTGTGCCGACACCGAACGCGTCAATTTCTGCGCCTTTCTCCAGCAGATCCGTTATTTTGAACTCGTCGAGGTCGCCGCTGGCGAATATACGGACGTAACCTAAGCCCTGCGCGTCCAGCAGTTTTCTGACTTTTTTGCTTATCGCGGTCAAGTCGCCGCTGTCCAGCCTTACGCCGCTGAGCCTGTGCCCAGACTTTTCAAGTTCCTTGGCTACCACAACGGCTTTTTCTGCGCCTGCGATGTCATCATACGTGTCAATCAGGAGGGTGGAGTTGGCGGGGAAGGTTTTGGCGAACGCTCGGAAGGCGTCTATCTCCCGTTCGTAGGACATGATGAAGCTGTGGGCCATGGTTCCGAAGACTGGGATGCCGTACGCCAAGCCTGCCAGGACGTTGGAGGTGCCTTGGCATCCTGCTATGTGGCTGCATCGTGCGACTTTCATGCCTGCGTCTACGCCGTGTTCTCTGCGTAATCCGAATTCGATTACGGTTTTACCTTGGGCGGCGTTTATGACTCTTGCGGCTTTTGTGGCTATCATGGTTTGCAGGTTGATGGTGTTGAGGAGGAAAGTTTCCACCAGCTGCGCTTCGATTATGGGTGCGGTGACGCGGATGAGGGGTTCGCATGGGAAGGCTATGGTGCCTTCGGGGGCGGCCCAGACGTCGCCTGTGAACTTGAAGTCGCGCAGGTAGTTGAGGAATGGCTGGTTGAAGCCTTGCGTTTTGAGGTAGTTGAGGTGTTCCTCGGTGAACTTTACGCTGCTTAGGTATTGGAGGACTTGTTCCAGTCCGGCGAACAGGAGGTAGCCGCGGTCTGGGGGGAGCCGCCTTATGAACAGGTCGAAGGTGGCGGGCTTGAATTTTTTGTTGTCGAAGTAGCTTGCGCACATGGCTAGCTCGTAAAAATCTGTGAAAAGGCTCATGTTCTGTTCGTTTTGGTAATTCAGAAAAGAGTTCATGCGCTATACTGGAAGCCGTGGAAATTTAATCCTTTCTGAAATGTTGAAGGCGTGGAATGGTTTGAACATCTTTGGTGTCTGATAGGGGGTTCTAAACAACAGATTTAAAAGTTAAACTGTCTAAAATGGTGGCTAATGCCATTAGTTTATCCTATCAAACGTGTGTTCCGTTCGTGGAAGCTTTTCGTAGCCCTCTTGATAGGCGTTATTTTTGCTTCCACTTTTTTTGCGGGTATAAATGTGAAGGCCAATTTGGCTGCGAAGCAAGTGATGGATGAGCAGCTTACTGGCATTTACGCGGATATGCAGTTTGATGCGTTTCTCAATTATTCTAATCCTGCCGCTGCGAAACCGTATATTTTGGGTGTGGATGGTGTTACGGATGTTGAGTATTTCTATAGGTCGTATCAGCCTTCATTGGTGCAAAGCGATAATTTCACGAATACGCAGTTCATTCAAACGGTAGCTGTGCCTAACAGTTCGAGTCTTTACACTGGTTTAATGGGCATACCACCTGAAGGGTTGGGTGAAAACGAAACGTACATTCTTGATACATCTATAGCAGATCCGTATAAGTCTCCGTTGCAGCAATTGAAGGTTGGAGACGTTATTCAAACGGCTCTTCAGTTTCGGACTGCCAACTGGGGCAACACAACGGATGTTCACTTGAATTTGACGGTGGCGGGCTTTGTCAAACTCACGGATGAGGCGTACAGCTAATAGAGATTCTATGCAGAAACCTATAGGGGGTCTATCCGTATTGGGGCAGAAACCGGTCAAAAACATGCAGAAACCAGCGCTGCAGGAAAACAGTGTTTGGCACCTCCTTTAAATAAGGGGGTATAGACAAAAAATCACACATCAGTCCAGTCTTCTGCAAAACACAGGAAATCACCAATTTGCGCCTAGACGCTCAGCCAAATCTGAATTTCAGCTTTGAAACTTTTATATATCCCAATGACAATGCTATGCTTGAGCGTCATGGCTGAAGTTTGTTCAACTTGCGGGCTTCCAAAGGACTTATGCGTTTGTGGCGAGATTGAAAAAGAGCAACAGCGTATCCGCATCAGACTAGAAACAAGAAAATTCGGAAGAGCCAACACCATCGTCGATGGAATGGACGAACACAACTCAAACCTAGCGGATTTAGCCCAAAAACTAAAAACCTTCTGCGCCTGCGGAGGAACCTCCAAAAACGGCCAAATCATGCTGCAAGGAGACCACCGCGACAGAGTCCGACAATTCCTCATCAAAAGCGGCTACCCCGAAGAAAACATAGAACTCCAATAGCCACAAAAGGCGAAGACCCCAAACGAAACCACTGCAAAACTTCCGTGAAGTACTCAAATCCCTAAAACACAGAAAACCAACCCACATTTTCTGCCCACGCTGCTGCAGCCCAAAAATCAAACTGCACAGCACCTTCGACCAATGGCTCACACCCGCAAAATACATCTGCCAAAACTGCGGCTACACAGGCCCAATAATCATGGAACTAGAAAAAGAAAAAAATAAAAGCGAACAAGCGCCTAATCCGGCAGCTCCAAATTCAACTGCTTCTTCAAAGTCTTGTAGCGGTTCCTAACGGTAACCTCAGTCACACCAGCAGCCTCGGCAATATCCTTCTGCGTCTTCTTCTCATTATTCTGCAAACACGCAATATACAAAGCAGCAGCAGCCAACCCCATCGGGTCTTTTCCCGCAGCAGCACGCCTACGTCTTGCCTCGCGAAGGATGTTTATCGCTGCGCCCTGCGTCTTACCCGAAATCCCAGTCCGCTCCGCAATCTTCGACACATAAGTCAACGGATCAGCAATCGGCATATGAACCTCCAACTCACGCAACAACAACCGGTAACAACGCGCAACATCCTTCTTATCAACCAAACTCGCCTCAGAAATCTCCCGCAACGTCCTCGGAGTCCCACTACCACGACAAGCCGCATACAACGCCGCAGCCGCAATCGCCGCAATCGACCTGCCACGCACCAAACCCTTATCCAAAGCCTTACGATAAATAACAGCCGCCTTCTCCTTAATCGGAGGAGGAATGTAAACCTTATCACTTAAACGATCAAGCTCCGCCATAGCCTGCGCCAAATTCCGATCAATCGAAGAATGCACACGCGACCGAATCTGCCACTTCCTCAAACGCCACATCTGCAGCCTAGTAGAAAGCGGTAACTTCCGCCCAAACGCATCCCTATCCACCTGACTAATAGCAGTAGACAAACCCTTATCATGAACCGAATAAGACGTAGGAACACCCACACGACTCCTCGACGCCTTCTCCTCCTGAGTAAAAGCACGCCACTCAGGACCCTTATCCATCATCTGCTCATACAAAACCAGACCACAATCGCCGCAAACGGTTTCGCCCGTATCATAATCGTGAACGAGGTTATCACTGCCACACTCTGGACACTTGTCAACTAAACGCTGACGCGTTCTAGCCTCTTTGTTACTCAATCTTCCATACTCCATCTAACCTTTGCGTAGAACCTTTACTAATTCCCTGTTCGAAATGAGAAAACAGTACATCTGGCCCGCGCAAACTAAGCAAATGAACAGTTTTAATATATAAGCTTTACGGTTTTCACAACGTTATTCCATACATAACTCCCAAATACTTACACACAATCCAAATCACAACACCAACACCCAAACAAAAAAACAACACGCAAACGTCATCCAAAACACTAAGGAACCCTTATTAGAACGCGAACGACTTAACGAAAAAGAAAAGTAAAATAACACAAAAACCAAACCTCATCTGAAGCCCGGTGGTGTAGTGGCCAAGCATAGTGGCCTTTGGAGCCATTGACGAGAGTTCGAATCTCTCCCGGGCTACATCATACCCTAGTCAGGACGACTTTCAAACTCTCGGGTTAACTCTTTAAGTATTCACCGATATTGGGGGATAGTCCAGAGATTATAGATTCAATCTCGAATCCTGTTAGAACTACTCGTTCTGTTGTTCTATTTCAAGTTAGTCCGTCTATGACTTTTTTTAAGAATGGTGCCAGTTTTTCAATAAATCTGTAGAAATCCTTTTCATCAATATCCTTAAGCAAAAGGCCCTTTTCTTCACCCCAAGTAAATGGTGTCAATATCAAGCTGTCCTTCTTTTCAATATTCTTTCGGTACTTAGCATAGCGACTGAGGCTAAATCTTGTCTTTTCTACACTGCAGCCATAAACATCCTCTAATCTAATCCCGAATTCCTTACAGACCAAATAAACATCAAGGGAGTCACGCGCCTTTATGCCCCTACGCGTAAGTATCGCCCGCAGTTTCTCGCACAAAATCTCACGAATATCATACACATCAAAATGGCTTTTTTGAGTATACTCCCTATACTCCGGAAACAGCAGAATAAGTTCTTCCTGCTCCTCAGACAACAGACTTCCCAATTCCGCCCTCTTCAAAGGAAAATACAGTTTTTCAACGAAGTTCATTTGAACTTTCAAGAAGCTCTTACGTCCAAGCACTTCAGACTGATACCAAACCTTGAATGTGCAGGTCTTATTTCCTCCACCAAGCTCAACGTAGTTTCTGTCATCCTTCTCGCACTTGAAGTCCAACCCACGCTTTTTCACTATCTTTACAAAAAGTTCTCCCACGCCGTCGATGATTTTTGACAAATACTTTCGTATTTCTTTCTGGGACTTGCCTTCGAAGATGCCCTGGTTTTTCCATGTGAAGTCAATATCTTCTGAGAACCTGAAGTAATCAAGATAGCATTTTGCGAGGCAGGTACCGCCTTTGAAAGCAAAATTCTCGTGGAAAAACTGATCCTTTGAAAGGTCAAGGAGCACTTGGTGTAGTATGAGGTCTTTCTCTATACTGAACTCGGGCTACCTCATTCACGAAGTCTTTTCTCATTCCACCACCACATCAGCAATCTCTTGGACTGTCTTTGGATAGTTGATGGCGTATTTTCTGGTTTTTTCACCTGATAAATCCTTGGACCATTCGGAAACGTTGAGGATTATCCGTTCCTTGGGGACTCCGTTGTATTTCCATGTGTAAATGAAGTCTATGATTGTCTTTTCAGGATCTGAATACCTTAACCCATTTCTAGTTATTCCGAATTTCAGGAGCCGAGGTTTAAGCTTGACAAACTTAAATTTGTATCCAGCTATCTTCATAGGTTTTGGACGGAACAGGCTGTCATTAATCACGTAATCGACTGTAAAATGTTCATGTGTCATGTTGTTTAGTTTTAGTGCGGTATACAATCCGAAATACCAGTTCTTGACACTCTTTAGTTCTAGACCTTTTGCTACAAGCTCCAAATAACTATATCTGGATTTGCCAAGCTTAACCTCGTCTAGGGGTTTGACATAGAAGATTCCCTTGAAGATTCGCGTGAGGTAACCGCGGTAAACAAAATATTTTATCGCCGTTTTGTAGCTTAGACCCATCGATTTGCAGTAGCGCTTTAGTCCAGTTGAAGTAACGAACTCTTCCTCGTCCATGCGGAGTTTCTTGAGTAAAAGACTTGTCTTTCTCATTCATATCACAACATCACATATTATATGACCTTATGATATAAATAACAAAGTCACTATTTAAGACTGTGCTCACACTTGCGAGGCTTATTAAAGGACTCAAAGGTGCAGTGGCTACCTTCTGCGTAAGCCACCAGAGGCATAATATGTGCATAACATGACTTTGAAAAATCCCGAACACTCGAGTTTACTATCAAAACGCGATGGAATCATAGCTGTTCTAACAGCAATCAAGCTATTCCTTAATAGCAAATTGATAGTACGCCAAAAAAGTTTGAACCGAGTGTTTGAAGCTATCCCTGGCTACATCAAACCATAGTAAAGACACTTTTCAAACACGCGGGTCAGTGAAGCGTCTGCATAACCTAAACGGTGAACAACAGCCCAAGTGCCGAAGCGGTTGTGACCGAAACTGCCTGGAAACGGTCGTGCCCGCCTCAACCGAGTATGCGCGCGAATTCTTATATAGCTCTTTTTTTCTAAGAGCCACAGGAAGCTTGGGTTTTGGGGGAACAAAAGTTATAATTCGATATCTATTACGCGACATCGAAAAAATGAATTAGATGACTTATTCATAGGTGACTCGAAATGGTTGAAGATTTGGTAATTGAGACAAAAGGGCTTAGAAAAACATTTATTTCTAAGGAAAAAGGTGGAAAAAAAGAGGTAGAAGCAGTTAAGGGCATAAACCTGACAGTTAAGAAAGGGATTATCTTCGGTTTTCTCGGTCCAAACGGCGCTGGCAAGTCCACCACCCAGAAGATGCTCTCGACGTTGCTGCGTCCGACTGGCGGGAAAGCTAAGGTTCTTGGGTATGACTTGGCGGAGCAGCAGGAGCAGATTAGGCAGAACGTCGGATGCGTGAGTCAAGCAGGCGGAGCGGACTTGGCTTCTACGGGTGTTGAGAATCTGGTCCTGCAGGCGCAGCTTTACGGTTTGGATGCGATGACTGCGAAGAAGTACGCTGCCGAGTTCGCGGAGCGTTTCCAGATGACCTCGTTCATAGATAGACCTGCTCAGTCCTATTCGGGGGGTCAAAAACGGCGTTTAGACATTGCTCTTGGAATGATTCACCATCCGCAGCTGCTTCTTCTTGACGAGCCGACGACGGGGCTTGACCCGCAGAGCAGAGCCTACCTTTGGGGCGAAATTAAAAAGTTGAAGGCGTCACCGTATTTTTAACCACTCAATACATGGATGAAGCTGACAAGCTGTGTGACACCATCGCAATTATCGATTACGGGGAGATTGTTGTGACGGGAACGCCTGAGGAATTAAAAAGCAGCGTCGGCGGCGACGCAATAGTTTTCAGTTTTCCGTCCGAGGAAACCGCCCACAAAGCCGAAGCACTGCTAACCGAGAAAATTCCTGCTGAGCGTCTTCAAACAAAAATCAACACCGTCCACCTGAACATTAAAGACGGAGAGAAAATGATGCCTGAGCTCTTGCGCCGGCTCGACGCGAAAAACTTGAGGGCGCAAAGTGTAACGTTGTCTAGGCCAAGTTTAGACGATGTTTTCCTAAAGTATACGGGTCGTTCGCTGAGGGAGGATGAAAGAAAATGAAAGTTCTACGCGACATAAAGTTAATGTTTATTCGCAACATGCAACACACGCTTAGAAGCCCTGTTTTTATTTTCGTAAGCATGTTTCAGCCGCTCATGTACCTGCTTTTATTTATGCCTCTCCTGAATAGTCTCGGCGGAGTTCCTGGATTGCCTTCCGGAAAAACAGTGGATGTTTTTATTCCGGGACTTTTAGTTCTGCAAGCGCTTTTCGGCACGGCATTCGTCGGGTTCTCACTTATCGATGACATTAGGTCCGGTGTTATAGAACGGTTTTTAGTGTCTCCGGTGAACCGTTCGGCAATTCTTTTAGGCAGGGTTTTGAGAGACGCAGTGGTCCTGCTTATTCAATGTGTTTTGATCACGTTAGTTGCTATTCCATTTGGGCTTAGCGTAAGCTTATTCGGCTTTTTGCTCTCTCTGTTACTTTACGCTTTAATTGGAATTACAATGGCGTCTATTTCATACGGTTTTGCGCTTATTTACAAAATTGAAGATGCCCTTGCGCCTACTTTGAACACTATAGCATTGCCTGTTTCTCTGCTATCCGGCATTATTCTTCCTCTTGCACTTGCGCCTTTCTGGCTTCAGACTGTAGCGAAAGCTAATCCGTTCTCTTACGCCGTTAATGCTAGTCGTGCATTATTTGCTGGGAATTTTCAAAACATAGGCATTATTGAGGGATTCGTCATTATCAGTGTGCTTGCAATTATTGTGTTCCTGTGGGGGTTAAGGTCACTCAAGAGAATGGCCGCATGACTGCGAGGTTTATAGCGTTCATGTCTTTTTCGAATTTATCTTGCTACTTCACCTAGAGTGAACAGTGTTCATCAACAATTGCTTTTGTTGTTGCGGGTCTAAAGTTGCGCAGGAAAAAATGTGGAACTTAGGCGGTTAGGCTTCAGGTAACGTTTCGGTGCTTCTTATGCCTTCGATGCTGTTTATCTTGGTTGTGGCCTTTCGCAGTTCTCGGTAATCCTCTACCTCAACGAAGACCGCTAAGTCGAACCTTCCATATGTAGGGTAGGCTTTCCTTACGCCGACGATGTCTCTGACTTGGTCTAGAATGTCGTGTGCCTTGATGGGGACGATTTTTAGCAGTATGCAAGCGTTCAACATTTTTCTTCCTCTCTGTCTTTTAGTTCTACGAGGGTTTCGGTGAATACTACGCCGGCGAACTTGCCCATTTTTATCACGGTGGCGTCTAAGGCCTTAAGGTCGAGGGCTTCAAGGTCTACAACTACGTCGTATCTTCCAAGGGTTGGAAAGATTTGTTTAACTCCTTTTAATTGCCCTAAGAATTCGACGACGTCTTCGAATCTGCCGTGCGTGGTTCTTATTAAAACACATGCGGAAAGCACAGAATCAACCTCAATTATACAAGGTGAGTCTGAGGTATTAAATTTATTTGCGGTGTTATGCGGCGTCTCAGATGTAAATCGAAAATCGTGTTCAGTCAGCGCGTGTCTTTTCTCCGTTCTGGAAAAGAAAAACGTTGCCCATGAACGATAGGACGCCAGTGTCGTAGACGAGTGCGGAACGTTCGGGTATGGCGTATATTTTCTCTTTTTTAGAAAGATTTTTCAGCACAGCGTCTTTTGAAGGCTTGTAATGGGCTTTTACGCTGAAGTCCACTAGTCCGATGCCGCTGATCATTTCGGATGTGGGGTTGCGCCTGTTTTTTGTCACCACGCATTTTTTGCCCAGCGCTAAGGCGCCTGCGCTTCTTCCGACGACAACGCCTTCGTACTTGCGTAGCAGCCTGTCTACGCTCTTGTTTTTCAGCCGCTCTATCAAAACGCTTGCAAGTCCGCCAGGCAGGTAAATAAGGTTGGAACGCTCGACTTTTCGGGTGATTTCGTCCAGTGTGTCGGAGTAGTCTGCGAAGTCAACGGTGCAGGCGCTGAGGCTTCTGAAGTATTCGAAGAGGCGTTTCCTGCGCGTGTATGTTTTGTCAAATGAAGCTCTTGCCCATGGGAAAACCACAACGGCTGGTGCTTCACCTGCGTCGCGGAAAGCAGCTTCGTTGATTTCTCTCGCGTCTCTTTTTGACACGTTTTCTCCGCCTAGGAAATACAGTTTTGCCATGGAAGTAATACTGTGGTTCGCTTACTTTAAGTGCTCTGTGTGAAGCGCGGGGTTTTCCAGTTTTTCTTCATGAAAACATTTATGCTCTTTAGCATTGACAGAGGTGTCAGGTGCGCGGGGTTTGGCTGAAGCTGACGAGTATGATGAGATTTTTGCTGCGTTAAAGCATCCTGTTCGTCGTCAGATTTTGCTTTTTCTTGAGGAGCGGGGTGAGGCATCTTTTACGCAGATTCAAGACGCTGTTGGCATAGAGGATACGGGTTTGATGAGTTATCATTTGAAGGAGCTTGCGCCTCTTGTTGAGCAGTCTGAAAGGGGTAAGTACCGTCTTTCTGAAGTGGGTCAGGCTGGAGTGGCGCTTTTTCAGAGGGTTGAGCGGGAACGGCGCGGGACACGCGTTACGGTTCGCAGGGAGATTGATAAGTGGCTGGGCGAAACAATCGTGAAAGGTGTGCTTTTGGCGCTTTTGTTGGGGTTCACGTTGGGTGTTCCGGCGACGGTTGATATTCTTTTGTCGGTTCAGAGCTTTACGGGCGTTTCCTTGTTTCAGTTGACGGGCATGTTTCTGGTTAGTTTTTTTGGGATGGTTTTCGGGGTTGTCTTGTTCTCGGTGTATTACAGGCATTTTCACTCTAAGGACGGCAGAGCGAACATCAAGTACACAACGATTTTCGCCGCAACAATTACTATAGCGTCCAGCTTAGCGTTTTATCAAATGTACCTCTTTTCCGCAGGTTCATTGACTGGCAGCGGGATTCCGTGGCAGTTCGGCGTCCTACGCGCCGTTGGTTTCATGGCGAGCGCTCCAGTCGTGGCTTACGTGATTAGTAAGGCAGGGCGTAGGCGTTAATTCGGTTTCATGGGTTTTCTTCTACAAGCGCCAAACACTGCACAAGCATCGGCGTTGATTTCTCGTCCAACGAGTAAATGGTCCTTAACCCCTCGTTTGCCTGCATGATAAACTCGGTTTTTCCTAAGCGTTTCATATGCCACGTCAACGCCTGCGACGTTATCGAAACCTCACATGCCAGTTCACCATGCGACAACTGCTTCTTGTGCAGCAGCGCTTCCAAAATCCGCTTTGCGGTTTCGTGCCGCAGCAGGGAAATCGTCAGCATCTGTTTCCGAGAGAACTTCTTGGCTGAGAAGAATCGTTTGTATCTGCCGTCGCGTATGAACGATACCACCCCAGATTTGATAAGGACACCCAGGTGGTACTGTGCCAAGCCAATGGGTAGGCATAGAGCGGAGCATACCCCTCTGAACTGGACGCCTGGGTTGTCTGCGATGTAATTGTAGATTTGGGTGCGTGTGCCGTTGGTGAAGGATGGTTGGCTGTTAGGTGTAGCGTCGGCGGTGAAGGCGGCTGTGGGTAAAGCCAGCAGGTAATATGGGTGTGTTGTGAAGCAGGAAGGTTGGGTGGCAACGGTGAACGTGAAGGTTCTCTGTTGGTGAAGCAGGGTTGCGGAGGAACAGAGTATGATTGTGGCTAAGGCTAACGCGAATAATGTTCTTTTCAGTGTTGGCTGCAAGTTTTTTCGCCTGGAATTGCCTGTGGTGTTTCTAGTTTTTAACAGTATTCGTAAACGAATGTACTAGTCGCTCAGCTGTAGCCCAACGTAGCGAAATTAGTATGGCAGTTTTGCAGATACGGTCTTTTTCAATGGTAAGCCTGCGCTTCTGTGTGCATGATTGTTCTCGTAAATGAAAATTTACCCACAGAAACCTTATATCCCGAGTGCATGCGTGTGGTGTGTCTATGAGCAGGTATAGCGATGGGTTACGGTACTATTTGCTGGTTGCCGCTGTTGGCTTGGTAGCTGCATCCATTGCGGTTGCTTTTTACTTGCTGTATTCTGCTTTGTGGGGTTTCACTCAAAACGCTTTCAACTACTCTCCTCTTCTCATTCTGCCAATAGCTTTCGTTTCCATCGGCGTACCATACGCCTTAGTTAAGTTGTTTGCGAACACGAAAACAACGGGCTCTGGAACTCATACCGTGCTTGAAGCGTATCACCTGACCAATGGGGAAGTGAGCCTTAAAGATACCATTGTGAAGCCTGCCGCCGCCATCTTAACCATAGGGTTAGGTGGAAGCGCTGGACCCGAGGGCCCAAGTTTGCTGGCTGGAGGCGGAGTGGCTGCTGCGTTGTCTCGGCGTTTCAAGGTTCAAGCGGACCTGCGGAGGAGGCTGTTCATCGCTGGGGCTGCGGCTGGGTTGGCGGCTACTTTCAGGACTCCTTTGACGGCAATTCTTTTCGCCTTGGAGATTCCTTACAAGAACGACTTGGACAGGGAAACTTTCATTGAAGCTGTTATCGCTTCGGTTCCTGCGTATTTGCTTTCTATAACGGTTCTTGGAAGTGAACCTATTTTTGGTGTTGTAGGCAGCTCTTCCCTCACATTTAACGACATCGCGCTTTCACTGTTGCTTGGCTTAATCTGTGGGCTGTATGCGGTGTTCTTCACCAAAACCTTTTCTTGGACTGAGAGACTTGGCTTCAAACTTCGGAAAAAAATCGGCAACTTCGGCGTGATATGGCTAGGCGCGGTTGTGCTAACCGTTTCAGGTGTGTTCTCCGTTTACACGTTGGGGGTGGGTTTGCATTTGGTGGATGCCATACTGCAAGGAACCGCTTTCAGCATCGCAGTTTTGACGCTGATAGTGTTGCTGAAAACTTTTGTGACATCAGTCACTTTAAATTTTGGCGGAAGCGGCGGCCTTTTCTTTCCCACAATTGTAATTGGCGCGGGGATAGGCTACATTTTTTCGTCAGTCTTCAACGTTAATTTAACTGTGATGTTTATAGCTGTGGGGATGGCCGCTCTGCTGTCTGGAACGCACAAAATTCTGCTGACGCCTGTGGCTTTCGTGGTGGAATCTTTAGGCGGCGTCTTTGCCATTCCTGCCCTTTTGGCAAGCGGAGTAAGTTACCTCGTGTCAGGCAAGTACTCGTTTTATCCTTTGCAGCCACGCACTAGGTTGAAAACTGAGGAGTTGGCGCTGGAAAGATTCTACCTTAAGGGAGAGGAGTTAATTCCTGAAAAATTAACAAGCACATCCGCAGGCGAATTTATGACCAAAAACCCAGTTATGCTTCATCAGGGAACAACAGTGCGAGAAGCCCTTAAGACGTTTAAGAGCACGAAGCTGAGAGTTCTGCCCGTAGTCGACGATAAAGGGCATGTCGACGGCGCCGTTAACCTTGAGGATATTGGATATGTGGATGTGCGCCGCCAAGAAATCAGCCTCTCTGAAACGGTGATGCATAAACCCGCAGTATTAAGTCAAGATGCCAGTCTGGAACAGGTTGCCCAGTTCATGATGGAAAAGCAAGAGGACCACGTGTTCATACTTGACAAAGACAAGAAATTAGCCGGCGTAATATCGGGCATCGACGTTGTGAAGAAGATACTTGAACTTTTATCTTCCTAAAAGCCCACGCCGTAAAGTACGAACTTGCGAATCTGGTTTTGGGGTGATTTTGTTTCAGGTTTCTGTTATGTGAGTACGTGGCTGCTTAGCGCTTCGATGTTTGCGACTTCTCCTGTATCCGCCCATACTCCAACGGTAATGCTGCTGACTCCGCCTGGGTATTCCCTATCAAGGTACAGTGTTATGTACCAGTAGGGCACTAAGGTGAGGGGGTCTGTTCTGGGATGAGGAAAGAACAATGCGGAAACGGGTTCGTTAAGTACGTTAAAGTTGGATACTTTTACTCCGCTTACGTTCCATTCAAAATTATCTGCGGCGTTTCTTGCAATTTCTACTGCCTCGTTTCTGGAGATGTCTACTTGGGTGCTGTCAACTTTATAGAGGAACCAATCGTCATCTACCTCTTGTAAAGCATGATTCTGAAACACTAACCGTAATTTTTTGGCTGAGTAGTCAAACCCGTTTGCAGTGTACAGCAGCGTAACTTCGGCGTTATCGCCATTGATTGTTATTTGCAACTTGGTGTCGCCCATTGTTACCTCAGTGTTTGTTTCGGTTGCTGCGGATAGTAATTTGCCGAATTCGGCCAAGTAAGAGTCGTTTGCAACCGATTTGTATCTTTCAATGAGGTCTTGAGTGACATTCACGATGTCGGGTATCTTAGACTGAACGTAGGTTGGGGCATACGGTGGAAAGCCTTCCAATATGGAAATTTGATAGAGTGAAAAATGGTTGTTTCTAAACCTTAAAACTAGGTCAAGTTTGCTGTCGCCGTCGACGAGGGAGTATTTGAAAATTTCCTCAGCGGTGTGGCCTAGGTCTGAGCGGTCTTCAACGGTGTGGCTAAGCAAGGTTAATTGATATTCTGAAAGGTCGATTTGGATGACGTCGCTGAGGAAATTTAGGCTTTTATCCGTGGTGCTGTTCAATAATGAAAGTTGCTGATTTTGCGATTTTATTTTTTCAAAATCGGCTTGTAGAAGTTCGTAGTCCTTTGACAACTGGCTGAAGGAGAGGTATTGAACAAAGGATAAGCTCGCTAAAAGCACAAGGGAGATGAGGAGTACGGCAAACACTGTTTTCCGCTTTAAGGATAACGGCGAAGCTTTTTTTGTCTTGGACGGTACTTCTTCTGCGCCTTTCATCATGGACACAGAAGCTTCTCCGAAGCTGGATAGCTTGTATTTTCCATCGTCCATTTTAACTAAAAATTCGTCAAGGGTTTCGAGGTGGTATGTCAGGTGGGAACCGGGGATGTCCAGTTTCTCAAGCATTTCTGAGAAGGTCATGGATTTTTCCGAGAGCATTTTGAGGATTTTGCGGCGTGCTGGATGCTTTAGAGAAGTGAACATTGTGGAGTATTTGTCTTCCATAGAGCCGCTCATTTTGATATATCACCCACACCTATACTAGTATTATACTGTAACGTGGTTATTAGTAAATTTCTGTTATACGGGTTTTTTGCCGATAAAGGTTTAGTCAAGAAATTTTGACTAAAAAAGGGGTAGGCAATTTTTTTTGCGTCAAGAAACTTTTACAAAAATTGTTTTATTCATAGAAATCTCCATACTATATTGCACGCGCTATGTTCAGTCTGAGGATTTAATCATGAAAGAATTTGGAAGTCGTCAACTTCAAGACTATGTGGTTACGCCAGGTGCTGGTCTTGGTTCGTCAACGAAATGCGTTTTCGTGGCAATATTCGAAAATGACGGAAAGACAATTCTGCAACCACTCGTAACAGAAAATGAAGCAAAATCAATCATAGAGTTATTCGAGAATCGAACTCTCGAGGTGTGGCTGTCCAATGGTAAAGCTGATATTTCCGATTTTGACGTTGCTATACTGAAGTACAAGCAAGTTTTGCAGTCGTTAACAAAATGCGAACAAACGAAAAGTCAGGTATGTTTAAAGAATTTTAATGAACAGCTCGTTTCTTGTGAGCAATGTTCTTTTAGCGTTAACACGGGTGAGGGCAGATGACAACGGTTGAAACAGTGGTTCCAGATGTGGATGTGGCGCGTGCTATTTCAAGTAAAAAATCAAGGGCTCCATTATACATGGTGACTTGGCGATGCACCCGAAAGTGCGTTGGCAATTGCCTTTACTGCAGCTACAGGCCTCCTGTGAAACCTGAAGAAGCTGAAGTTAACACGAAACTGGGCTACAAGATTGTGGATGAAGTTTACGATTTTGGTTCGCCTTGGTTTGGAATAAGCGGTGGGGAACCCTTGGTCCGCGAAGACATCTTCGATATTATAGAGTACGCTAGAGATACGGGATTTGAGGTCAGCCTTATAACTAGCGGCTTTGCTTTTGATGAGAAACGCCTTAACAATCTTGTGCGCAATGAGGTTCACACCGCAGTCAGCATTGACGGGCCAAGGGAGGCAAACGACAAAATCAGAGGCAGAGGAAGCTACGACAAAGCAGTTCACGCCATGAAGCAACTCTCGAAAAATGGAGTCCTAGACTGCATAGTGACGACTATGGCGAAGTACAACATCAAGGACATGGCGCATACGGCGAAGTTAGCTGCAGAGCACGGAGCAACCATGATTGTTTACCACAACCTTGTGCCTGTTGGCAGAGCAAGCACCAACATGCCTGATCTGGCTCCGACTCCAGAAGAGTACGAGGCCGCATTCAACGAAATATACGATTTGCAGGTGGCGTATTCTGGAAAGCTTCAGGTCAATGTTTATGCACCGTTCTATGCGAGAATCGTGCGCCAGAGGAACCCTACTGACTTCTGGGATTGGTTCCAAAACGGCTTTCTCGGCAAATGCACCATCGGCGGCAACTATGTAAGCGTAACCGAAAACGGCGATTACAGGTCATGCGGCTTCCACGAAGGATACAGGCTGGGAAACGTTAGAGACAGCAAGTTGAATGCGGTTTGGAATAGGCTTCAAAGCTCCGAGTTTCACCTTAAGCTAAGGGACAAGAGAAACCTCATTGGCAAGTGCGGAGTCTGCGAGTACCGGGAAATCTGCGGCGGCTGCAGAACGCGCGCCGAATACTACACGGGGAACCTGTTTGAGTCAGACCCTGCTTGCGCGTACATTCCTAAGGTGCTCCGTGAGTCATGAGCAACCATCAATAACCAGTACGGTTTGAAACAATCATAGGCGCTACCATTTATAGTGGCTGTATTTGCTGTTGGCTTAGGATTTTTAGTTTACCTCATCAAAAGAAAGTAGCATTGAAATGCTTGTTACTGGACTATAGTCTGCCTAAGCGCCAAGCCCCGAGTAGTCTAAGCTGTGGTTTAATCTATTTGTAGAGGGGGTATAGACAAAAAATCGCACGCTAGAGCAGCCACCCAGCCAGAACGCACTCTGTCTAAGTCATAAGTCATTTATGGGCATCCATTCATAACCAAAGCAAGGTGCCAAATTGCCTGTCACACCCTTCCACTATCCCATTGCCTACCTCACCTCAAAGCTTGGAGGAAACCTCAGCCTTCCAGCATTAATAGTGGGTTCGATGGTTCCAGACCTGGAAATCCCCTTCATCGTCCTGCTCCTGGGAACGGATGTTCCACACAGGTTAGTGCTTCATAGCCTGCTTGGTGCCGTAACCGCTGGAACACTCCTGTCCATCGCGATTACAGTACTGATTTATCCATGGTTGGCAAGCGCCATCTTTCCAATCGACAAGCGCAAAGTGAAGGAAAAATGCAGGTTCACGCTCTGCCTCGTTTTTTCGTGCGTTCTAGGCGGAATTTCTCATGTGATGCTTGACGTAACAAATCATGCTTACAACCCAGTTTTCTGGCCTTTCCTCGCCTTAAACGAAACGCCCAGCCCAATCGTCCCAGTCATAGGTGGTGAAGTCGCTGCGTCTCTGCTGGTGCACGCGCTCATGGCGGTTCTTTTCATAGGCTTGTTTGCCAACAAACGCAGGAATTTCTGGGAGCAACTGCTTGTCGTATAACCGTGACAACGCTTATTAGCCTTAAGCCAAGAGTAGCAACCGATGAAAAATGTCCACTGAAGGCTTTACCGAGTACAAACGCAGAGAATTCTGCAACGACGTGAAATGCCCAGTGCAGATGAAACTGAACCGCTTAGCGGAAAACCCGGAAGAGTACGAGAAAATTAGGCGAACGTGCAGCACCGCCTGCGTGTACACCACATGGCAGTTTCACCACTGGCTCATAGAGAAAGGTTATTTAATTCTTAGACCAGAAAGTTCCGAGGAGAAGTAAACAATGGAATGGGGAATGAAAAACAGGTTAAACCAACTCATCCAACCAGACGGAAAAGCACTCTTCCTGCCCATAGACCACGGATATTTCCAAGGACCCACCCACAAACTCGAAAAACCAGGCGAAACCATCAAGCCATTAGTCCAATACGCAGACGCCATAATGCTCACACGCGGCGTACTCAGAAACTGCATAAACCCAGCCATACCTAAACCCGTAATCCTGCGAGTGTCAGGCGCAGCAACCGTAGTCGGCGAAGACTTAGCCAACGAAAACATAGTCACGTCCGTACGCGAAATCATAAGGCTCAACGCCAGAGCAGCATCCATGTCAGTCTTCATAGGCAGCAAATACGAACACCAAAGCCTATCCAACCTCGCCAAACTCGTGGACGAATGCGAAGACTACGGCATACCCGTAATGGCCGTCACCGCAGTAGGAAAAGAACTTGAAAAACGCACCGCACGCTACCTAGCACTGTGCTGCCGCGTAGCCGCCGAAATCGGCGCAAGAGTCGTCAAAACCTACTACTGCAAAGAAAACTTCGAAAAAATCGTCAACGGCTGCCCAGTGCCAGTGGTAATTGCAGGAGGACCAAAAGTGGACACCCAACGCGAAGTGTTCGACTTCGTCTACGACGGCATCCAGAAAGGCGCCATCGGCGTAAACCTCGGCAGAAACATCTGGCAAACCGAACACCCCGTAGCCGCCATACGCGCCATACGAGCCATAATCCACGACGACTGCACGCCGCAAGAAGCAGAACAACTGTTCGAACAGGTAAAAACCGGAAAAGCCTAACACGCCACGTTTTTCTCTGGTGAACCACCGTGATCGCAGCCGTGTACTACAACAATCGAGACGTCAGAATACAAGAAATGCCCGTTCCCGAAATCGCAGACGACGAAATCCTCGTGAAGGTCATGGCAAGCGGCATATGCGGAAGCGACGTCACCGAATGGTACCGAGTCCCCAAAGCCCCCAGAGTTCTCGGCCACGAAGCCACAGGAACCATAGCAAAAACAGGCGCAAACGTAACACAGTACAAGGTTGGCGACCGCGTTTTCGTGTCACACCATGTGCCCTGCAACAAGTGCCGCTACTGCCTGAAAGGACACCACACGGCATGCGAAACCCTGCACACAACCAACTATTATCCTGGCGGATTCGCCCAGTACATCAGAGTGCCAAAAATAAACGTTGAACAAGGCGTCTACAAACTGCCAACTGGCATGTCGTTTGAAGAAGGCACGTTCATTGAGCCGTTAGCCTGCGCAATCAGGGGACAACGGCTCGCAGCAATAGCCCACGAGGATTCGCTGCTGATAATCGGAAGCGGAGTATCCGGGATTTTGCACGCGCAACTGGCTAAGTTCAACGGTGTCCAACGCGTTTTCGTGGCCGATATAAACTTCGACAGGCTGCGGATGGCGGAGAAATTCGGCGCAGACCACACCCTTGACGCGAAAGAGAACCTTCCGCAAAAACTGAAAGAGCTAAACGACGGAAGACTGGCTGATCAAGTTGTAGTTTGCACGGGTGCGACGCAAGCGGCTCTAACCGCGTTGGAGTGCGTGGATAAAGGCGGAACCATCCTGTTCTTCGCGGTGCCCGACCCAACCGTGAAGATTCCCGTGCCCATAAACCAGTTCTGGAGAAACGAAATAACAATCAAAACCTCCTACGGTGCAGCCCCAACCGACCTTAAGCAGTCCTTGGCGGTCTTGGCGACGGGAAAACTGAACGTTAAAGACATGATTACGCACAGGCTCAGCTTAAGACAAGCCGCAGAAGGCTTCAAGCTGGCAGCGCAAGCGGAAAACTCTTTAAAAATCGTACTGGAACCCAATTCCCACGAGTAAGTTGAAGAAGGTTTTCCCCTAAAATCTTTAAGGCAAGATTGCCCATGTTATTTAGCAAGACAGCGCTACTTCGAGAAGTTGGCATGTTGGATAGTGCAAGTTTATTCATAGTCCATAAGGCTTATGAATTGCGGCTGATACACGTTCTGTAAATTAAAGGTAACTGACATATCGTACGATACGGCATGAAGTTATCCGCAGCTAAAGAGAATCACACTTAAAAAACGCAGAGAGGATGCAATCTGGACACAAACAGGGACAAACAAAACCATACACGCAATCCGCCGCAAAATATTGCATCAGAAAATAGACGTTTAGAAGCGTCAACTTCTTTCGCCCCAGAAGATTCTCTGCCTCAAACCATTCCGCTGAGAAAAAGGTGGTGTCAAAACGGGACTTAAAGCCAGCTTTACCATTGCTTGGAGAGCTTTGGGAAGAAGAAAAACAAAAAACATCAGCGCCATCCTCGCCGTAACTCTAGGAGTAACTTTGCTCGTTGGCATCCAAATCACCACAGACACCCTAAAAAACTCGTTCCTAACAAGCTTACTCCAAGGCGAAGGAGAAGTAGATATTCGCGTATCCAACGCCACCGCTGGAGCTAAATTAACAGCAGCTGAAGAAGAAAAAATAACCGCGTTAGTGCCAAACGCGGTTGGAATCATGCCCGAACTTTCCACTCAGATACCCGTGAATGTGGGTTCCCAATTTGACCCTGCAGTTGAGGCAGCCGGAATTGACACTGCTTTTCCAGAAGTGTTCGGTTCTTTCTACGAATGGAAAACGGGAGAGAAAATGAACCTCCCCGACTTTTTAGCTGACAAATCACGCATCCTCATATCAAGCAGCCTTGCAGAAAATCTTGGATTAGAAAAAGAAACACCGTTTCCAGTTACTCTGAAAACCGAGTTTACAAACATTACAATATCAATCGTAAACGACACCGTCACGGGACTGCCAACAGCCATTCCAGCATACAGCACCGCCAACGTTGAATTATCCATCGTCGGCGTGTTTGATTCAAAACGCCCAGGAATAGGCTCTCAATACATAGGAGTCATCTTCGCCATAGAACACCTTCAAGACTGGTTAAGCTTGCAAACTCCCATGCACGAAAAAGACCAAATCAGCACTTACCTAATCGCACTAAAAACCAATCATTTCACCACAGAAATAAGCGAAGACTACCTCAAAGAACAAGTCGATACGCTGAAAAACGCAACCCCCGAACAAACAAACCCTCTTACAAACGGCTCCAGCAAAATATACCGCGTAAGCGCACCCCGCCTAACTTTCTTCAACGTTGCAGAGTTCATCATGACCCTGCTAAGCAGCATGCTAACCGCACTAGGTCTCCTCATAATGATCACAGGCGTTCTATTAATCACCAACATTCAACTCATGAGCGTGGAAGACCGAGAATTCCAAATAGGAGTCCTGCGAGCAGTAGGTGAAAACAAACGCGGAATCTTCCAATCAATGCTAATAGAAAACATCTTCCAAGGAATCCTTGGCGGACTTCTGGGTTTAGCTGGAGGATTAGCATTCGGCCAAGCAGTTGCACTGTATCTAGTAAGCTTGTTCGGAACAGGAGAGCTCAGCGTCCAGCCCGTAATCTCCCAGCAAGTTGTAATCTTATCAGTTATAATCGGAGTAGCCTTAAGCATCATAACAGGACTATTGCCTGCCCTGAGAGCATCACGCGTAAACATCGTCGAAGCACTACGAGGAATAAAAGTTTCATTTGAAGAGAAATCAAACCGCAACTTCGTAGCCCTCGGAATTTTAGCCTTAATAGGAGGATGTCTTGTCATCTCAATCAACGGTGTTTTTGATACAAGCGCCCAAGTCGTATGGAGCAGCGAAGGCTGGGACACACTAGACGAATGGCAAACCATTCTCATCGGTACTGGTTTGCTCTCTGCTGGTCTTGGAATAGTACTTTCCCACTTTATTGACCGCGTGAAAGCATTCAACATTACCGCTATCGCTCTGTGGGTTATGCCCGCCATCCTGTTTGTTGTGGCCATGGGCAACTGGATACCCAACATTACTGACATTTCAGTGGAAATTCTGATGATTGGAATTATCGAAACCATAATCGGTTCCGTTCTGTTTGTTGCACTAAACCTTCCGACGGTGATGCGAGGGTTACGAAGAATAATAATCAAAATAAGAGGGTTTGAAGGTGTAGCCCAGATATCTCCCGCTTTGATTTCATCTCATAAATCACGTTCCACCTTGACTTTTGCCATATTCGCCGTCATATTGACCCTAAACGTCTTAGTCGCCACGTTAATCCCCACAAACCTAGGCACAGTCGCCCAAACCGAAGAAGACTCCCGTGGAATAGACCTTTTCGTATCCCTAAACAAGCCAGAGTTGATGTTGAACGGAACTTCATACACAGAAGAACTGTACAAAATAGACCCCTCAATAACAGACGTCATAGGGTTAAGAACTTATCATTCAACCACGGACTTCACAAAGTTTACCGCCCTAAAAAACCCGCAATCAAGCGGATACAACCCAAGCACAGACCTGCTTCCCATCGGTGTTGCCGAACTTGATCCTGAACAAATTCGAGGAAACGCCACCAACGCGTCCACAGGTGATTGGCGCTACGATTTCTACCTAAGCAGCTTCCCCGATGGTGTTCGTCAAAACACAAGCACGGACATGAGTGATGAAGAATTGATAGACCTGTCCAAAAAATCATGGGACCTGTTTTTCGATACTGACTACAGAATGCCTGCTTACAATGTTTCATTAGACATGCTCTCGTTCTTTTCAGGAGAAAATGATCTCGGCGACGTTGACATCACCAGCGCACTTAGCGGTTTCGGCGGCGACGACTTGCAAGGAGTTAGCATGCTCAGGGATGGAAATGGCAACGTCATTGAAAACCCCATAGTGTTCACCGACTCCTTCATATTACCCTTAGGGATGCAAATTTGGCTGCCAATGAACACGTCGAATTTTGGCGTCCCAACATATCAGGCTTTCACCATCGGCGGAAAATTGGATTCTCAACGTGCAGGGGGGTTCCCCATGGCGTCGTCAGGGTTAGGTGGGGGTAATGGAGATATTTCTGCGGCGTTAGGCATGATATACCTCCCTGAACAGTGGGCAAACCAAACCGCCTTCTTCGCGGAAACAAACATGGCTTCAGCGTCTAGGACCCCAGATCAATTTGATTATTACCTGATTAAAACCAGCTACGCCATCGATGACAAGCGAATCGCGTCAGTTGCCCAAGCTATTGAAGAGTTCACCAACACCAATGATCAGGGCTATCGAGCTTTAGTCAACGACAACTTCGTGGTCGCCAGCGCAACGGTTCTTTACTCAAAAGTTGAAGCCTCTATGGAGATGGTTACGAGGCTGATTTCTTTCCTGCAGATATACGTGACGTTTGGCCTCGTTATCGGCGCAGTTGGAATGGGCATAATTTCCGTCCGCAACGTGGCTGAAAGAAAACGAGAGATTGGAATGATGCGAGCAATCGGTTTCCCAAAGACGCAGGTTATGACATCGGTGCTGCTGGAATTAGTTGTGCTAGGTGTTATCGGTTTACTCATAGGCATCGTCAATGGTTTACTTATTAGCGTTGGCTTTGCTAACATGCAAAATGCTACGCTAGTAATTCCATGGAGCGACTTGTGTATCTATTTGTCCCTAATCACCCTGATTGCTTTAGGTGCAGGAGCCGTTCCAGGATGGCTTGCATCAAGAATTCCTCCAGCTGAGTCTCTAAGGTATGTAGGATAAAGAGGTTGATAGCATGACTGAAATAGCCGAGGAAAAACCGAATCTTGTTATCGAAGAGGCTGGAAAGCCAATCCTTGTGATATCAGGACTGCATAAACGCTACAATGAAGGAAAAACAAATGAAGTTCACGCTCTTCGCGGCATAAATGTGACTATTAGAAAAGGCGACATGGTGGCAATTATGGGCGCTTCCGGATGCGGAAAAACAACTCTCCTCAACATGATTGGTCATTTGGACCGCAGTTCAGCCGGAAAAGTCATAATTGATGGCATAAACACGGAAACCCTGTCAGACAGCCAAATGACCGCCTTTCGCAGGGATAGCATCGGCTTTATTTTTCAGTTATTCAACCTTTTCCCATTCTTAACAGCTGTAGAGAATGTGGAGACGCCGCTGTTGCTCAAAGGAGTGAAAGCAAGTTTAGCTCGAGAACAGGCAAAAATGCTTCTAAGAGAACTTGGCATGGGCGACAGACTTTACCATCTACCCTCAGAACTTTCAGGAGGGCAACAACAGAGAGTGGCAGTTGCAAGGGCGTTAATCAACCAGCCCGCCCTCATACTCGGCGATGAACCAACGGGCGATTTAGACTCGACAACAAGCTCTGACGTTATGCTACTGTTTCGCCGAATAAACAAGCTTAATCAGCAAACTCTCGTTATCGTCACTCACAACCGTTGGATTGCAGAACAATGCGATTACATAATTCACATGGCGGATGGAAAAATCGCGAACGTCGAACAAGGATACATGATGAAGCAGGAGGAAACCCAATGAAAGTCTATGCAGCAGCCCTTATAGACAAATCATTGCGCTCAAGCAATGCAAAACTTCAGAAACAACTATCTACAGAAGTCAGAAAAAGTCTAAAAGCATCAAGAACAGCCATTGCTAGCCAAGAACTGAACACGTTCATTTTCCTTTCCGGCAAAAAACCCCTGAAAAAGAACATGGATTCAAAAATCATTGAGAAAATTGAAGAAGAGGGCCCGCGCAAACTTTTTGCAAAGTACTATAGAAACAACAGAGCAAACATGCAAAAGCAATTGAGAAAAAAGCAAGAACTACGGGAAACGTCAAAAATTGTGAAAGACTTCATAGGAGAGATAGATCCAAACATAGCTAAAGCATTTGAAGAGAATCTCAGGAAGATTAGCGAAGAATTACCCGCTGAATACTGTGAAATCCAGTCACGAAGCTACGTGGCATTTTGGGATTTTGAGGAAGCTCATGAATTTCGTTTTGCTCTCTCAGGATTTGATAACCCTATATTTGCAGGTAGCAACTCTGAATTTCAAACGAAACTGGCAAGTTTAGTGGACAAATTACTGATTCTAAATTTCTTTAAGGTATTTTTGAAACCCACCAATGACCGCTTACGCGAAATGAATGAAGCTTTGGAAAAACTGGAACTTGGAATTCGAGGGAAGCATTATAAGACTGCGAACCAGAAGTTGCAGGAAAAACTCGAGCTTTTTCTACGAATTTTGTCCGCGAAACTCAGCGGATTGCAAGACGTGGAAAAAACGATTTCTAGAATTTTCAGTTTGTTTGAAGTCGTGAAAGAATCTCTAATCAAATACCCCTTGAAGAATGACTCAGTGGACCTAACTGGTGAAATCTTGGAAATGGCTTCAGAAATTGGTTGCGGAAAGGAATTGCTTACTGGAATCGAACACAAACTTCAACAGTGCCAGATTTACGTTCGCGATTACTTGGATCAAAAAAAGAACGATGTCAAAATCGCTAAATCTGTTGAGGAATTCAAGCTTGGCTTGTTTAACATGGCTGAGTTAAGTACTGACTTGTTTGTTGAAGCTGAGCTTTTAAAGATGTGGTCAGATTTCTTCGGAGCGGACCTTCCCTATTTCAACTTCAATACCTGCCTTTTCGATTCAAAAAAGCCTAACATGATTGAAGCAGCAGATGACCAGATTATTTCTGTACGTGGTCTGATAAAAAACTACAATCTCGGACGGACAACGGTATATGCCCTGCGTGGAGTAAATCTGGATATCAGAAAAGGCGAATTTGCTGCGATCGTAGGTGACTCTGGCGCTGGAAAAACCACTCTTTTGAACTGTATCGCTGGTCTTGATGCACCTGACGCAGGGGTAATTCTCTTTCGCGGAAAAGACCTGCACAAGATGAGCGACATAACTAAATCCAAGGTTAGATTGTTGGAAATGGGCTTTATCTTCCAGAGTTACGCGCTGTTGCCGCATTTTACAACTCTTGAGAACGTGGCTTTGCCAGCTGTTTTAGCGGGGCTAAGCAAAAATTTGAGAGAGCGGATAAAGGCACTTTTGAGCGGAGTGGGCATCGATAAACAGGCGAAACAGTATCCAGCGCAGTTGAGTGGGGGACAAATGCAGCGGGTAGCAATAGCACGTGCGTTAACCAATCATCCAACAGTAATATTTGCTGATGAACCCACAGGGGATTTGGACTCTGTGACGGGAAAACAAGTTATGGAGTTGCTCAAAAAATTCCATGAGGAAACAAAAACTACAATCATCGTCATTACCCATGAGCAAGAAATCGCAGATTATGCGGAAAGGCAAATTAAATTAGAAGATGGTATGATCAAAAGCTCCGCGGAATGGAAAGGAAAAGTGTTCATTCCCGACTTGTGTCAAAAAACGGTACCTGATGTATCATAGGCAAACCTTCTGTCAGATGGTTAGCAGATACTTCAAAAAAAGGTGAAGCGGATGCAGCTACATCAGAGCTGCCACTTTTCTTTCAGTTAGCTCCTTAACCGTTACCATTCGTATTTCAGTTCTGTAATTTAGTCGCGCTCTGGTTATTCCTCTGTATGCATCGTCACTGAAACTGAACGCAACAATTGTTCCGTTCAAAGCTTTTATACGCCCCATTGCAGCCGCAAAGCGCTCAATCACGTTTCTGTCCACATTATCGGCCTGCTCAATGTGAAGGGGGTTCCCACCAGACATATAGCCATCTATGCCCATGCCAGAGTCTCTTACTGAAGCAGCTTTCCCCGAAAACCTTTGAATAACCCAATTTTGAAATTCAGTGGCTGAAAGCTTTCTCAGGTCTTTTTCCGACATTTTCTTCCTCTTAACCGCAAAAACTACAACTACAGCCGCAGCGGCAACAACACCCACGCCAATGATGGCGCCATCAAAAGCAAATGAAGGAGCCTCCGCTTGCTGCCGTGAGGTTCCGTCTTCAGTTAGGATACCAGTGCCGTCGCAGTCGGGGCAGGTTATGAATCCTGTTCCATCGCAATATGGGCAGTCCTCTGATTGAGAGTACGCTATTCCAGTGCCGCCGCAATCTGGACAAGTTATTTCGTCGACGTCAGACACGCTGGCGCGCACGCGCAGATACATTTGCGAGTTAAGATACCTGTAATCATTTGTTGAGATGCCTTCAATAGTGAGAGTTACCTGGACGTTTTCCTGGGGTGGAAAGTAAGTTCTCTCTGAGGAACTTTTGTACGTTGTGGCGCTTCCATCCACCTCTGCAACAACATTCCCATACACTCCAACCTCCTCGTTATTTTGAAAACTTGCCGTGACAATCACTTTTTCATCGCTTAATGAGGCTGAGGCACCCTTATTGGAGACTGAGGCCTCCACCACACCCGATCCGAGGCAGGTCGAACAGGCCCCTAACTGTTCACCAGCCGAAGTTTTGCCAGTACCTTTACATTCGGGGCAAACTATTTTCCCTGCTCCACGGCATGTTGGGCATTCCTCTGCCAACACCACGCCTATGTTCAGGATTGAAAAGAAAAGTATTCCAATTAATACGATTTTCAGCATTTTATTCTTTATCAAGTTTTTCTCCCTCTCAACGAAACGCGGACTGATATTATGTGTGTATCTATTCTAAAAATTTGCGGTAAGCAAGGTCGAAAAGATGGGGTTGCTGCGTGAAATTTTTCGAATTTAAATGCCGAGGGCCGGGTTTGAACCGGCGACGACTCGGTCTTCAGCCGAGCGCTCTCCCAGGCTGAGCTACCTCGGCAACGTGAATAATTTTCGGTTACTGTTTGATGTTTTTCCGTGCTTATTTACGTTTTCTTTTGTAAATTAACCCAGCCGATAGCGTTGCAGCGAATAAAATTGATGTGATCAGTGGAGCTGGAAATTCTGGGATTTCCGGGGTGGATGTGGGGGTCTGAGATGGAGTATGTGTTGGGGTGGGTGTAGGCGTTGGCGTAGGCGAGGGTGTTGGCGTTGGAGATGGCGATGGGGTAGGTGAGGGTGAAGGTGACGGTGTAGGGTTTGGAGGTATGTCCTTATCAGGGAAAGTGTTCACCCAACTGTTCCACGCGGCCCAATCATCGTCGTTCATGTATTCGTATATCCAGATGAAGAAGCCGTAGAGTTGTGGGTGTGGATAATCTGCGATTAGTTGATTTAGTTTTTGAATTTGTCCCGACATTGTATCGTAAGGAGCGGTGTTGCCGCTGTATATCATTAGGCCGATTATGACGGGCGCGGCTGGTGGCGTATTTTGGTCAAGTTGCCCGAATTCTTCTTGCCAAAACAGGTCAACCTGAGAACTCTGCTGCAAGACGGTGTTTGCACCGTAGAACATTTGAAGATTAAAGTCCACGTTATCCAGCCGTGAGTTCAGGTACTGTGTCCAATCTTGACCTGTGAACGGGCAGTGTATTTTGCCGATGTCGTGTAAAGCATCGGTTATTGACTCCAAATACGCGATTTGAGTGTTTAGGTCTGCCGTCATGTTACCTGTCATTCCTTGCCCGCTTTCCATGTCATCGCTGAAACCGTCAAAGCCTATGTTCACGGCTTCACGAATTTTGGGAATGATTTTTTGCTGTGTGTTTGACGGGCTTATGTCCATTTCTCCGACGCCGTCTTCTAGCCAGCAAAGAACTTGAATTCCTATACCGTGCAGTTGCGTGATTAGGTCTTGGTAGAACGTTGGAGCGCGAACATAGTTTTGTGCGCCACTTGCAGCACCAGACGTAGGATAGATTAGTGGATTAGTCGGGTCAGTGGCATCCCAGTAGCCGATAAAAACTACAACATATTTGCAGTTCGCTGTTGATAAATCGCTAAGCAGTTCTTGTCTATGTCCAAGGTCGAGGATGCTTGCGTTTTGGTATAGCCAAGGCTGGTCATAAATTAGAACAAAATTGGGTAATAATTCATCGTCAGCTGCAGAAAAATGAATCTTTGGCACTATCAGAACCAAGAGTAGAGAGAAGGCCAAAATTGCCAGAAGGCTTCGGTTTTTATGATACTTTTCTTTCAATGCTGCCACCTCACGACTCAATTGTCCTTTTTGAAAATACGCAACCTACTTGCAGGGTGCTTTCCCATTTTTTAGCCTTCAGTAGCACTATTTGACATGCCCCCTTTTGGTTGATAAAGGTTGTTAATTTTAAGTCAGCCTGCTTGTAATCAAGAAAAACGTAAAGTTTCGCGGGGTGTTTGTGTTCGGATTCTGAGGTTTTTATAGTTTGGGAAAGGAAACATTGCTTAATAATGAAACCCGTTTCTTTTCTTGTCTGGAGGTTGAATCATTATGGGTAAAATGGCGATTATTACTGTTGAGTTGGTTGATGAAAGCGTTGTGGCTTCAAATAATGCGATTGGGGACGAAGTGCTGAGGTGGTTCAGGGACGAAACTGTACCTGCGCCTTGGGTTAAAGAGGTAAAAAAAGTTGTTGTTCAGGAATTTTAATTGCCGAACAATACGACTTGGTGTGTGAGGAAGTATCCTATTAGAGCGCTAGCTAGGAAGCATAGAAATAGTAGGAAATGTTCGTTCTTGTAGAGTTTTTCGGTTTTTTCTGACCTGTTCAATATGGTGCACCTTGAATTTTGTTTGCTGCGTTTAGGGAAAGGTTTTATGAAGGGCTGATTAGTATTTTGAATCCAGAAATGCTATGGGCCGGTAGTCTAGCCCGGTTAGGACGTCGCCCTCACGCGGCGAAGATCGCCGGTTCGAATCCGGCTCGGCCCATTTTTTCTTTTGTATTTTTGTTGTACTTGTGCACAAAAAGGTTTATTAAATATGGGCATTTCAGATACTCTGAATATGCTCCACAGAGGGTTAAAAATGGAAAGAAATATCACTTCCTTTAAGTTTGGAATCGAAAGCAGCCGGGTCTCAACAACCCCTGCAATCTCCAGATGCAGCACTTGCGGGGAAGAGTTCAAAACACCGCTTTTGGCAATGGTTTCCTCAGGTTTTATAGTGGAGGAGTACTATGCCTGTCCTAAATGCCTTTCAAAAGTGGGCAGTTTAGAACAGCCGAAAAACCTGGAAGGTGACGAGGCGGTAGATGAAGCGGAAGAAGCTTTGGAGATGAAAATTGAAGACGATGTGGAAGAGAGTGTGGCTTGCGCGCATCATCTCGGGTACTTGAAGCAGCGTCCAAAAAACACGCCCATACCCGAAGAATGCTTAACATGCAGCAAAATGATTGATTGCATGTCGCGGTAAGCCACATTATCTTGCTTTTTTCTGTCATCGTTGAGTGCCTGTTGTTCTTAGTTTTGGCGCTGATTTAGAACGGAAGAATCGGGCGTAACGTTTTTTCTTAGAGGGGTCTGTCCATCACATTCGTCATCTTTCCCGATCAGACTGGGACGGCGACATCATCCCCCAATGAATCAAACACCGTTCCAGTGCTTTTAGGGTTTTGGTGAAAAGGAAAGATGAAAAATGAACCCAAAAATCGTCCGAGAACTATTAAAACAACTCCAACAGGAGAACCAAGACCCCCCAGACATAGGAAAACTCAACATAACAAACATAATAATCTGGATGAAAAAAGAAGCCTACGAACCAACAACCATCCAGAGAGTAGTAAAAGAACTGAAACACTTAGAGCGAAACTGTAACACAGCTAAACCCGAAGAAGTAAAACTATACATAGCCAACAAAGACGTATCAAACGCGAGAAAAGAAAACCTAATAGAATCCTACAACATAGCAATCAAGTCCTTAGGCTTAACATGGAACAAACCCTTTTACAAACGCAAAGACAAAAAACGCAGAGCACCAAAAGAAGAATTAGTGCAGTTTATCATAAAACACGTTAAATTTCCATTGAATCTAAAATTGAAAATGTTCAGAGATTTAGGACAACGACCTATCGAGTTAACATGGCTAAAAGTGGAAGACATAGACTTAACAACAGGAGTAATAAGCCTTACAGGAGCCAAGCACACAATAGGAAGAGAAGGCAAACTAAAACCCGACACCATAGAACTATTGAAAAGATATATCAAACGTCAAAACCTGAACGCCAAAAGCATAATCTTTCCAACAACCTCAGACATCCTGAGCACAAGTTACAGACACGCACGAAACAACCTTGCCAAAAAATACGACCTGCCCGAACTCAAACAAGTGCAACTCTATGATTTTCGCAGACGAAAAGGCACACGAGAATACAAACTATCCAGCCACAACTTTCTACACGTTAAGAAAATCTTAGGTCACAAAGACGCACGAAGCACAGAGAAATACATAACAGAAGATGAACAAATCGAATGGATACCCATTAAATGCACCACAGATGAAGAAATCCAACAAGCCATCAAAAACGACTGCGTATTAGTAGGACATGAAAACGGCGTATGGTATTTCAAAAAACCAGCGTAGCTCCTTCAAATTTCTTCATTTTTCAGCGCAACCAAAAGTTTTTTCTACAAACCTAAACCATAAACACTAGGTCAATATGGGAATAACGTCCATGTATGAGAAACATCCAGTTTTTACGCCGCCACCCGATGAGAACATAAAAATATGGCGCTATATGGATTTCACAAAATTCTTATCATTTATCGATAAAGAAACGCTATTCTTCACAAGGGTAGACCAATTAGAAGACAAATTTGAAGGAAGATTTGCAAAATACCTCTTTAATCCAGAAATTGAGGAAAAATCTATACGCAGAGAAGACAAGAAATGGTATTTAGGATTTAAAGGAATAATAGCTGTTCTACTGATTCTGAAAAAGCCTAAAAAATGGAATCCCGAATGGAAAGAGGTCTTCGATAAAAGAGCAAAAATTATTGAAAGAGACGCTGCCCCATTTCTAGAAAAGTATGGAATACCGAAAGAGGATATCCATTCTGGGTTGAAAGGCATTGGTTTAACCCTTGACGATTTTGATGCTTGGGTAGGGCTCTCGAATACGGCTAAGTCACTTATAGAAAACGGAATGATGGATTTTGATGTCATTAAAGAAAGCACCTTGATGGGATTACTAATTATGGAGAGCATGACTCCCTTGGAATTATCAGAAATCTGGAATGAAAACACTTAGTAGCGCGCCTTCTTGACAAAAAGGCTTCGCGTTATCGACTTCATTTCCTGTAGAAATTCTATACTGTCAAACATGAGAAGTCTCACGATGCCTTCTGCTGAAGTCATCCTTTTTGTTGCAGCGCGCCACACGCAACAGAAGGAAGAGTGGTTATGTTTTAACGCGCATCTGATTAAATTGTTGAACGTCACAGCCAATTTTATGCGTAAAGCTTAAGCTACGAAAGACGTTAAAAATAACCGTTAACGCATAAAACAGTGGAGAGAATGTCCGATCAGTCCTAGAAAGAGAAGCCCAAGAAACGCCAAAAACAAAGGCGACAGAGGAAACTG